>MLJW01000497.1_pt1 | contig 16496 bp, 14 predicted proteins | sample 888231 | NCBI WGS metagenome assembly MLJW01 (sample SAMN05788063, study PRJNA343431) | mine drainage metagenome | isolation source: sample collected from the inflow into an acid mine drainage treatment plant... | place: Germany: Lusatia, lignite mining district
GGGTCGACGACGCTGCCGTCGCCGCGCTGGTCGACGGCTCGCGGCCGCAGCCCTGGCGTACCGCCACCCAGCCAGTCGAACTCACCGGCGCTTGGGAGCGGCTACCACGCACGGGCGTGCTGTGCAGCTTCAGCCTCGAGCAACTGCAGCAGATGGCACCACACGCACCGGTGTTCGCGCACATGGTCGACGGCGACTGGACCTACGTCGAGCTCCCGACGTGGCACTGGCCGATGGTGAGCCGACCAGCGGAACTCGCCACGGTGCTGGAGTCGGTCAACCGCTAGGCGCTGACGCCCAGACACGCGCTCATGGCAGCCGCAACTCAGAGCGACAACCCGGGCGCCTGGACCGAGCCTCGCCAGGCGCCAGTCCTGAGGTCAATACAACAAGTAGCCGCTGTTCGGCGCCGCCGATGTCAGGCGGGGTTTCGCACCGCGTGGCGGACGTAGACCACGCCGTTGTCGAATCGTCGGTGGTCGAGCAGCGTGAGGTCGAGTCGTACGCCCCGTGGTAGCGCCGGCTTGCCGCCGCCCACGAGGACCGGGCACACGAGCAGCACGCACTCGTCGACCAGACCGTGCCGGAACGCCTCCGCCGCGATCCCCGCGCCTCCGATGCTCAGGTCCGAGCCGGAGGCCTCCTTGAGCCGTCGCACCGCCTCGGGGTCGAACTGCCGCTCAATCCGGGTGCGCGCGGTCGAGACGTCGGTCAGTGAGGAGGAGTAGACGACCTTGTCGGTGTCACGCCAGATCTCCGCGTACTCACGGACCACCGCGGGCTCGTTCATCAACCAGTCGTCGGACTCCCAGACACGCATCGTCTCGTACATGCGTCGCCCGTAGAGCGACGTGCCGATGCGCCGCTCGTGCTCGTTCCAGAACGCGTGCACGTCCTGGTCAGGCACGGACCAGTCGAACGAACCGGTCTCATCCTCCAGGAAGCCGTCGAGTGAGATGTTGGCCGCGTAGATCAGCTTGCCCATGGTGCCCTCCGCCCGGACGAGGGCTCAAGCGTGCAGCGTCACGCCGATACCGGCCACACGTTCGAGCGTGAGATCACTGAGCCCCCCGCCGACGAGAAGGGACCAGGGCGCCGCCGCCGACGGTGGGCGGCCCGCTCCTTCACGCGCTCATACCGCTGCCGGGGCGGGGACGCTCGCCCGGTCACGCCGCCGATCGCGCACCTCCCTCGGAGCAGTGCACGTCCGGGCACCGCCCTGCTATTCAGTGGCCGTCGCTCGCTGGTTGACGATGGCGAGCGTGACCGCGAGATGGCACTCCGGCAGATCCGCTCCCGTCACCCGCTTGTATTCCTCAGCCGCAGCTATTGGCTTGTCGTCCGTGAGGAGATCACGGAATGCGCGGAACCTTTCGTCCTCCCGCCACGCCGCAAGGCCTCGATCTGACAGGTTCCTGATGATGAACGCGACCGCGACGTCTTCCTTGATCTTCACGGAGCCGAAACTACCCCGGGCGCCTGCATCGTGGGGCTCCGCCTCGTCCCGCCAGAGAACGTCGTGGCGCTGTGCGTGGACCAACGGTGAACGGGCCGGGCGCCAGGTCGTCGTGCGAGACGAGCCTCTCCACCCAGACCGGTCACGTGCGGGGGCTGGCCCCGGTCGAGGTCCCCGGGCACACGCGCCGCGGAGAGAACGGCGGCGCAAACGACCCTGAGGAGGCCGACGCGGTGGTCGCGTGGGTACTGGCCCACCTCGACGAGCCCGGCACCCTGGAGGTCGTCACCCCGTTCGCCGCCCAGGCCGCGCTCATCACCGCCCGGCTGACAGCTGCACTGGGGGCGAGCGCCTTGCCGCAGACGCCATCCCCGAGCTCAAGGTCGTCGTCGAGGGCTACGAGCTCGACTTCGCCCTGGACTCCCCCACCGGCCCGCTCGACATCGAGGTCGACGGCGTCCACCACACCGACACCCGCGGCCGCCGACGTCGACGAGGTCGTAGACGCGACGGCGATCGGCTCGCAGGGCAGGCACGCAGGCTGACAGGTGCGCGGAAGCCCGCCGAGTGGCTCACCTCGACGATACCGAGACGCCCAACGTGCTCGCGTCTCGTGCAACCCACGGTTGGAGCGACGCCTTCGTGCCCCCGGACGCACCGACGACGTACGACGGTCCTGCCACGTCGGTGGTCGCGGGACGGCCGTCCCGGTACTGGACGCCGGGCCGGCCGTCCCTGCCGACTACTGCGCCGTGTAGCCGCCGTCGACGACGTACTGGCTGCCGGTCACGTTCGACGACCGGTCGGACAGCAGGAAGCCGACGACCTCGGCCACTTCCTCGGGCTTGCCCAGCCGCCCGATCGGGTGCATGCCGATCAGGGCGCCCAACGTCGCCTCGTCCAGGGCGCCGAGCAGCGGCGTGTCGATGTAGCCGGGGTGCACGGAGTTGATCCGCACCCCCTGCGCGGCGAAGGCGATCGCGGCCGCCTTGGTCATGCCGGAGACGGCGTGCTTGGCCGCCACGTACGGGATCGCGAGCGGTGAGCCGACAAGCCCGAGGATCGAGCTCATGTTGACGATCGAACCGCCGCCCGCCGTTGCCATCGCCGGGATCTGGGCGCGCATCCCGTAGAACACCCCGGACAGGTTGATGGCGATCAGCCGGTTCCAGCCGTCGTCGTCGATGGCGTCGATCGGCCCGAGTGGCCCACCGATGCCAGCGTTGTTGACTGCCAGGTGCAGCGCGCCCCAGTGCTCGACAGCCGCCTGGACAGCGGCGGCTCCCGAGGCCGGGTCGGACACGTCCGCGACGAACAGCGCGGCGGACTCTCCGAGTTCGACCACCACCTCCTGGGCCGCCTTCTCCGACACGTCGACGACGAGCACCTTGGCGCCGCCCGCGGCAAGCAACCGCGCGCAGGATGCCCCGATCCCGGACCCGCCGCCGGTGACAAGCGCGACCTTGCCCTCAAAGTCACCCATCTGCACTCCCTCGCTCCCCGGGGCACCTCATCGTGTCCGGATACCCCCCGTGGTATCACGCAGGCGGGTGTACGGCACGCGGAGGGCAGCATGGGCATCGCTGGGAGATGCCCTGCAGACCGCCTGTCGTGCTGGTCCTCGTGCTGCCGACCACGCGGCGAACCTTCTCGCTCTCGGCGTCGTCGCGGGCGCGGCAGCGCTAGATTCCCGGCATGGGATGGGTGGAAGGGTCGTTGACGGGGTGGCTCGTCACCGCCGCGGTGTCGCTGTCCCGCACCTGGACGGTCGTCTGGCAGATGGACGCCGCAGCGACGGCGGGGGACGCGGGCCGTGAGGACGTGTCACGCCCCGTCCACGACACCGTGCTGCTCATCGCTTCCGTCGTCAGCCTGCTGACCGTCGCGACGATGCTCGTCGGGACGAGGTCCGGTGGCCCGGCTCCGACGTCACTCGCCCTCGGCCTTGCCGCGGTGGTCCTCTCGTGGGGCATGGTCCACACGATCTTCACGCTCCGGCGCGCTCTTCTCGCGTCCCTGTTCGGCACCCTGGCGATCGCGGTGACGGTCGACATGCTCGCCGAGCTGGGCGGGTGACCGTGGAGACGCGCCTACCCCACGGTGCTGGGAGCCAGCAGGAAGGATGGAAGGATAGGGATGTGACTGCGCAGCCCGGTCCCGCCGTGGAGCGGGAGAGCACCGAGCCACCTGTCGTGACCCCATCGCTGCTCGATGCGGTCCAGGACCTCCGCAGGGATGTCGAGGCGACCGCGTTCCCGCTCGAGATCGCCGGCGTCGCGCGGGCACGCGCCTCGCGAAGCCGCCTTCTCGACCAGCTCCAGGACCACCTCCTCCCCCGGCTGCGCGAACTCTCGGCCCCGGCGATCGTGGTCGTGGCCGGTTCCACCGGCGCCGGGAAGTCGACGCTGGTCAACTCCCTGCTCGGGACCGAGGTCAGCCAGGCCGGGGTGCTGCGCCCGACGACGCGCCGACCAGTGCTGATCCATCATCCCGACGACGCGGACCTCCTGGCCGACCACCCCGTCCTGACGGCCGTCGAGGTGGTCGCTCACGAGCGTGTTCCGCGCGGCATCGCCCTGCTCGATGCCCCGGACCTCGACTCCGTCCTCGAGAGCAACAGAGATGCCGCCCATCGCCTCCTCGAGGCCGCCGACCTCTGGTTGTTCGTCACGACGGCCGCGCGCTATGGCGACGCCCTGCCGTGGCAGGTGCTCGAGGGCGCGATGGAACGTGGCGCCTCGATCGCGATGGTGCTCAACCGCGCACCGGCGGACTCGCTGCCGACGGTGCGCGGTGACCTGCTCGAGCGTCTGCGCGGCCACGGCATGCAGGCGGTCCCGTTGTTCGTCGTGCCGGACGCGGGCCCGCACGAGGGTCTCCTCGACAGTGCGGGTGTCGCGCCCATCACCCGCTGGCTCACGATGCTGGCCGGGACCGATCGCGCCCGCGCCGTGATCGCGCGCACGCTCCGGGGCTCGCTCGCAGCTCTGCGTCCCTGGGTCGACGAGCTTGCCGAGGCGGTCCAGGACCAGGTGGACGCTGCGGCGATGCTGCGCACGTCCCTCACCGTCGCGATCACCGCGCCCGAGCGGACCGTCGAAGAGAACGTCCGCGGCGGATCGGTGGGCGACGGCGCGGCACGAGCCCGCTGGTCGGAGCTCGCCGCGGCGGGCGGTCCGCTCGCCAGTGTCGTGCGGAGGTCCGGGCGGCTGCGCGGCTCACGGCGGACCGGCCTGGCGCGCCAGGAAGCCCTGGCGATCCTCGCCCGCGACCTGCAGCATTCGGCGGAGACCGCGCTCCTTGCCGGCGCCGTTCACGCGCACAGCGTGCTCGTCGACGCCCTCACGGCGCCGGACGGGCCCCCCGGGGGACGCACCGTCGCCCTCACGGTGCCGGTCGAGCAGGGTGCCGAGGCCCGCCGGACGTCAGCAGCGGAGGCAGCCTCCGACTGGGTCCTGACGGCCGACCAGGCGGTCCGTGCGCTGGTCACTTCGGACGACCGCCACGTGTCGGGTCGAGCCGCACGCGCCGCCCGGGCGCTCGGAGAGCACGGCCTCGCGGTGGTTGCCCTCGCGGCGGCGGCCGGCATCGCACGCGCGGACGAGCTTCTCACGGCCGTCCTTCCGGCCTCCGGCACCGGTCTGAGCTCCCGGCTCCGCGACGACCTCGCAACCCGAGCAGCACAGCAGGTCCGGCAGGAGGAGGCGGCGATCCTCGCCGGGGTCCTCGACTCGCCGGACCTCGCACCCGATGCGGCCTCCGTCCTTCGCCTGCGGCTCGCGGTGCTCAAGGGGCTGTCATGAGCGGACAGCACGCAGCGACGGCAGAGCTCACGACGCGGACCGACGCGCTCGAGCAGGCAGTCACTCTCGCCGGCGGCCGCGTCGACGACGACGTGGCCAGGCGAGTGTCGAGGACGATCGCGGGCGCACGCGAACGGCTCGCGCTCGGCGTCGACCACACGCTCGTCGCTCTCGTCGGGGGGACGGGCTCGGGCAAGTCGAGCCTCTTCAACGCGATCGCGGGACTCGACTTCGCGGACGTGGGCGTCAGACGTCCCACCACGGCCGAGGTCACCGCGTGCGTCTGGGGTGCCACCGGTGAGTCGCTGCTCGACTGGCTCGGGGTCGCGTCCGACCGGCGCATCGAGCGCGAGAGCGCACTCGACGGCGAAGCCGAGGCGCCCCTGCGGGGCCTGGTCCTCCTCGACCTGCCGGACCACGACTCGATCGAGCCGGCGCACCGGGTGATCGTCGACCGGCTCCTCCCGATGGTCGACCTCCTCGTGTGGGTCGTGGACCCGCAGAAGTACGCGGACGACGCGCTGCACTCCGGTTACCTGCAGCACCTCGTGGGTCATGAGTCCGCGATGGTGGTCGTCCTGAACCACATCGACACGGTCCGACCGGAGATGCGCGAGGAGCTCGCGGCAGACGTGTCGAGGCTCCTGGTCGAGGACGGGCTGACGGGAGTGCCGGTGACGATCGCGTCGGCTCGCGAGGGGTTGGGCGTCACCGACATCCGCGCCCGCCTCGTGGACGTCGTCGGGCGCCGGAGCACCGCGGCGGTCCGTGTCGGCGCCGAGCTCAACGACGCGGCGGCACTGCTCGCCCGCGCGATCGACGCGGCTGCCGCACCCCGCGCGCCTCTCCCGGTCGATGCCGTCGTCGACGACCTCGTCTCTGCCGCCGGTCTGCTCGCGGTCGCGGATGCGGTCGCAGCCCTGGCGCGCGGCGCGTCGGGCACGCTGCCGGCGTTGGGTCCTGTCCAGCCCGACTCGGTCGACGTCGCGCGGTCCCGGTGGCTCGACTCCCTCGATGGCCGCGCCCCTGCGGGATGGCTCGCCGACGTCGCCGTGCGCATCGCGTCGGTGGACCGGCTGCGTCTGGCCGTCGACGAGGCGTTGGGCGCCGTTGCGCTCACGACCCGTCGGTCACGCCTGGCCGTCACCCTGTCCGCCTTCGCGGTGGTCGCTGTCGCGGCCGATGCGGCGGCGTCCGCGATGGCCTCCGGATGGTGGCGCCTCCACGACGTGACCGACCGCCTCTCGGTCTCCCTGTGGATCGTCGCCGCAGGTGCGCTCGCGGTGGCGGCCGCACTGGTCGCCCTTGCCGCGGCGGAACGGCGTGCTGCGGCTCGCCGACGCTCGGCCGCCGTCCTGCGTGAGGGGCGGGACAGGCTCGGCGCTGTCGTGCGCACGTTCCTGACCGACCCGACAGCGGCGGTGCTCGGCGAGCGCGACCGCGTCCAAGAGCTCACCGAGATCGCGCGCACCAGCGGTGCGGCCGAACCGTCCCCAGCCTCCACGGTGACGCTCGCCTCCCCCAGCTGATCGGGTGCCCGGCTCCGTCCTCGCGGCAGCCGCCGCACGATTCCCGCACGGGTCGGCACCGGGTCGGCCCCTCTGCGCGGAGGTACCGATGAGCAGCAACGGACTGACACTGACCCTGACAGGCTGGGTGGGCACCGAGCCCAAGCACTTCCCCGGCAGCACACCGTTCACGACCTTCCGGATGGCGAGCACGCGACGGTTCTACGACGCGCGACAGAGCGCGTGGGTCGACGGCAGGACGCTCTGGTTCACGGTCAAGGTCTGGCGCGAAGCCGCGCTGAACGTCGCCGAGTCGCTCCGGAAGTCGGACCCCGTCGTGGTCACCGGCCGTCTCGGGACCGAGGAGTGGGAGAGCCCGGAAGGGCCTCGGAGCACGCTCGTCCTCGAGGCGACCTCGATCGGCCCCGACCTGACCTACGGCCAGGCCCGCTTCGTGCGCACGGTCCATCGGTCCTCGTCGGACGCGCCCGACGGTGGCGCCGGCGAGAGTGCAGAAGGCGAGCTGCAGGACCACGCGGCGCTCGCGGGTTCGGATCCCCTGGGTGAGCTGTTCGAGACCACGGTCTCGCCTCTCGACAACGGGGACCTGGAGCCCGAACGGGGCGATCTGGTCGGCTCGGGCGCCGAGCGCGAGTGATCGCCTAGGCTGGGTGACCGACAGCGCCCGGTCGCACACGTGCGACCGGGCTGCTCACCGAGAGCACCCACCTCGGGTACTGACGCGGTACCCGATCAGCGAATGCAGGGCGGACGAAGAGCCAGTGGCTGAGTTCATCTACACCATGTACAAGGCACGCAAGGCGCACGGCGAGAAGGTCATCCTCGACGACGTCACGATGAGCTTCTACCCGGGAGCGAAGATCGGCGTGGTCGGCCCGAACGGGGCCGGCAAGTCCACGATCCTGAAGATCATGGCCGGGCTCGACCACCCGTCCAACGGTGAGGCGCGCCTCTCCCCCGGCTACACGGTCGGCATCCTGCTGCAGGAGCCCCCGTTGAACGAGTCGAAGACGGTCCTCGGCAACGTGGAGGAAGGGGTCGCCGAGATCAAGGGCAAGCTCGACCGCTTCAACGAGATCTCCGCCCTGATGGCCGAGCCCGACGCGGACTTCGACACCCTGCTCGCGGAGATGGGCCAGCTCCAGGAGGCGATCGACGACGCGGACGCCTGGGACCTGGACGCCCAGCTCGAGCAGGCGATGGATGCGCTGCGCTGCCCGCCTCCGGACGCCGACGTCACCGTGCTCTCCGGTGGAGAGCGCCGCCGCGTCGCGTTGTGCAAGCTCCTGCTGGAGAAGCCGGACCTGCTCCTGCTCGACGAACCCACGAACCACCTCGACGCGGAGAGCGTGCTCTGGCTCGAGCAGCACCTGACGACCTACGCAGGCGCGGTCCTCGCCGTCACGCACGACCGGTACTTCCTCGACCATGTCGCCGAGTGGATCGCCGAGGTCGACCGCGGACGCCTCTACCCCTACGAGGGCAACTACTCGACCTACCTGGAGAAGAAGGCCGAACGCCTGCAGATCCAGGGCAAGAAGGACCAGAAGCAGGCCAAGCGGCTCAAGGAAGAGCTCGAGTGGGTCCGGATGAACGCCAAGGGCCGCCAGACCAAGTCGAAGTCCCGTCTGGCCCGGTACGAGGAGATGGCCGCCGAGGCGGACCGCACCCGCAAGCTCGACTTCGAGGAGATCCAGATCCCGCCGGGTCCGCGCCTCGGCTCGGTCGTGCTCGAAGCGACCGGCCTGCAGAAGGGGTTCGACGGGCGGACGCTGATCGACGGGCTGTCCTTCGACCTGCCCCGCAACGGGATCGTCGGCGTGATCGGACCGAACGGTGTCGGCAAGACGACCCTGTTCAAGACGATCGTCGGACTCGAGCCCCTCGACGGCGGCAGCCTCAAGATCGGCGAGACGGTCAAGCTCTCGTACGTCGACCAGTCCCGCGGTGGGATCGACCCCACGAAGTCCCTCTGGGAGGTCGTGTCCGACGGCCTCGACTACATGAAGGTCGGCAACGTCGAGATGCCGTCGCGCGCCTACGTGGCCGCGTTCGGCTTCAAGGGTCCCGACCAGCAGAAGCCCGCGGGCGTGCTGTCGGGCGGTGAGCGCAACCGGCTGAACCTGGCCCTCACACTCAAAGAGGGCGGCAACGTCCTGCTCCTCGACGAGCCCACCAACGACCTCGACGTCGAGACCCTCGGGTCCCTCGAGAACGCGCTGCTCGAGTTCCCGGGATGCGCGGTCGTCGTCTCGCACGACCGGTGGTTCCTCGACCGCGTGGTGACGCACATCCTGGCGTACGAAGGAACCGAGGAGAACCCGGGCGCCTGGTACTGGTTCGAGGGGAACTTCGCATCGTACGAGGAGAACAAGGTGGCCCGCCTCGGTGCGGACGCCGCTCGCCCGCACCGCGTCACCTACCGCAAGCTGACGCGCGACTGAGCGAAGCCGCGGGGTTCGCTCGCGCCGTCGGCGCCGGTGACACCCCGCACGAGGTCCCGAGTTCGGAGCGAGACGAGGGAGCAGCGATGAGTCGGATCGTGGTGCCGGTCCAGCTGAGGTGGTCCGACATGGACGCCTACGCCCACGTCAACAACGTCGAGATGCTGCGCCTCCTCGAAGAGGCACGCATCGAGGCATTCTGGCGGCACCCCGCTCCGCCGGCCGACGGGGGGTGGCCCACGGCCGTGCTCGACGCCGGACCCGGCGCGCAGACCATCACGCTCGTCGCGAGCCAGGAGATCGAGTACGTCCGACCACTCGGCTACCGTCGCTCACCCGTCGCGATCACCCTGTGGATCGGTCACCTCGGTGGGGCGAGCATCGACGTGTGCTACGAGGTGACCGATCTGGCCGACACGTCCGGCGCGCCGGTCGAGGTCTATGCGCGAGCGCGGACGACCCTCGTCCTCGTCGACGCGGACACCGGAGCCCCGCGACGGATCAGCAGCGCGGAACGCGCGGCATGGCAGGAGTACGTCGAGGAGCCCGTCCGGATCCGTCGCCGGAACGATCAGGGCCGCTGACGCGCCCAGGACCCGCGCCCAGTGCGATCGCGGCCTGCTCGGACGAGGCTCCGCCCATCGCCCGGCTCACCCCTGAGGTGCGCGGACCATCCCCTCCTGGGCGATCGTGGCCACGAGGGTCCCGTCCCGGGAGTAGACGCGGGCGAGGCCGAGACCCCGCCCACCCTGCGCGGACGGCGAGGACTGCTCGTACAGGAGCCAATCGTCGACGCGGACGTCGCGGTGCCACCACATCGCATGGTCGAGGCTGGCGATCGAGAGGCCCCGCGTCGCCCAGCTGAGACCGTGACGACGGAGCACGGGCTCGAGCATGACCTGGTCGCACGCATACGCGAGCAGAGCACGGTGCACCAGTTGGCTCTCCGGGACGACGCCCCGGGCGCGCATCCACACCCGCTGCTGGTCGGTCGAACCGTGCTCGTCGTTCGCATCGGGGCCGTCAGGGCGATCGGGGTCGCCGGTGCCGCCCGGTCCGTCACGGCCGGGACCGAGATACAGCGACGACCCGACGTGACGGACGTCGAAGGCCGCGTAGCGCGTCCAGAACTGGGCCACCGGGTGGTCGAGGGAGCCCAGGATCTCGACAGCCGAGTCGACGAGTTCGGGGCCGACGACGGGCGCCTGCCGGGCGGCGTGGTCGAGCCCCGGCTGAGCCTCCTGGAACGACAGGATCATCGACAGGATCGGCACGTCGTCCTGGAGAGCGTGGATCCGACGCGCCGTGAAGGAGCGACCGTCGCGGAGACGCTCGACGGCGTAGGTGATCGGTTGGTCGACCACACCTGCTCGGAGGAAGTACCCGTGGAGAGAGTGCGGCAGCCGGTCGGCCGGGACCGTGTGACCGGCAGCGATCAACCCCTGCGCCAGGACCTGCCCACCGAAGACCCGACCGTTGAGCTGTGGCAGGCTCTGCCCGACGAAGGTGAGGTCGTCCACGCGACGGATCTCCAGCGCCTCGAGGAGCTCACGCGTCGGGTCCGGCGCGGCGGCTTCCCCGTGAGCCGCGTTCTCGAACGGTTCCGCGCCCGTCCGACCCTGGTCGGAGGTGCTCACGACGTGCCGTCCTCGACGGCGTTGATCAGCGAGTGGGCTGCGCGCTCGAGGTAGTCCCAGAGCGCGGCCTGGTCGAGCGGCGCGAGGCCGAGCGACTCCACCGCCGCCCGCATGTGGACCAGCCAGCGGTCTCGGGCGCGCGGCGTCACGGCGAACGGCGCATGGCGTGCCCGTAGCCGCGGGTGCCCGCGCTCCTCGCTGTACGTGGTGGGACCGCCCCAGTACTGCTCGAGGAACATCGTCAGGCGTCGCGCCGCGGGCCCGAGGTCCTCCTTCGGGTACATCGGCCTGAGAAGATCGTCCACGGCGACCCCGGCGTAGAAGGCGTCGACCAGACGCACGAAGGTCTCGTGCCCTCCGATCGAGGCGTAGAACGACGCGGCCGGGTCGGTGAAGGTCACCGCGCCATCTTCTCACCGTCGCACGGGTGCTTTCCTGAGCGTCGTGGCCGATGACCAGCGCGGACTAGTCTGGTGAGCACCACACCGGTGGGGTGTGCACGACCTGGGGAGTTCTATGAGCAAGGCAGAGCAGATCCTCGTGGCCCTCGGAGGGGCTGCGAACGTCGTCGACCTGGAGCCGTGCATCACGCGGCTGCGTGTCGAGGTTGCCGACCCGACGCTGGTCGACGAGGGCGGGCTCAAGGAGACAGGGGCGTTCGGAGTCGTGCGCTCCGGTCGCGTGGTCCAGGTCATCGTCGGCCCGGAGGCCGACAACCTCGCTGCCGAGCTCGACGGTCTTCGCTGACCAGAACGCCTCGTGCCGTCGCACCCGCGCCTGACCGTCCCGACACGGCGATCGTCCCTGGCCCGGTCATCGCTCTCTGGCAGGATCGTCCCGTGTCCGAGACGGTAGTGGGTCTTCCCGATCAGCTGGTGCGGCTCGCCGCCGCTCACGGCGTCGTGCCCGACTACTGGGGGTTCGACGGGACGCACCGCTGGGTCGCCCCGGAGACCCTGATCGCGGTGCTCGCCGCTCTCGGGGTGGACGCGCGGTCGCCTGAGCGCGCCCAGGTTGCGATCGCCCACGCGGAGGACGACCCGTGGCGTCAGATGCTCCCCCCGGTCGTGGTGCTCCGCGCCGGTGCCGAGCACCAGCTCGTCGTGCACGTGAACGACGGTGACCCGGTCACCGTGTGGGCCGAGCTCGACCCGGAGTCCGGAGGTGGGCGTCGCGACCTCGACCAGCTCGATGTCTACGTCGAGCCGCGCACGGTCGACGGACGCCGGATCGGACGTGCCACCTTCACCGTGCCGACCGACCTGCCGCTCGGCTGGCACGAGCTGCATGCGCAGTCCCCTCGAGGTTCAGCGCGCTGCCAGCTGATCGTGGCACCGTCTCGCATCGAGCTGCCCGAGCAGCTCCGGGACGGGCGCGCCTGGGGCTTCATGACCCAGCTCTACTCGGTGCGGTCCCGTGCGTCGTGGGGCATCGGCGACCTCGCCGACCTCGCCGACCTCGCCTGGCTCTCTGCGCGTGACTGCGGCGCCGACTTCCTCATGATCAACCCGCTGCATGCGGCGGAGCCGGTCGGGTCGATGTCGCCGTCGCCCTACCGCCCGGCCACGCGGCGGTTCGTGAACCCGGTCTACCTCCGTGTCGAGGACATCCGCGAGACCGCGTACCTGTCCGCAGCGGACCGCTCGCTCATCGAGTGGGCCGCCGAGTCCGTCCAGCCCGCGGACACGAGCGACGGGCCGATCGACCGCGATGCGGCCTGGGCTGCGAAGCGCACCGCCCTCGACGTGGTCTTCCAGGCCCCGCGGACGCGGGCGCGTCAAGCTGCCTTCGACGAGTTCCGCCAAGACCAGGGCGGCGGCCTCGAGGACTTCGCGCTCTGGTGCGCGCTGTGCGAGCGGTACCAGGCCGACGACGCCTGGCCGTCCGAGGCCCTCGACCCGACGTCCGCGCTCGTCGCTCGCGCCCGGACGGAGCTCGCTGACCGGGTGACGTTCTACTGCTGGCTGCAGTGGGTCGCGGACCTCCAGCTCCGGACGGCCCAACAGGCCGCGCGCGACGGTGGCATGTCGATCGGGATCATGCACGACCTCGCGGTCGGTGTTCACCCGGACGGTGCCGAGGCGTGGGCCCAGCGCGACGTGTTCGCGTCCGGCGTGACGGTCGGGGCACCGCCGGACATGTACAACCAGCAGGGGCAGAACTGGAACCAGCCACCGTGGCGCCCTGACGCGCTGGCCCGTGCCGGGTACGCCCCCTACCGGGACATGCTGCGCACGATCCTGCGCCACGCGGGCGCGATCAGGATCGACCACGTCATCGGCCTGTTCCGCCTGTGGTGGATCCCGGAGGGTCACGGCGCGGACGCGGGCGCGTACGTCCGCTACGACCACGAGGCGCTGATCGGCATCCTGTGCCTCGAGGCGCAGCGTGCCGGCGCGGTCGTGATCGGCGAGGACCTCGGCGTCTTCGAGCCGTGGGTGCGGGGGTACCTCGCGGAGCGCGGCGTCCTGGGGACGTCGGTGCTCTGGTTCGAGAAGGACGGCGGTGACCCGATGCCTCCCGAGCACTACCGCCGGTTGGCGATGTCGACGGTCACCACGCACGACCTCCCGCCGACGGCCGGCTACCTGGCAGAGGAGCACGTCGCGATACGTGAACGACTCGGGCTCCTCACGGAACCGGCGACGGTGGTGCACAAGCAGGCCCGAGACGAACGCCAGGCGCTCCTCGTACGACTCGCCGAGCGTGGGCTGATCAGCTCCGACCCGACCGAGCGCGAGGTCGTGGAGGCGATGCACCGATGGATCTTCCAGACACCGTCCGTCTTGATCGGGGTGGCACTGGTCGACGCCGTCGGTGAGCGACGCGCACAGAACCAGCCCGGGACCGACCGCGAGTACCCGAACTGGATGGTTCCGCTCGCCGACAGCTCGGGTCGGGTCGTCCTGCTGGACGACCTCTTCGACAACGCGCGTCTGCGGTCGCTCACCGCAGCGCTCCGCCGCTGAACGGTCGTCGCTCGAGCCGCGGTCACGCCGACCCCGCGGTCACGCCGACGCGCGGTCCGTCTCCTGAGCCCTGAGGGCACGGCGGACCCCGTCGCGCGCCTCCACGACGAGGCGCCGTAGCGCAGGCGTCCGATCACCCAGACCGGCCAGGAACGCGTCGGTGGCTCCCAGCACGTCCACCCCGGGCTCGTCCGCGAGGTCGACCGGGTACAGGCCGACCACGATGTTCTGGGCGATCTCGTTGGTGCGCGTGGCCCACACCGTCTCGAGCGCCGCGAAGTACGGCTCGACGAAGTCGACCAGCAAGGACCTGTCGTGGACCCGCCCGAAGCCGGCGATCGTCGCCTCGTGCACCGCGTTCGGCAACGTGTCGCTGTCCACGACCGCGGCCCACGCGGCGGCCTTGGCGGCGCGCGTCGGGACCGCCGCCCGGGCGGCCGCCGCTGCCCGCTGACCCGTCGCCGTGGCATCCCGTTCGAGCTCGGCGTCGATGGCCTCGATGCCGACGCGACCGGCCGTGACGAGCGACGTCAGGAGCTCCCACCGCAGGTCGGTGTCGACGCTCAGCCCGTCGAGCGGACCGGTGCCGTCGAGGAGCCCGGCCACCACGTCGAGATGCGCCGGCGCGCTCGCGCGACCGGCAAGAACCTTGACGAGCTGAAGCTGCAGGTCGCTGCCGGGCTCCGCCCGGCGAGCGGCAGCGACCAGTCGCTCGGTCGTGGCGGCGTCGATCGTCTCGCGGTCCTCCCGGGCGACGTACAGGTCGATCGCCGTCGCGAGCTGGCGGAGCAGGACGAGCGCCACCGACGAGTCGGTCTCCTGCTCGACGTTCTCCAGGACGAGGTCGACGAACCGTCGCGCCGGCCATTCCCCGTCACGGGTCGTGTCCCACGCGGCGCCCCAGACCAGGGTGCGCGGGAGAGAGTCCGCGAACGTCGAGAGGTGCCGACGTGCGGTCTCGAGCGACCTCTCGTCGAGCCGGATCTTCGCGTAGGCGAGGTCGTCGTCGTTCACGAGGACGAGATCGGGACGACGACGGCCGACCAGCTCCGGGACCTCCGTCCGGGCGCCCGCCACGTCGAGCTCGGCCGTCACGGTCCGGACGAGCCGCGACGACCCACCGTCCGTCACCACGTCGTAGCCACCGACGGCGAGCCGGTGCGGGCGCAAGGCGTCGACGGGAGCGGTTGGGTGCTCGGGCGGGACCTCCTGGTGGATCGCGAACGAGGTGATGATCTCGACGCCGTCCGGTCCTGGCTCCGAGGTGATGACAGGACGGAGCAGCGTGAGACCGGCCTGCTCGAGCCACAGCGACGACCACCGGGACAGGTCGCGCCCGCTGGTCGCCTCGAGCTCGACCATCAGGTCGCGGAGCTCGGTGTTTCCCCAGGCATGCTTCTCGAAGTACGACCGCACGCCCGCGAGGAACTGCTCGCGACCGACCCACGCGACGAGCTGCTTGAGCACACTCGCGCCCTTCGCGTACGTGATGCCGTCGAAGTTCACCGAGACGTCCTCGAGGTCGCGGATGTCCGCGACGATCGGGTGCGTCGACGGCAGCTGGTCCTGCCGGTACGCCCAGCTCTTCTCGAGGGACGAGAAGGTGCTCCACGCGCTGGTCCACTGCGTCGCCTCGGACGCCGCCAGCGTGGAGGCGTACTCCGCGAACGACTCGTTGAGCCACAGGTCGTCCCACCACCGCATCGTCACCAGGTCGCCGAACCACATGTGCGCCAGCTCGTGCAGGATCGTCACCGCGCGGCGCTCGACCATCGCCTCGGGAACCTTGGAGCGGAACACGTAGCTCTCGAGGAACGTGACAGCTCCGACGTTCTCCATCGCTCCTGCGTTGAACTCGGGGACGAACAGCTGGTCGTACTTCGAGAACGGGTACGGGATGCCGAACGCGTGCTCGTAGAAGGCAAAGCCCGATCGAGTCAGGTCGACGATGTTGTCGGCGTCGAGGTGCGCCGCGAGCGACTGGCGGCAGTACACGCCGAGCGGGATCGTCCGACCGTCGCTGCTGGTCAGCTCGCCTGTCTCGCGGTGGTACGGCCCGGCGACGACGGCGGTGACATAGCTCGAGATGCGGGGTGTGGTCTCGAACGTCCAGGTCGACGTGCCGTGATCGGCACCGCCGTTCCGGTTGACGCCACCCTCGACCGGGACGGTCGCGCCGACGGGGGGGTAGTTGGACACGACCTCCCAGTGCGCCGGCGCGGTCACGGTGAACGCGAACGTCGCCTTGAGGTCGGGCTGCTCGAACACCGCGAAGACGCGGCGCGAGTCCGCGACCTCGAACTGGGAGTACAGGTACACCTCGCCGTCGACCGGGTCGACGAACCGGTGCAGGCCCTCGCCGGTGTTCATGTAGGCGCACGTCGCCTCGACCGTCAGGACGTTGTCGGCGGCCAGGCCGTCGAGCTGGATCCGCGAGTCCGCGAACACCGATGCCGGGTCGAGGGCCGCACCGTTGAGCTCGACCCGGCGCACCTCGGGGGCGATCAGGTCGACGAACGTCGCCGTACCGGGCTCGGCAGCGAACCGGATCGTCGTGCGGGAGGAGAAGGTCGACGGACCCGTGGTCAGGTCCAGCTCGATCTCGTAGGCGGCGACCTCGACGAGCGACGCCCGGGCACGGGCCTCGGCCCGGGTCAG
>MLJW01000498.1_pt1 | contig 16490 bp, 15 predicted proteins | sample 888231 | NCBI WGS metagenome assembly MLJW01 (sample SAMN05788063, study PRJNA343431) | mine drainage metagenome | isolation source: sample collected from the inflow into an acid mine drainage treatment plant... | place: Germany: Lusatia, lignite mining district
GGCGGTGGCGAACTGTCCCAGCGCCGCGCGAAACTCCTGGGAGGTGAAGCTGGGTGGGGCCGCGCGCAGGGCCTGAGGGCGATGGGCTGGCGAATCGGTGGCTGGGTTGACAGGCACGGGTGCGGACTGAGGAAGATGCAGGAGAAGTGAGGCGCTTGCCCCGGTTATCGAGCCGGTGTGGGCAAGATGTAAGCGCATTGTCGCTGGGTTCGTGTCTTTTTGGCGATGCCGGCCAGACAAGGCATGATCCGCACCCATGAATTGGCGTCATTTAGCAGGACGGGCCTGTGTGCTCGGGGTGATCGGGTTGGGTTGGTTCTGGAGCAGTACGGCGTGGTGCGCCGCGCCCCCCGCGGCGGCGGAGCGGCCCGCGCCGGCGCATGCCGCGCCGCACAAGCCGGCCGCGGCGGCAGCGCAAGGTCGCGCAAGGACCGTGGCGGCGCCGGCGGGCTCCTCCGCGCCGTCGAGCTACCGCGTGCGCCCCGGCGACACGCTCAGCGGCATCGCGCGGCGCCTGGGAGTCGAGCAGGTCTCGCTCGACCAGATGCTGGTCGCGCTGTACCGTGCCAACAGCGGTGCGTTCATCGGCCACAACATGAATCTGCTGCGCACCGGCGCGGTGCTGCACGTGCCCGATGCAGCCAGCGTGGCGGCGGTTCCGGCGACCGCGGCGCGGCGCGAAGTGATTGCGCAAAGCCGCGATTTCGGAGCCTACCGACGGCGTCTGGCGCAAGTCGCCGCGCAGGGCCCGTCGCATGCGGCAGAGCCCACGCGCAGCAGCTCGGGTCGCATCGAGGCCGAAGTGAGCGCGCCGGCGGCGGCGCCTTCGCAGCCGCAATCGCGGCTGAAGCTGAGCAAGCCGAATGAAGGCGGCGGGCAGGCCGCCGAGGCCAGCCGGATCGCCGAGCAACACCAGGCCGAGGCGCTGCAGGCGCGGCTGGCCGCGGCGCGCGCCAGCGTCGCCGAACTGAGCCGGCTCGCCGCCAGCGCCGCGCAGGCGGCCACGCTGGCGACCGCAGCGTCGGCACCGGCGCCCACCGTGCAAGCGGCGCCCGCGTCGGTCCCCGCCGCGGGCCATGCGCCGGTCGCCACGCCGGCACCGCCGAAGCCCGCGCAGCCCAAGCCAACGCCGGCTCGCACGCAGGCGCCGGCCGCGGCCGGTCCCGCCGAGCATGGCGGATTCACCCCCGCGGCACCGGCCAGGCCGGCGTCGCCCAGGCCTGCGCCCAGCCTGAGCTGGACCGACACCTTGCTGGCCAACCCGCTGCTGCTGCCGGGAGCAGCCGGTGTGCTGGCGCTGCTCGGTCTGATGTGGTGGCTGCGCCGGCGCGCGAGCGCCAAGTCGCGGCGCGACAGCTCGGTGTTCGACAGCCGCATGACCGCGGCCGACAGTTTCTTCGGCGGCAGCGGCGGCGAGCGTGTCGACACGCGCAACAGCACGCTGGGTTCGTCGATCGCCTACTCGCCGAGCCAGCTCGATTCGGGCGACGTCGACCCGGTCGCCGAAGCCGACGTCTACCTGGCCTATGGTCGCGACCTGCAGGCCGAGGAAATCCTCAAGGAATCGCTGAAGACCCACCCCGAGCGCAACGCGGCGCGGCTGAAGCTGCTCGAGATCTACGCCCGCCGCAAGGACGTGCGCTCATTCGAAATGACCGCCGCCGAGTTGTTCACGCTGACCGAAGGCACCGGACCGGACTGGAAGAAGGCGCAGGATCTCGGCCGCAACCTCGATCCGGTCAACCCGCTGTACCACAACACGCAGCCGCCGAGCTCGTTGAACAACCCGTCGACGGTGCCGCTGGGCGACATGGAGCCAGGTGCTTCGACGCTCGACGTGCCGGCGGCGACGTTGCCGGCGACCGAACTGATGAGTGCCCCGGCACCGAGCGCGGTGCGCGGACTGTCGACCGCGCCCGATGCGCCCGAAGCCCGCGAGGCGCGACCCTTGCACGGCCTCGACCTCGACCTCGACCTCAGCGCGGCGGCGGCGGCCGCCGCGGCGTCGACCGTCGAGCCGACGCCGCAGGGCGATGCCGCCGAGCCGACGACACCGCATCTGGCCGCCGACGAACTCGAACCGGTCACGCTGACGCCGGCCGTCGACGACATGCATGCGCCGCTGGATTTCGATTTCAGCGGGCTGTCGCTCGATGTGGCGCCGGCCGTGCCCGAGCCGCAGGCGCGGCCCGCCGCGAGCGGCGAGTTCGACGATGCGCTCGAGCTGCTCGCCCCCGGCGGCGCGGCCGACGCCGTCGACACGCTGCTGCCGGCCGAGGAGCCGAAGGCGGTCGCTGGGGCCGAACCGATCGGGACATCGCCGGTCGAGCCGACCGTCGAATCGGCCATCGAAGCGACCAGGCAGCCGGCGCAGCCGCTGCACTTCGAGCTCGAGCTGCCGTCGATCGAGCAGGCTCCGGTCGAGCAGGCTCCACCTGCGACGCCTGAGCCAGCCGCGGCGCAGGCAGCGGCCGAGGCCGCGCCGGCCGAAGTCGTCGACACGCGCTTCGCGCTGGTCGATGAATGCCGCGCGATCGGCGACGTCGAGATGGCGCGCGACCTGCTGCGCGAAATCGTCGCCGAGGGCGACACCGCGTCGCGCGAACGCGCCGAGGCGATGCTCGCCGAACTTGGCTGAGCGCGGTGAGTGCGATGGCGTGCGCGGCGCGCAGCGCGGCGGCCCGGAAATGCGCGTCGCGCTGGGGCTGAGCTACCGCGGCAGCGCCTACCGGGGCTGGCAGAGCCAGCCTGGCGGGTGCACCGTGCAGGACGCGCTCGAGCGCGCGCTGGCGCGCTTCGTCGGCGTCGAGCTGCGCGTGGTCTGCGCCGGACGCACCGACGCCGGCGTGCATGCGCTGCAACAGGTCGTGCATCTGGACTCGCCGGTGGCGCGTGCACCGTATTCCTGGGTGCGCGGACTCAACACCTTCCTGCCGGCCGACGTCGCGGTGCAATGGGCGCAGCCGGTCGGCGACGACTTCCACGCGCAAAAGAGCGCGCGCTCGAGGCGCTACCGTTATGTGCTGCTGCAACACGCGGTGCGTCCGGCGCTGCTGCACGGGCAGGTCGGCTGGACCCATCTGCCGCTGGACGCCGCCGCGCTGCGCGAGGCGGCCGCGCAACTGCTCGGTGAGCACGATTTCTCGGCGTTCCGCGCCAGTGCCTGCCAGGCGCGCAGTCCGGTGAAGACGCTGCATTCGATCGAGATCGCGCGCGACGGCGACACCTGGACTTTCGACTTCCACGCCAGCGCCTTCCTGCACCACATGGTGCGCAACATCATGGGCTGCCTGCTCGCGGTCGGCTCAGGCGCGCGCGACGCGGCGTGGATCGGCGAGGTGCTGCGCTCGCGCCAGCGGCAACGCGCGGCGCCGACCTTCATGCCCGACGGGCTGTATTTCGCCGGCCCGCACTATGCGGCAGAATGGGGCCTTCCCGAGCCCTTGACCGAGCTGCCGCGGTTGCGCGCCTGAGCGCGCCGCCGTGCGGCGGCGAGCCCAGCCCGTCCATGCCCCGTACCCGCATCAAGATCTGCGGCATCACCCGCGTCGACGACGCGCTGGCCGCGGCCGAAGCCGGCGCCGACGCGATCGGCCTGGTGTTCTACCCGCCGAGCCCGCGCGCGGTCGACCTCGAGCAGGCGCTGGCGATCCGCCGCGCGCTGCCGCCCTTCGTCGCCTCGGTGGCGCTGTTCGTCAACGCCGACGCGGGCGCCGTCGAGTCGGTGATCGAGCGGCTGCGGCCGTCGCTGCTGCAATTCCACGGCGACGAATCGCCGGCGGAATGCGCGCGTTTCGCGTACCCGTACGTCCGCGCCGCGAGGATGCGCCCGGGGCTCGATTTGGTAGACTTCGCCAGTCGCTACGCAAGTGCGCAGGGTATTTTGGTCGACGCTTTTGTCGACGGATACGGCGGCGGCGGCGAGGTGTTCGATTGGTCACTGATTCCAAGAAACGTCGACTTTCCCATCGTTTTGTCTGGTGGGTTGAATGCGCGAAATGTCGCGCAGGCGGTGCGCTGCGTGCGACCGTGGGCGGTTGACGTCTCCTCCGGGGTCGAATCCGCCCGCGGCGTGAAAAGCGCCGCCGCGATGCGCGAATTCGTCGCGGCGGTGCGCGAGGCCGACGCGCTGCTGCCGTGCTGAACGCACCGGCCCGCGGCGCGCGGCACGATTCCAGCTCACCACCTGTTGCGCAGACCATGATGGATTACGACTACCCGGATGCACGGGGTCATTTCGGCCCTTACGGCGGCAGTTTCGTCGCCGAAACCCTGTTCAAGGCGCTGGACGAGCTCAACGAAGCGTGGGCTCACTACAGTCGCGACCGCGAATTCCTCGACGAGTTCGCGTACGAGCTCAAGCATTTCGTCGGCCGCCCGAGCCCGATCTACCACGCCGCGCGGCTGAGCCGAGAGCTCGGCGGCGCGCAGATCTACCTCAAGCGCGAGGACCTGAACCACACCGGCGCGCACAAGATCAACAACACGATAGGCCAGGCGATGCTGGCGCGGCGCATGGGCAAGCCGCGCGTGATCGCCGAGACCGGAGCGGGTCAGCACGGCGTCGCGTCGGCCACCGTGGCCGCGCGTTACGGCATGGAGTGCGTCGTCTACATGGGCGCCGAGGACGTCAAGCGGCAGTCGCCTAACGTGTACCGGATGAACCTGCTCGGCGCGCGCGTGGTACCGGTGCACAGCGGCTCGAAGACGCTGAAGGACGCGCTCAACGAAGCGCTGCGCGACTGGGTGACGCATGTCGACAACACCTTCTACATCATCGGCACCGTCGCCGGCCCCCACCCCTACCCGGCGATGGTGCGCGATTTCCAGCGTGTGATCGGCGACGAGTGCCGGCAGCAGATGCCGGCGATGGTCGGGCGCCAGCCCGACGTGGTGCTGGCCTGCGTCGGTGGCGGCAGCAACGCGATGGGCATTTTCTACCCCTACATCACCGACGAGTCGGTGCGGCTGATCGGCGTCGAGGCCGGCGGCCAGGGGCTGGCCAGCGGGCGCCACGCGGCGTCGCTGTCGGCCGGCACGCCCGGCGTGCTGCACGGCAACCGCACTTATCTGTTGCAGGACGCGGGCGGCCAGATCATCGAGACGCATTCGGTGTCGGCCGGGCTCGACTACCCCGGCGTCGGCCCCGAGCACGCCTGGCTGAAGGACCTCGGTCGTGCCGAGTACGTCGCGGTGACCGACGCCGAGGCGCTCGACGCGTTCCACCGGCTGTGCCGCACCGAAGGCATCATCCCGGCGCTGGAGTCCAGCCACGCGATCGCGCAGGCGATGAAGATGGCGCCGGAAATGTCGCCGGACCAGATCCTGCTGGTCAACCTGTCGGGGCGCGGCGACAAGGACATCGGCAACATCGCCGACCTGACCCGCACCGAATTCTTCTGCCGGCCGTCGTGCCAGGCCGCGGGAGCGCGCGCATGAGCCGCATCGACGCCACATTCGCGGCGCTGGCCGCCAGCGGCCGCAAGGCGCTGATCCCCTTCGTTACCGCCGGTGATCCGTCGCCGGGCGGAACCGTCGCGCTGATGCACGCGCTGGTCGCCGCCGGCGCCGACATCGTCGAGCTCGGCGTGCCGTTTTCCGACCCGATGGCCGACGGCCCGGTGATCCAGCGCGCCGCCGAGCGCGCGCTGGCGCACGGCGTGCGGCTGGCCGACGTGCTCGGCTGGGTGCGCGAGTTCCGCGCCAGCGACGCGCGCACCCCGGTCGTGCTGATGGGTTACGCCAACCCGATCGAGCGTTACGGCAGCGAGGCCTTCGTCGACGCCGCGGCGGCGGCGGGCGTCGACGGCGTGCTCGTCGTCGACTACCCGCCCGAGGAATCGGCCGCGTTCGCGCGGGCGCTGCGTGCGCGCGACATCGACCCGATCTTCCTGCTCGCGCCGACCTCGACCGAGGCGCGCATGCGTGAAGTCGACGCGCTGGCCAGCGGCTACGTCTATTACGTATCGCTGACCGGGGTGACCGGCGCCGGCCACCTCGACGCGGCCGCGGTCGCCGATCGCCTGCGCGCGCTGCGCGCGCACGTCGGGCTGCCGCTGGGCGTGGGCTTCGGCATTCGCGACGGCGCCAGCGCCGCGGCGCTGGCCGCGGCCGCCGACGCGGTGATCATCGGCTCGCGCATCATCGAATTGATGGAAGGCCTGGACGACGCGCAGGCGCGCGCCGCCGCGGCGGCGTTCGTCGCCGACATCCGCCGGGCCATCGACGCGCCGTCCGCGGCGCCCAACAGGAGCGCATCATGAGTTGGCTCGAAAAGCTGCTGCCCCCGAAGATCCAGCACACCGAAGCGAGCAGCCGTCGGCAGATGCCCGAAGGGCTGTGGATCAAGTGTCCGTCGTGTGAGTCGGTGCTGTACAAGACCGATCTGGAGAAGAACCTGTCGGTGTGCCCGAAGTGCTCGCACCACATGCGCATCGGCGCGCGCGAGCGCCTCGACGCGCTGCTCGACGCCGAAGGGCGCTACGAGATCGGCCAGGAAGTGCTCGCGGTCGACGCGCTGAAGTTCAAGGACAGCCGCAAGTACTCCGAGCGCCTGAAGGAAGCGCTGGAGAACACGCAGGAGACCGACGCGCTGGTCGTGATGGGAGGCGCGATCCAGAGCATCGCGGTCGTCGTCGCGTGCTTCGAGTTCGAATTCATGGGCGGCTCGATGGGCTCGGTGGTCGGCGAGCGTTTCGTGCGCGGCGTCGAGACCGCGCTCGAGCAGAAGGTGCCGTTCCTGTGCTTCACCGCGACCGGCGGCGCGCGCATGCAGGAAGGCCTGCTGAGCCTGATGCAGATGGCCAAGACCAACGCGGCGCTGGCCAGGCTGGCGGCGGCGCGCATTCCCTACATCAGCGTGCTGACCGATCCGACGATGGGCGGCGTGTCGGCCAGTTTCGCCTTCGTCGGCGACATCGTGCTCGCCGAGCCCAAGGCGCTGATCGGCTTTGCCGGGCCGCGGGTGATCGAAAACACCGTGCGCGAGAAGCTGCCCGAAGGCTTCCAGCGCGCCGAGTTCCTGCTGCAAAAGGGCGGCGTCGATCGAATCGTCGACCGTCGCGAGCTGCGCGCCGAACTCGCCCAGATGCTCGCGCTGCTGCAGCGCCAGCCCGCCGATGCCGTTTCCGCCTGACGCAACCGTCGCCGACTGGGACCTGGCGCGCTGGCTGCAGCACGCCGAGGCGCTGCACGAGCAGACCATCGCGCTGGGGCTGGAGCGTGTCGCGCGGGTGCGCGACGCGATGGGCTTGCGCTTCAACTGCCCGGTGTTCACGGTCGCTGGCACCAACGGCAAGGGTTCGACCTGCGCCTACATCGAGCACGTGCTGCTGGCCGCCGGCTACAAGGTCGGCGTCTACGGCTCGCCGCATCTGCTGCGCTTCGAGGAACGCTGCCGCGTCGGCGGCGTCGCGGTCGACGCGGCCGCGCTGGTGCCGCACATGCGCGCGGTCGAGCGCGCGCGCTGCGCGCTGCAGCCGGCCGAGGCGCTGACCTATTTCGAATTCACCACGCTGGCCATCCTCAGCCTGCTGGCCGCATCCGGGCTCGACGCCGCGGTGCTCGAAGTCGGCATGGGTGGGCGCCTCGACGCGGTCAACGTGGTCGACGCCGACTGCGCGGTGATCACCAGCATCGCGCTCGATCACACCGAGTTCCTCGGCCCCGATCGCGAAGCGATCGGTTTCGAGAAGGCCGGCATCATGCGCACCGGGCGCCCGGTGGTGATCGCCGATCCGCAGCCGCCGGCCAGCGTGCTGCGCCACGCCGAGGAGATCGGCGCGCAGGTCCTGCGCAGCGGCGAGGACTTCGGCTACCAGGCGCTGGGCCAGCAGCAGTGGGCGTGGCGCGGCCGCCAGCTGCGCCGCCCGGCGCTGGCCTACCCGACGATGCGCGGCGCCAACCAGCTGCTCAACGCCAGCGCCGCGCTGGCCGCGCTGGAGGCCCTGCACGAGCGGCTGCCGACCAGCGCCGGCGATGTGCGCGAAGGCCTGGCGCGCGCCGAGCTGCCCGGGCGCTTCCAGGTGCTGCCCGGACAGCCGCAGGTGGTGCTCGACGTCGCCCACAACCCGCACGCGGTCGCGGTGCTGGCCGAGAACCTCGATGCCCTGGGCTATTGCCCGACCACCCACGCGGTGTTCGGCGCGATGGCCGACAAGGACGTCGACGCGATCGTCGCGCGCATCGCGCCGCTGGTGCAGCGCTGGTACGTCTGCGCGCTGCCGACGGCGCGCGCCGCCGAGGCTGCGCAACTGGCCGCGCGCATCGATCCGGCTCAGCTCGCGGGCACCTACGCCAGCGCCGCGCTGGCCTGGGACGCGGCCCGCGCCGCGGCCGATACAGCCGATAGAATTGTGGTTTTCGGCTCGTTCTACACGGTCGGCGCGGTGCTCGAGGCGCTGCGCGGCGGCTCCACCCCAGCAACCCGATGAAACTCCCAGGCAAGCGCGGCAAGGAAGGCGCCCGCCGCGCGGGCAGCGCCGAGCCGCAAAGCGAGGAAGCACTGCGCGTGCGCGCGCGGCGCCGGCTGATCGGCGCGGTCGCGCTGGTGCTGACCGGCGTGATCGTGTTTCCGCTGATTTTCGAGACCCAGCCCAGGCCGGTGTCGTCGAACATGACGCTGGAAATTCCGCCGCAGCCGCCGCTGCGCGCGGTGGCCAGCGCGGCCGCGCCGGCAACGCCGGCTCCGGCGAGCGCGTCGACGGCCTTGCCGACGGCTCCATCGACCGGCGCTTCAACCGGTACTTCGACCGGCGCTTCAACCGGCGCCTCGAGCGCGGCGGCGACGGCGCCCGCGCAGGCTGCGCGCCCGGTGGTCGCGGTCAAACCGCAGCCGGTGAACGCTCCGGTGGCGCCGCGGGCGCCGGCGCCGACCGCTGCGGCGCAAGGCGCGACGGCGCCGCCTGCCGCCGCGCCCGACGCGCAGCGCGTGGCCGGCGCGCGCCAGGCGCTGGCCGCGCTCGAAGGCAAGACGCCGCAGCAGATCAGCGCGCAGACCGCGGCCGAGGCGGCTGTGCCGCAGGGCGTGCGCTACGTCGTGCAGGCCGGCGCCTACGCCGACGCGGCGACCGCGCGCAAGGTGCGCGCGAAAATCGAACAGGCCGGATTCAAGACCTACACCCAGGTCGTCGACACCGCCGGCGGCAAGCGCATCCGCGTGCGCGTCGGCCCGTTCAACGACCACGGCCAGGCCGCGCACGCCGCAACGCGCATCAAGGCGCTGGGTTTCAGCGCGGTGGTGCTGACGCTATGAGCGCGGCGCGGCGCGGGAGCCGTCCGTGAACCTGCTGGACGGGCTGGCGCTGGCGGCGCTGGTCGTTTCCGCCGGAGTCGGCGTCGTGCGCGGCGCCGCCTACGAACTGATCAGCCTGGGTGGCTGGGTCGCTGCGTTCTTCGTCGCCCATCTGGCCGCGCCGTGGGCCGCGAACCATCTTCCGGCGGTCGTCGCCGAGCCGACGCTGCGCGCCGGAGTCGCCTGGGGTGGCTGTTTCGTCGCCACGCTGCTGGCGGCCGGGTTGCTGGCGACGCTGGTGCGGCTGCTGCTGCGCTCGACCGGGCTGGGCCTGCTCGACCGCAGCATGGGCGCCTTGTTCGGATTGGCGCGCGGTGCGCTGCTGGTGCTGGTGGCGCTGTTCGCGGCGAGTTACACCTCGCTGCCGCACAGCTCGCTGTGGCAGGCGTCCTTTCTCGTTCCTCCAGCGACGGCCGCGCTCGACGCGCTGCTGCCGGCGCTGCCCCTAGCCGTCGCGCACGCGCTGCCGGCACATTGACCCCGTTTCGTTGGAGTGCATCATGTGTGGAGTCGTCGGCATCGTTTCCCGGCAGCCGGTCAACCAGGCGATCTACGACGCGCTGCTGCTGCTGCAGCACCGCGGCCAGGACGCCGCCGGCATCGTCACCGGCCACGGCGGCCGGCTGTACATGCAGAAGGCGCGCGGTATGGTGCGCGACGTGTTCCGCACGCGCAACATGCGCGCGCTGCCGGGCAATTACGGCCTGGGCCAGGTGCGCTACCCGACGGCCGGCAGCGCCGACAGCGAGGAGGAGGCGCAGCCGTTCTACGTCAACGCGCCGTATGGTCTGGCGCTGGCGCACAACGGCAACCTGACCAACGCCGACGAGCTGCGCGCCGAACTCGCCGCCACCGACCATCGCCACATCAACACCGGCTCGGACTCGGAGGTGCTGCTCAACGTGCTGGCGCGCGAACTCGACCGCGTCAGCGGCGCGCAGCCGCTGTGCGCCGCCGACCTGTTCGCCGCGGTGCGCGCGGTGCATCGGCGCGTGCGCGGCTCGTACGCGGTGGTCGCGCTGATCGCCGGGCACGGCCTGCTCGCGTTCCGCGATCCGTACGGCATCCGCCCGCTGTGTTTCGGGCGCAGCGACCCTGACGGCGACTTCATGGTCGCCAGCGAGTCGGTCGCGCTCGAAGGCAACGGTTTCCGCCTCGAGCGCGACGTCGCGCCGGGCGAGGCGGTGTACGTCGACTTCGACGGCCGCATGCAGGCCGAGCAGTGCGCCGAAGCGCCGACGCTGAACCCGTGCATCTTCGAGTTCGTCTATCTGGCGCGACCCGACTCGGTGCTCGACGGCATTTCGGTCTACCAGGCGCGGCTGAACATGGGCGAGACGCTGGCGCAGCGCGTGATCTCGGTGATGCCGCCGAGCGAGATCGACGTCGTCATCCCGGTACCCGAATCGAGCCGGCCGGCGGCGATGCAGCTGGCGTGGAAGCTTGGCCGCGCGTATCGCGAAGGCTTCGTCAAGAACCGCTACGTCGGGCGCACCTTCATCATGCCCGGGCAGGCGGTACGCAAGAAGTCGGTGCGGCAGAAGCTCAACGCGATCGGCCAGGAGTTCGCCGGGCGCAACGTGCTGCTGGTCGACGACTCGATCGTGCGCGGAACGACTTCGCGCGAGATCGTGCAGATGGCGCGCGAGGCCGGCGCACGCAAGGTCTACCTGGCGTCGGCGGCGCCGCCGGTGCGCTACCCGAACGTCTACGGCATCGACATGCCGACCGCCGCCGAGCTGGTCGCGCATGACCGCGACGTCGAACAGGTGCGCGCGCAGATCGGCTGCGACGCGCTGATCTACCAGGACCTCGAAGCGATGAAGCGAGCGGTGCGGCGCGAGCGCGCCGACATCGCGACCTTCGAAGCGTCGTGCTTCGACGGCTGCTACGTCACCGGCGACGTCGCCGCCGCGCTGCGCGGCGCCCAGCGCGGCGGCGACGACGACCAGCCGTCGAGCCGGCTGAACCTGCAGGGCCAGGAGGAGGCCGCGTCATGAACGACGATGCACCGCTGCACCCCGATACGCTCGCGGTGCGCGAGGCGCTGCCGCGCAGCGCCTGGGGCGAGCACAGCGAGGCGCTGTTCCTGACCAGCAGCTTCGTGCAGCCCGACGCGGCCAGCGCCGCGGCGCGCTTCGCCGGCGAAGAGGACGGCTTCATCTACTCGCGCTTCTCGAACCCGACGGTGACGAGCATGGAGCGGCGGCTGGCCGCGCTCGAGGGCGCCGAGGCGGCGCTGGGCACGGCCAGCGGCATGGGCGCGATCCTGCTGTTGATGCTCGGCCTGCTCAAGGCCGGCGACCACGTCGTCTGTTCGCGCTCGGTGTTCGGCGCGACGCTGAAATTGATCGGCACCGAGTTCGCCAGGTTCGGCGTCGAGGCCAGCTTCGTACCGCAGACCGAAGTGGCGGCGTGGCGTGCCGCGATCCGTCCCGGGCGCACGCGGCTGCTGTTCGCCGAGTCGCCGACCAATCCGCTGACCGAGGTCTGCGACGTCGTCGCGCTGGCCGAGCTGGCGCACGACGCCGGCGCGCTGCTGGTGGTCGACAACTGCTTCTGCTCGCCGGCGCTGCAGCGCCCGCTCGAGCTCGGCGCCGACCTCGTCGTGCATTCGGGTACCAAATACCTCGACGGCCAGGGGCGCGTCGTCGCCGGTGCGGTCTGCGGCAGCCGCGAGCTGATCGACGGCCGGCTGCTGCCGGTGCAGCGCAGCGCCGGCATCACGCTGTCGCCGTTCAACGCCTGGGTCGTGCTCAAGGGCATGGAAACGTTGAGCCTGCGCATGCGCGCGCACAGCACCGCGGCGCTGGAGCTGGCGCGCTGGCTCGAGCAGCAGCCCGGCGTGGCGCGCGTGCACTACCCCGGGCTGGCGTCGCACCCGCAGCATCTGCTGGCGATGCGCCAGCAATCGGGGCAGGGCGGCGCGGTGCTGTCGTTCGAGGTCGCCGGGGCCGACGCGGCCGCCGCGCGCGAGCGCGCGTTCGCGGTGATCGACGCCACCCGGCTGTGCTCGATCACCGCCAACCTCGGCGACACCAAGACCACCATCACGCATCCGGCGAGCACTTCGCACGGCCGCCTCAGCGAGGAGCAGCGCGCCGCCGCCGGCATCACCCAGGGGCTGATCCGCGTCGCGGTCGGCCTCGAGCACGTCGGCGACCTGCAGCGCGATCTGGCGCGCGGCCTGCAACCCGCCTGAACGAATCCTTCACCATGAATCGACCTGTCCGTACCCGCTTCGCACCCAGCCCGACCGGCTTCATCCACCTCGGCAACATCCGCTCGGCGCTCTACCCCTGGGCTTTCGCCCGCCATCACGGCGGCACCTTCATCCTGCGCATCGAGGACACCGACACCGAGCGCTCGACCGACGCCGCGGTGCAGGTCATCCTCGAGAGCATGCGCTGGATGGGGCTGGACTACGACGAGGGCCCGTACTACCAGATGCAGCGCATGGCGCGTTACCGCGAAGTGCTTCAGCAACTGGTCGACGCCGGCCATGCCTACCCGTGCTACATGAGCAGCGCCGAGCTCGACGCGCTGCGCGAGACGCAGATGGCCGCCGGCGAGAAGCCGCGCTACGACGGGCGCTGGCGACCCGAGCCGGGGCGCGAGCTTCCCGACCCGCCGCCCGGTGTGCAGCCGGTGCTGCGTTTTCGCACGCCGCACGGCGGCAGCGTGGTGTGGGACGACAAGGTCAAGGGCCGCGTCGAGGTGCGCAACGACGAGCTCGACGACCTCGTCATCGCCCGCCCCGACGGAACGCCGACCTACAACTTCTGCGTCGTCGTCGACGACATCGACATGGGCATCACCCATGTGATCCGCGGCGACGACCACGTCAACAACACGCCGCGCCAGATCCACGTGTTCCGCGCGCTCGGCGCCGAGCCGCCGGTCTACGCGCACTTGCCGACGGTGCTCAACGAGCAGGGCGAGAAGCTGTCCAAGCGCAACGGCGCGAAAAGCGTGATCCAGTATCGCGACGAAGGCTATCTGGCCGACGCGATGGTCAACTACCTGGCGCGGCTGGGCTGGTCACACGGCGACGCCGAAGTGTTCTCGCGCGAGCAGCTGGTGCAGTGGTTCGACCTCGACCACCTCGGCCGCTCGGCCGCGCAGTTCGACGGCGAGAAACTCAAGTGGCTCAACGCGCAGTACCTGCGCGCGTTGCCGGCCGACGCGCTGGCCGCGCAGCTGCGGCCCTTCGTGCAGCGTCTGGGCCTGGACGAGCGCGGTGTCGACCTCGGTGCGGCGGCGCTGCTGCTGCGCGACCGCGCGTCGACGCTGACCGAGCTCGCCGAGCTGTGCACGATGTTCTACGCACCGCCGCAGCCCGCCGCCGAATTGCTCGCGCAGCACTTGACCGACGCGGCGCGCGTTGCGTTGGCCGAGCTGACGCAGCGCTTGCAGCAGCTGCCGCAGTGGGACGCGCCGTCGATCTCGGCGGCGCTGAAGGCCACGCTGGCCGCGCAGGGGCTGAAGATGCCGCAACTGGCGATGCCGCTGCGCCTGCTCGTGGCCGGGCGGCTGCAGACGCCGTCGGTCGACGCGGTGCTGGCGCTGTTCGGGCGCGAAACGGTGCTCGAACGCCTGGCCGCGACGCAGACACGAGCCGGCTGATACCGGTGCGTGTGGCTCGTGTGGCGGCAAGGCGACGTTTTGGGTTACAATTGCCTTTTGAAGGGTTTACAGCTTAACAGGGCAAAGGGCGAGCCGTGGCGAAAACGACTACTACGCGCAAATCCGGGGACACCGACAGCGATGTCCTGACTCCCGCCAAGCCGCAGGTTTCCAAGGATGCAAACCCCTGGGACCTGATGATGGCCAACGCAGCAGAAGTGGCATCGACCTTTCGCAAGCGTCCGCAAGTGAAAGTGTCTTCGCCGTGGCGTGAGGGCTTCGGCCGTCCGCTGTCGCAGCGTTCGCGTGAGATCTACGAGCACATCACCGCGAACAAGACGCGGCTGAAGCAGAAGTAAGGCAGGGCAGGCAAGCGGCGGCGGCGCCGCCGCTATGCTCGCAGGCTCAGCGCGCAGCGAGCGCTTGCGCGCACTCGGCGATCAGCTGCGGTCCGCGGTAGATCAATCCGGTATACAGCTGCACCAGATCGGCGCCGGCGTCGAGCTTGGCGCGCGCCGCGGCCGCGTCGACGATGCCGCCGACACCGATGATCGGGTAGCCGGGGCCTAGCCGCGCGCGCAGCTGCGCGATCACCGCGTCGGCGCGCGCGCGCAGCGGAGCCCCGCTCAGGCCGCCGGTCTCGCCGGCGTGGCGCAGGCCCTCGACGCCGTCGCGCGACAGCGTCGTGTTGGTCGCGATGACCCCGTCGACGCGGTGGCGCAGCAGCGCATCGGCCAGCGCGTCGATCTGTGCCGGCTCGAGGTCGGGCGCGATCTTCAGCAGCAGCGGCACGCGCCGACCTTGCGCGTCGGCCAGCCTTGCGCGCTCGTCGGCCAGTCCGCCGAGCAGGTTCTCCAGCGCGTCGTCGGACTGCAGCTGGCGCAGGTTGCGCGTGTTCGGCGACGACACGTTGACCGTCACGTAATCGGCGTGCTCGTGCACGGCGCGCAGCCCGGCAAGGTAGTCGTCGAGTGCGCGCTCGATCGGTGTTGCCGCGTTCTTGCCGATGTTCAGCCCCAGCGGCACTTCGCGCCGGCTGCGCCGCACGTGACGCAGAAAGGCGTCGAGCCCGTCGTTGTTGAAACCCATGCGGTTGATCAGGGCCTGCGCCTGCGGCAGCCTGAACAGCCGCGGCTGCGGGTTGCCCGGTTGCGGCCGCGGCGTCACGGTGCCGACCTCGATGAAGCCAAAGCCGAGCGCGGCCAGCGCGTCGATCGCCTCGCCGTTCTTGTCCAGCCCGGCGGCCAGACCGACGCGGTTCGGAAAGCGCAGTCCGAGCAGCTGCACCGGGTCGTTGACGCGAGCCGGCGCCAGCAGCAGCGACAGCCCGGCAGCGTGCAGCAGACGCACGGTGCGCAGCGTCAGCGCGTGCGCCACCTCGGGCTCGAGCGCGAACAGCAGGGGGCGGGCGGCGGCGTACGGAATGGGCATCGTGGCAAGGTTCGGGCAAGAGCTTGGAGCGGCGATAATAAGCTTCCCAGCTGAACCCAACCGCAAACCTTCGATGGCCAAATCGATGACCCAGGACGAACTCAAGCGCGAAGTCGCGCATGCCGCGTTGCGCGAAATCCCCGACGGCGACATCGTCGGCGTCGGAACCGGATCGACGGTGAACTTCTTCATCGACGCGCTGGCGACCATACGCTCACGCGTGCGCGCGACGGTGTCGAGCTCGGAGCGCAGCACCGAGCGGCTGCGCGCGCTGGGCTTCCAGGTGCTCGACCTCAACGAGGTCGACCGCGTGCCGGTTTACGTCGACGGCGCCGACGAGATCGAACCCGGAGGCGCGATGATCAAGGGCGGCGGCGGCGCGCTGACGCGCGAGAAGATCATCGCCGAAGTCGCCGACCGCTTCGTCTGCATCGTCGACGCGTCCAAGGTCGTTCCGGTGCTGGGGCGTTTTCCGCTGCCGGTCGAAGTGGTGCCGATGGCGCGCGAGCTGGTGCGCCGGCGGCTGCGCGCGATGGGCGGCGAGCCGCGGCTGCGCGAAGGCTATCTGACCGACAACGGCAACCAGATCCTCGACGTGCACGGTCTGCAGATCGAGGCGCCGCGTGAGTTCGAGTACCACGTCAACCAGATTCCCGGAGTCGTCACGGTCGGCCTGTTCGCGCAGCGCGGCGCCGACGTCGCGCTGATCGGCGGCGCCGACGGCGTTGCCACGCGCGTGTTCTAGAACTGGAAGCCCGGCGGGGCGTGCGGGTTCGGTGGCGGCAGCACCGGCACCGAGCCGGCGCGCGCCGGCGGCGCTGCCGCGCTGGCGGCGCTAGACGCCGACGGCAGCGGCTGCGGCGCGGCGAAGTGCCAATCCTGCGGCAGCTGCGAAGTCGGCGGATAGCCGGCCGTGTCGAGCGCGCTGTTCCAGCCGGCGGCGTTGAAGCCGGGCTCGAGCTGGCGGGTGCCGACGACCAGCAGCGGCAGCCGGCGCACGCCGTGGCTGATCTGCTCGAAGCGCCGCGCGGCGCCGGCGTCGTCGATGGTCGTCTCGCGATAGGGCACGCCGCGCCGGCGCAGCAGTGCCACGCCCTCGCGGCACGCCGGACAGTGCGCCATCGTGTAGACGACGACCGGC
>MLJW01000499.1_pt1 | contig 16452 bp, 14 predicted proteins | sample 888231 | NCBI WGS metagenome assembly MLJW01 (sample SAMN05788063, study PRJNA343431) | mine drainage metagenome | isolation source: sample collected from the inflow into an acid mine drainage treatment plant... | place: Germany: Lusatia, lignite mining district
GCGCCGACGCCGGCAGCAGCCAGACCAGCGAGCTCGTCGTCGGCGCCGACTGGCTAGACGCCGCGCACCACCCGAAGGCCTCTTTCGTCGCTCGCCGCTTCACCGCGGCCGGCCCGGGGCGCTGGTGGGTCGACGGCACCTTCAGCGTCAAGGGCCGCAGCGCGCCGCTGCGCGTGCTCGCGGTCGCGCATGCGGCCGGCGCCGACCTCGCGCTCGACGCCGACTTCAAGCTGCAGCGCCTGCAGTGGGCGCTGGGCAGCGGAGCCTGGGCCGACACCAGCGTCGTCGGCGCCGAGATTCCGGTGCACGTGCACCTGCTGCTCGCGCGCTGAAGCCTCTACTTTTTCCACCCCTGAACCCACCCGAAGGAGTCCACCGATGAAGTTCCCGCTGAAGGCGATCGCCGCCACCACGTTCGTCGCCGCGATCGCCGCGCCGGCTTACGCCGCCGCCGCGCCGCAAGCTTACGGCCGGCTGCACGACGCGGCGCTGGCCGGCAGCTACCAGGTCGATCCCGACCACTCGAGCGTGCAGTTCACAATCGGCCACGCCGGCGTCGCGCTGTGCTCGGGCGTGTTCAAGAAAGTCAGCGGCAGCTACACCTTCGACCCGAAGAAGCCGGCTGCCGACAAGGCCGACATCACGATCGCGGTCGACAGCCTCGACACCTTCCTGCCGATGCGAGACGAAGACCTGAAGAAGGGCAAGCAGTTCTTCGACGCGACCGAATACCCGCAAATCCATTTCGTCAGCACCCGCTACGTGCCGAAAGGCCGCGACCACGGCCTGCTGTACGGCGACATCACGCTGCACGGCGTGACCAAGCCTGCGGTGTTCAAGGTCGAACTGGTCGGCTCGGGCAAGGTCGGCTATCTGCCCAAGCCCTGGGGCGGCTACCTCAGCGGCTTCGTCGCGACGACGACGATCGACCGCATGGACTTCGGCGTCGATGCGTACGCCGCGGGCCTGAGCCACAAGGTCGCGGTGCGCGTCGAGATCGAAGGCGTGCGCCAGGGCGAATAAAAGTACGCCACCGAGGGCGCTGAGGCAGGACCGGCCGATGCGCCTGCCGCTGGACCTGGGGCCTCGGGCCCCCGAGCCGTGCTACGCGCCGCCCGGGGCCAGCGCAGGGGTCAGCAACGCCTTTCGTGGCGGATCACCAGCGCGGTGGTGAGGGCGGCGCAGGTGACCATCGTCGCGGAAAAAAGCAGGATCTGAAGGTCAAAGGGCATCGCAATTCGCCTCAACTTCCGCTGCGCGCGGCTTGCTCATCGCCCACGGTGCGTGGTCTATGCATGTCCACTGCGCGCACGCGGTAGGCCAGGTAAATGAAGACGAACCACACACTGCAAGCCAGCAGGACGGCGTAGACCTGGCTGTTGGCAATCGACAGACCGGAGACGGTCGCGAATTGCATGTAGGCCAGGGCTTCGAGGTGGATTGCGAAACGTTGCGAAGGCGACAGCTGCGTCTTGCGTCCCGCTGCTGTCTCCATCGCCACCTTCATCGCACACCTATGCCGCATCAAGCCGCAAAACGCCATTGTGCGCGAGATGCGCGCCGGCGAGCCGTTGACCTGAGTTCGTAGAGGGTTACCAGCCGATGCGCCTGCGCGCATCGGCCCGGCGGCGGGTTGGGACGTAAGCCCCCACGGCCGGGCTGCGCCCGGCCTGCCCCCCGAGGGGGCCAAGTCGCCTTGGGGCGGCCCGGCGGCGACTTGGGACGTAAGCCCCCACGGCCGGGCTGCGCCCGGCCTGCCCCCCGAGGGGGCCAAGTCGCCTTCAGGCGCCGGCGGCCTGCGCGCGGCGGCGCGCGCTGAGTTCGCGCTGCACTTCGCGCGCGGTCTGGTCCATCGTCACGCGGACGAATTCGATGTGGCGGCGCGCCGCGTCGGCGGCGCGCGCCGCCTGGCGCTGCTTCAGGTCGAGCCAGATCGCGCGGTGCTGCTCGCGCAGCGCGCTCCACTGCTCCGGATGCCCGTGCAGATAGCGCAGGTTGCGGTCGACGTGCTCGTGCACCAGCCGATGCAGGCTCGCGCTCAGGTGCGCGATCAGCGCGTTGTGCGAAGCCTCGGCGATGCTCTGGTGGAACGCCACGTCGGCGGCGACGCAGGCCTCGAGGTCGTCGGCGTCGTAAGCGCGCTCTAGCGCCGCGTGCGCCGCCTCGATCTGATCGAGGTCGGCATCGGTCGCGCGCTCGGAGGCCAGCCGCGCGGCTTCGGCCTCGAGCAGGAAGCGGAACTCGAGCATGTCCTGCTGCAGGCCGGGATGGCCGCTGAGCATGTCGCGCCACGGATCGATGAATCCGGCCAGCAGTCGGTCGGTGACGACGGTGCCGCCGCCCTGGCGCGTGCGCACCAGGCCCTTCTGCGCCAGTTTCTGCAACGCCTCGCGCAGCGACGGGCGCGACACGCCGAGCTCGGCGGCCAGCTCGCGTTCCCCGGGCAGCCGCTCGCCCGCGCGCAGCGAACCTTCGAGGATGCGCTTCTCGAGATCGCTGGCGATCGTGTCGGACAGCCTTACGACTTCCATAACTCCCCTGGTTTCTGGTCAGACCAGTTGGATTCTGCCACGTAAAAGCGACGAAATCCATTGCCGGAAACCTGGAACAGTTGACCGTTGCAACGGCATGGATTCTAATAGAAATACTGGTCTTACCAGTTTACCACTTAATCGGCTACGAAAGCCGAACCGCGTATCCGCCCGACCGGCGCTTGCGCGGCACGCACACCGTTCTGCAAGGAGACTCCATGGCTGCATTGCCCGCGGGCATCGTCTATGCCCAGCCGCTGACCCCGGTCGGCGGATCGTTGTTGCTGTCGTTCCTGCTCGCCGCGCTGCCCATCGCGGTCGCGCTGCTGATGCTCGGCGTGCTGCGCCGCCCGGCCTGGCAGGCCGCCGCCGCCGGCCTGCTCAGCGGCCTGGCGATCGCCGTCGGCGTCTGGGGCATGCCCACCAGCCTGGCACTGGACTCGGTGGGCGCCGGCATGGCGCTGGCGCTGCTGCCGGTGATGTGGATCGTGTTCAACGCGCTGCTGCTGTACAACGTCGCGGTCAAGTCGGGACGCTTCGAACTGTTCCGCCGGTGGATGCTCGAGCACCTGCCGAACGACCGCCGCCTGGTGCTGCTGGTCGTGTCGTTCTCGTTCGGCTGCCTGCTCGAAGGCGTGGCCGGCTTCGGCACCCCGGTGGCGATCACCAGCGCGCTGCTCGTCGGCCTGGGCTTTCCGGCGCTGGAAGCGCTGACCTACACACTGATCTTCAACACCGCGCCGGTCGCGTTCGGCGCGCTCGGCGTGCCGATCACCGTGCTCGGCGCGGTCACCGGAATGCCGGCGGCGACGCTGGGCGCGATGGTCGGCCGCCAGCTTCCGTTCTTCGCGTTCGCGCTGCCGTTCTACGTCGTCGGCCTGTACGGCGGCTGGCGCTCGATCGTCAAGCTGTGGCCGGCGCTGCTGGTGTCGGGAGGCAGCTTCGCGCTGACCCAGTTCGCGACGTCGAACTTCGTCGGCTACCAGCTCACCGACGTGCTCGCGTCGCTGGCTTCGCTGGTGCTGACCGTCGGCTTCCTCAAGGTCTGGCAACCCGAGCCCGACGCGGCTTATGCAATCCGCGACGCCGCGCCGCACGGCCAGGCTCGCGTCGGCTACGGCGGCTGGATGCCGTGGCTGCTGGTCTCGGTGATCGTCATCGCGTGGATCGAACTGAAGATCGGCGCGATCGGCCAGCGCGCGGTGCACTGGCCCGGACTCGACCAAGCCGTCTACATCAGTCTGTACCACAAGCCCTACGCGGCGGTGTGGAGCGTGCAGCCGCTGGGTACCGGCACCGCGATCCTGCTCGCGGCGATCGTCAGCGCGGCGCTCAGCGGAGTCGGCTTCGGCGACTTCTTCGGCTGCGTCGCCCGCACCTGGCGCCAGGCCCGGCTGGCCACGGTGACCGTGATGATGATCGTCGGACTGGCCTTCCTGCTCAACTACGCCGGCATGAGCTATACGCTGGGCCTGGGCGTCGCGTCGGTCGGCGCGCTGTTCCCGCTGGTGTCGGCCTTCCTCGGCTGGGTCGCGGTGTTCCTGTCGGGCAGCGACACTTCGGGCAACGCGCTGTTCGGCAATCTGCAAGCCGTCGCCGCGCATCAATTGAACTTGAATCCGGTGTTGATGGCCGCGACCAATTCATCCGGCGGCGTGATGGGTAAGATGATCTCTCCGCAGAACATCGCCACCGGAGTGACCACGACCGAGCTGAAAGGCCAGGAAGGCGTCGTCTTCGCGCGCACCTTCTGGCACAGCGTGTTGCTGACCCTGCTGCTCGGCGTGCTCGTCGTGCTGCAGCAGCACGCGCTGTCGTGGATGATCCCGGCGCTTCCGGTGCATTGACAACAACGAGGAGGAGGGACGCATGAGCGTGATCACCTGCATCGAGGACTTGCGCGTGCTGGCGCAAAAGCGCGTGCCGCGGATGTTCTACGACTACGCCGATTCCGGCTCGTGGACCGAAGGCACTTACCGCGCCAACCAGACCGACTTCGCGCCGATCAAGCTGCGCCAGCGCGTCGCGGTCGACATCGACCGCCGCAGCGTGCGCGCGCAGATGATCGGCCAGGACGTCGCGATGCCGGTGGCGCTGGCGCCGACCGGGCTGACCGGCATGCAGCACGCCGACGGCGAGATCCTCGCCGCGCGCGCCGCGGCGCGCTTCGGCGTGCCGTTCACGCTGTCGACGATGAGCATCTGCTCGATCGAGGACGTCGCCGCGAACAGCCCGGCGCCGTTCTGGTTCCAGCTCTACGTGATGCGCGACCGCGGCTTCATCGAGGACCTGATCGCTCGCGCCAAGGCGGCGAACTGCTCGGCGCTGATGCTGACGCTGGACCTGCAGATCCTCGGCCAGCGCCACAAGGATCTGAAGAACGGCCTGTCGGCGCCACCGAAGCTGACGCTCGCGAACCTGCTCAACATCGCCACCAAGCCGCGCTGGGCGCTGGGCATGCTCGGCACCCGCCGGCGCCAGTTCGGCAACATCGTCGGCCACGTCAAGGGCGTCGACGACATGGGCTCGCTGTCGGAATGGACCGCGCAGCAGTTCGACCCCTCCTTGAGCTGGCGCGACGTCGAGTGGATCAAGCAGCGCTGGGGCGGCAAGCTGATCCTCAAGGGCATCATGGACGCCGAGGACGCGCGGCTGGCGGTGGCCAGCGGCGCCGACGCGCTGATCGTGTCCAACCACGGCGGCCGCCAGCTCGACGGCGCGCCGAGCTCGATCGCCGCGCTGCCGGCCATCGTCGACGCGGTCGGACGCGACATCGAGGTCTGGCTCGACAGCGGCATCCGCAGCGGCCAGGACGTGTTCAAGGCGATCGCGATGGGCGCCCGCGGCACGCTGATCGGACGTGCCTTCCTCTACGGGCTGGGCGCGATGGGCGAAGCCGGGGTGACGCGCGCGCTGGAGATCATCCACCGCGAGCTCGACCTCACGATGGCCTTCTGCGGCCTCAACGACATCGGCCAGGTCGACCGCCGGGTTCTGCTCTGATCCGGCTGCGGCGCGGGCGGCGAAGGCGCCGCCCGCGCCGCAGTTTTCAGCACACCTTCAGTCGAACACCGGGGTTTCGACGCCGAGCACCTTGTGCAGCTTGGGGCTGGTCGTCGTGTACTGCAGGTGGACCTTCTTCTCGGGGAACACGTAGGGCGCGGCGCCGAAGGCGGCCAGCGCGGCTTCGTGGAAGCCCGACAGGATCAGCTTCTTCTTGCCGGGGTAGGTGTTGATGTCGCCGACGGCGAAGATCCCCGGCTCGCTGGTTTCGAACTTCTCGGTGTCGACGACGAGCTGGCGGCGCTCCAGCGCCAGCCCCCAGTCGGCGATCGGACCCAGCTTGGGGCTCAGGCCGAAGAACACCAGCAGCATGTCCAGCGGCAGCCGTCGCGTGACGCCGTCGCCGCCGGTGACCTTGACTTCGCTCAGGCGCCCGTCGCGCGTCTCGCTGCCGGTGATCTGGCCGACGATGAACTGCATCTCGTACTGCTCGCACAGCGCGTGCATCTTCGCCACCGACGCCGGCGCCGCGCGGAAGCCGTCGCGGCGGTGCAGCAGCGTGACGCTCTCGGCGCGGTGCTCCGGGTGGGTGGCGAAATGCAGCGCCCAGTCCAGCGCCGAGTCGCCGCCGCCGACCACGACCAGGTTGCGCCCCTTGAACAGCGTCGGGTCCTTGACCCGGTAGAACACCTGCGTGCCCTCGAACGCCTCGATGCCCTCGGCCTTCAGCGTGCGCGGCTGGAAGCTGCCGACGCCGGCGGCGATGAACACCGTGCGCGTCAGGAAGCTCGTGCCCCTGGACGTGCGGGCGAAGAAGCGCCCGTCGTCCTGCCGCCGCAGCTCGACCACGTCCTGGCCGAGGTGGAAAGTCGGGTGGAAGGGCTCGATCTGCTTGAGCAGGTTGTCGGTCAGCTCCTGCCCGGTGCACACCGGCACCGCCGGAATGTCATAGATCGGCTTGTCCGGGTACAGCTCGATGCACTGCCCGCCCAGGTGCGGCAGGCTGTCGACGACGTGCGCCTTGATGTCGAGCAGCCCCAGCTCGAACACCTGGAACAGCCCGACCGGGCCGGCGCCGACGATCAGCGCGTCGGTTTCGATCGGTCCGTCGTGCGCGGCAGCGGTGGCGGGAATCGCGGGGTCGGTGTGCATATCCATCGGGGGATCGAGTTCTCAGCGTTGCAACATCGGCAGCTTGCCGGTCTTGCCATTCCATTCCTCGGCGTCGGCGAGCGCAGCCTTGCGCTTGGTGATGCTCGGCCATTGCCTTGCCAGCTCGGCGTTGAGCGCGGTGTACGACTGCTGGTCGGCGGGCACGTCCTCTTCGGCGAAGATCGCGTTGGCTGGGCACTCCGGCACGCAAACGGCGCAGTCGATGCATTCATCAGGGTCGATGACGAGGAAGTTCGGGCCTTCCCTGAAACAATCGACCGGACAAACGTCGACGCAATCGGTGTATTTGCAGCGGATGCAATTCTCGGTCACGACAAATGTCATCGTTCAGCCCGTCGTCTGGATGCGAAAAAGCCATCATTGTAAGGAGCTGCGGGGGTGTTGCTTCTTGCCGGATGTCAATGCCGCGAGCCGCGCAAGGCCTCGGCGATCGGGCGCGCCGCGTGTAAAGTGGCGCGCAGAGCGCGGCGCCGGGCGCACGCGACAACTTCGAGGAGACCATCCGATGTTCGGTTTGATGCAGCAGCACGGCTTGCTCATTTCCGGCCTGATCGAATACGCCGCGCGCTATCACGGCGATACCGAAGTCGTCTCGAGGCGCGTCGAGGGCGACGTGCATCGCAGCGACTGGTCCACCGTCGAGCGCCGCGCGCGGCGCGTCGCGCGGGTGCTGGACGCGCTTGAAATCGCCGCCGGCGAGCGCGTCGGCACGCTGGCGTGGAACGGCTACCGCCATGTCGAGCTGTACTACGGCGTGTCGGGCAGCGCGCGCGTCCTGCATATGCTGAACCCGCGCTTGCACGTCGACCAGATCGCGTGGATGATCAACCACGCCGACGACAAAGTGCTGGCCTTCGATTTGACCTTCGCTCCGATCGTGCAGGCGGTGGCACCGCGCTGCCCCGGCGTGCGCACCTGGATCGTGCTGGCCGATGCGGTGCCCGAGGAGCTGCGCGCGATCCCCGGCATGCTGGCCTACGAGACGCTGCTGGCCGCGCAGGACGACCTCTACATGTGGCCGAATTTCGACGAGAACCTGGCGTCGTCGATGTGCTACACGAGCGGCACCACCGGCGACCCGAAGGCGGTGCTGTACAGCCATCGTTCGACGTTGCTGCACGCCTGGGGCGCGGCGCTGCCCGACGTGATGAACATCGGTGCGCGCGACGCCGTGCTGCCGGTGGTGCCGATGTTCCACGTCAACGCCTGGGGCATCCCGTACACCGCGGCGATGGTCGGCGCCAAGCTGGTGCTGCCGGGCCCGGCGCTCGACGGCGCGTCGCTGTTCGCGCTGATGGACGCCGAAGGCGTCACGTTCGCCGCCGGCGTGCCGACGATCTGGCTGGGGCTGCTCAATCAGATGCAGCACGAGGCGCGCAGGCCGCAAGCTTTGCGCAGCGTGATCATCGGCGGCGCCGCAGCCCCGGAGTCGATGATCGCGGCGTTCCAGGATCGCTGGGGCGTCGAAGTACGCCACGCCTGGGGCATGACCGAAATGAGCCCGCTGGGAACCGTCTGCACCTTGAAGAACAAGCATCTGGCGTTGCCGGCGGCGCAGCGCATGGCGGTGCAGACCACGCAGGGCCGGCCGCTGTTCGGCGTCGACGTGCGCGTGGTCGACGCCGACGGCCGCGACCTGCCGTGGGACGGTCGCGCGATGGGCGAGCTGCTGGTGCGCGGGCCGTGGATCATGGCCGACTACTACCAGTCGGGCAAGCCCAGCCCCTTGCGCGACGGCTGGTTCCCCACCGGCGACGTCGTCACCATCGATCCCGACGGCTATGTGCGCATCACCGACCGCAGCAAGGACGTGATCAAGTCAGGCGGCGAGTGGATCAGTTCGATCGAGATCGAGAACATCGCGATGGCGCACCCGGCGGTGGCGATGGCCGCGTGCGTCGCGATGCCGCACCCGAAATGGGACGAGCGCCCGCTGCTGGTCGTCGTGCGCAAGCCGGGTGTTGCGCTCGACGCGGCCGAGCTGCTCGCCTTCTACGACGGCAAGGTCGCGAAATGGTGGGTCCCGGACGACGTGCAGTTCGTCGACTCGATTCCGCTGGGCGCCACCGGCAAGATGCTGAAGAACCGTCTGCGCGAGCAGTTGATGCCGCGCGCCTGACGCCGCGGCGCCGGCGTGGGGACGTTCAGCGCGCTGCGGCGACGAGCCGCTGCGCGCGGCGCTGCCACGCGTCGAACGCGACCATGCCGCCCAGCATCGCGACAAAGAACAGGCTTTCCTGCCAGGTCGCGGCGCCGAGCATGGCCAGCGACGGCCCCGGGCACAGCCCGTCCAGGCCCCAGCCGACGCCGAATACCGCGCTGCCGACGATCAGCCTGCGGGTGATGCCGTGACGCGGCGGGAACGCGATCGCGTCGCCGAGCAGCGCGTGGCGGCGGCGCGCGGCCAGTTGCAGCAGCGGTGCCGCGGTGGCGACCGCGGCGGCCATGACCAGCAGCAGGCTGGGGTCCCACGGCCCGGCGGGGTCGAGGAAGGCGAGCACCTTGTGCGCGTCGGTCATGCCCGACAGCAGCACGCCGAAGCCGAAACCGGCACCGCAAAGCAATGCGAGGACATTCATCGTCGGAGTACTCCTTCGGGAATTTGAGCAATCAGTGCAGGCGCAGCAGCGTCGCGGTGAACATCGCGGTGGCCATGAAGGTCGCGACCGCGACCGCCGAGCGCAGCGAAAGCCGCGACAGCCCGCAGACGCCGTGGCCGCTGGCGCAGCCCGAGCCGAGCCGCGTGCCGAAGCCGACCAGCACTCCGGCGACGGCGATCAGCCCCCAGCGGCTGCCGTGATGCGCGCCGGGCACCGGCGCGAACGCGGCCCAGGTCAGCGACGCCAGCACGATACCGCCGAGAAACGCCGCGCGCCATGGCGTCGGCCGCGCGCCGCGGCGCAGTTCGTCCAGCGTGGCGCCGAGGATGCCGCTGATGCCGGCGATCTTGCCGCCGACCAGTCCCAGCGCGCCGGCCGACAGGCCGATCAGCGCGCCGCCGGCCAGCGCGGTCCATGGGGTGAAGTGCTGCCAGTCGACTTCGAACATGTAGGCTCCTTGCACATCGCGTCCGCGATCGTCTTGACCGCGGTCAATGCGCTTTCTCATATATGCTCGGTACAGTATCAGAATCATCTGATTCCTGCGATCCTGGGAGATACCCGCATGAGTACCGACACCGAAGCGTCCGGCAAGCCCCAGGTGCACACCTGGTTCCACCAGGCCAGCTATACCGCGTGCCATTGCATCGTCGATCCCGCCAGCGGCCATTGCGCGGTGGTCGACAGCGTGCTCGATTTCGACGCGCCGTCCGGGCGCACGCGCACCACCTTCGCCGACGGCATCGCCGAGTTCATCGAGCAGCGCGGACTGACGCTGGACTGGCTGCTGGAGACCCACGCGCACGCCGACCACCTGTCGGCGGCACCTTATCTGAAGGCGCGCTGCGGCGGCCGCATCGCCATCGGCGAGCACATCCGCGACGTGCAGCAGGTGTTCCGCGGGCTGTTCAACGACGCGTCGATCCCGCTGGACGGCAGGCCGTTCGACAAGCTGTTCGGCGACGGCGAGCGCTTCACGATCGGTGAGCTGCAGGCGCAGGTCATGCATACCCCGGGCCATACACCGGCGTGCGTGGTCTACCGCGTCGGCGACTGTGCGTTCGTCGGCGACACCTTGTTCATGCCCGATTACGGCACCGCGCGCTGCGACTTCCCCGGCGGCGACGCGCACCAGCTGTATCGGTCGGTGCAGAGAATTTTCGCGCTGCCCGCCGACACCCGGCTGTACCTGTGCCACGACTACATGCCGGGCGGGCGCGAGGTGCGCTGGCGCTGCACGGTGGCCGAGCAGCGCCAGGGCAACGTGCAGATCCACGAGGGCGTCGACGAGGACGCCTTCGTCGCCTTCCGCAAGCAGCGCGACGCGACCTTGAGCATGCCGGCGCTGATGCTGCCGGCGGTTCAGGTCAACGTGCGCGCCGGCGAAATGCCGCCGGCCGAGAGCAACGGCGTCAGCTACCTGAAACTGCCGATCAACGCGCTGTAGCGCAATCCGGCCGGGCTTGTGGGATCATTCACCGCGTCGCCGGCCGCTCCTGCGCCGGCCGGGAGACGCGCGTGCAGCTTGAACTGGCGGAACTGATCGGCGCGCTGAGTCAGGCGCTGGACATCACCGAAGGGCAGCCGGTCGGTCACTGCCTGCGCTGCGCGGTGCTGGGCATGGCGCTGGCCGACGAGCTCGGCGTCGATGCGCCGCAGCGGCGCGAGCTCTATTACACGCTGCTGCTCAAGGACCTCGGTTGCAGCTCGAACGCAGCGCGCATCTGCGAGCTGTACCTGACCGACGACCTGAGCTTCAAGCGCGATTTCAAGCGCGTCGGCGATTCGCTGCCGCAGGTGGTGCGTTTCGTGCTCGATCACACCGGACTGCAGGCGCCGCTGGCCGAGCGCTTCCGCGCCACACTGGAAATTTTCCAGCACGGCGGCGACATCGCCACCGAGCTGATCCGCACGCGCTGCCAGCGCGGCGCCGAGATCGCGCGCCGGCTGCGTTTCGGCGACGCGGTGGCGCAGGGCGTGCATGCGCTCGACGAGCACTGGGACGGCGGCGGCCGCCCCGACGGCGTGGCCGGCGACGCGATCCCGCTGGCCGCGCGCGTGGCCTTGCTGGCGCAGGTCGCCGACGTGTTCCATACCGCTGGCGGGCCCGACGCGGCGCTGGCCGAACTCGGGCTGCGGCGCGGGCGCTGGTTCGATCCGGCGCTGGTCGACGCGTTCACCCGTGCCGCCGCGCGCGACGGCTTCTGGCACGCGCTGCGCGCCGACGGGCTGGCCGAGCGCGTGCGCGCGCTCGAGCCCGAGCGCGGCAGCGTCGTGCTCGACGACGACTACCTCGACGAGATCGCCGCCGCGTTCGGCGGCATCATCGACGCCAAGAGCCCGTATACCGCCGGGCACAGCAGCCGGGTCGCGCTGTACGCCGATCTGCTCGCCGAACGCCTGGGTCTCGACGCGGCGCGGCGGCGCTGGCTGCGGCGCGGCGCGCTGCTGCACGACCTGGGCAAGCTCGGCGTCAGCAACGCGGTGCTCGACAAGCCGGCCGCGCTGAGCGCGGCGGAGTGGGAGGTGGTGCGCATGCACCCGGTCTATACCGAGCGCATCCTCGGCGCACTGCAGCCCTTCGCCGAGCTCGCGCGGGTCGCCGGCGCGCACCACGAGCGGCTCGACGGCGGCGGCTATCCGCGCGGGCTGCGCGACGACGCGATCGCGCTGGAGACGCGCATCATCACCACCGCCGACGTGTTCGACGCGATCTCGGCCGAGCGTCCGTACCGCGGCGCGGTGCCGCTGCCGCAAACCTTGCAGATGATGCGGCGCATGGTCGGCAGCGCGCTCGACGCGAGCTGCGTCGACGCGCTCGGCGAGGTCGTCGAAGGCTTGCAGCCGGCACACTAAACTGACGTGCTTTTTGCAGCCGAGATCGACGGATGAGCGCCTCACCGACCGCAGACGACAAGATCCTCCAACAACTGGCCGCCGAACTGGCCTTGCGCGCCGCGCAGATCGCGGCGGCGATCGAGCTGCTCGACGGCGGCGCCACGGTGCCGTTCATCGCACGCTATCGCAAGGAAGCCACCGGCGGCATGAGCGACGACCATCTGCGCGTGCTCGAGCAGCGGCTGGGTTACCTGCGCGAGCTCGAGCAGCGCCGTGCGGCGATCCTCAAATCCATCGAGCAGCAGGGCAAGCTCAGCCCCGAGTTGGCCGCGGCGATCGCCGCGGCGACGCAGAAGCAGGAGCTCGAGGACTTGTACCTGCCGTACAAGCCGCGTGTGACGACGCGGGCGCAGAAGGCGCGCGCGGCCGGCCTGGAAGCGCTGGCCGACGCGCTGTGGAACGATCCGACGTGCTCGCCGCTGGACTGCGCCGCTGCCTATGTGCTGGTCGAGAAGACCGCCGACGGTGCCGATTTCTCGACCGCGCAGGCGTGCCTGGACGGCGCGCGCGACATCCTGGTCGAGCGCTGGGCCGAGGACGCGGCTCTGGTCGGGCCGCTGCGCGAATGGCTGTGGGGTTGCGGCGAGCTGCGCGCGGTCGTGCGCGAAGGCCGTGCCGACGCGGCGACCAACTTCCGCGACTACTTCGATTACGCCGAGCCGATCGCGCGCGTGCCGTCGCATCGCGCCCTGGCCGTGTTCCGCGGCCGTGCGCAGGAACTGCTCGATGTGACCCTGCAGTTGGCGCCCGACGAGCCCGGCGCGGTGCTCAACGCGGCGCAGCAGCGCATTGCCGCCCATGTCGGCTGGCGCCACCTGGGCCGCGCGGCCGACGACTGGCTGCAGCGCTGCGTGCAGTGGGCATGGCGCGTCAAGCTGTCGCTGTCGCTAGAGCGCGAGCTGTTCGCACGCCTGCGCGAACAGGCCGAGGCGCAGGCGATCGCGGTGTTCGGCGGCAATCTGCGCGATCTGCTGCTGGCCGCGCCGGCCGGTGCGAGGACCGTGATGGGGCTGGACCCGGGGATCCGCACCGGCGTCAAGGTCGCGGTGACCGACGCCACCGGCAAGGTGCTCGACACCGCGACGGTCTACCCGCACGAGCCGCGACGCGACTGGGACGGCAGCCTGCACCGGCTCGCCGAGCTGTGCCGGCGCCACCGCGTCGGCATCGTCGCGATCGGCAACGGCACCGCGAGCCGCGAGACGGCGAAGCTGGCCGCCGAGCTGCTGCAGCGCGAAAGCGCGCTGGGCATGGTGCAGGTCATCGTCAGCGAGGCCGGCGCCTCGGTTTATTCGGCCAGCGAGCTCGCCAGCGCCGAGCTGCCCGGGCTCGACGTCAGTCTGCGCGGCGCGGTGTCGATCGCGCGCCGGGTGCAGGACCCGCTGGCCGAACTGGTCAAGATCGACCCCAAGAGCATAGGCGTCGGGCAGTATCAGCACGACGTCGACCAGACGCTGCTGGCGCGGCGCCTCGAAGCGGTGGTGGAGGACTGCGTGAACCGCGTCGGCGTCGATGTCAACACCGCGTCGAGCGCGTTGCTGGCGCGGGTGGCGGGTTTGAACACGCGCATCGCCGGCGAGATCGTGCGCCGGCGCGACGCCGCCGGCGCGTTCCGCGACCGCCGCGCGCTGCTCGACGTGCCCGGGCTGGGGCCGAAGACCTTCGAGCAGGCCGCTGGCTTCCTGCGCATCAACGGCGGCGACAACCCGCTCGACCGCTCGGCGGTGCACCCGGAGAGCTACCCGCTGGTCGAGCGCATCCTCGCCGCCGCGGGCCAGCCTATCGACACCATGCTCGGCAACCGCGCCGCGCTCAAGGCGGTGCGCGCCGAGGATTTCGTCGGCGACGGCGTCGGTCTGTTCACGGTACGCGACGTGCTCGCCGAACTCGACAAGCCGGGGCGCGATCCGCGTCCGGCGTTCCGCGTCGCGCGCCTCGACGACGCGGTGCAGGGCATCGCCGACCTGCGCCCGGGCATGCGCCTGGAAGGCACGGTGACCAACGTCGCCGCGTTCGGCGCCTTCGTCGACCTCGGCGTGCATTGCGACGGGCTGGTGCACGTGTCGCAGCTGGCCGATCGCTTCGTGAAGGACGCCGCCGAGGTGGTCAAGGTCGGCGACATCGTCACCGTCACGGTGCTCGAAGTCGACGTCGCGCGCCAGCGCATCGGCCTCAGCATGCGGCGCGACGCGCAGCCCGGCGCCGGCCGCGGCGAGCGTGGCGAGCGCGGCGAGCGCGGCGACGATCGCGCCAGCGCGCGCGGCGTCCGGGCAGGCAAGCCGGCGCGGCGCGACCCGGCGCCGCACTCGGCGATGGCCGAGGCCTTCGCACGGCTGCGCCGCAACTGACGCGGATCACAGGCGGGCAGTATCGAATTTCGTTGATACAACGCAACAGGCGCGCCACCGCGCGCCCCTAGGATGGCGCGATGACCCAGGCTGCCTCCTTCGCGCTCGCCCCCGGGGCGGCTGCCCCCGACGTCGACGCCTGCCACCATTGCGGCGCGCCGCTGCCGCAGCCGCCGGTGCGCGCCGAGGTCGCCGGGCAGGCGCAGCTGTTCTGTTGCGGTGGCTGCGCGGCGGCGGCGCAGGTCATCACCGAAGGCGGCTTGTGCGCCTATTACGACCGGCGCGACGCCGCCGGGCTTCCCGCGCTGCCCGAGGCCGACATCGCGCGCCTGCGCGAACAATGGGGCGCGCTGGCCGACCACGATTTCCTCGCCGCGTTCGCCACCGACCTCGGTGGCGGTGTCTGGCGCACGCTGGTCGCGGTCGAGGGCATCCACTGCGGCGCCTGCGTCTGGCTGATCGAGCACCACCTCGGCCGCATCCCCGGTGTGCGCACCGCCGCGGTCAACTACGCGACGCGTCGCGTGCTGCTCGAATGGGACGACACCCGCGTGCACCTCGGCGAGCTGCTCGAGGCGATGGCGCGCATCGGCTACAAGCCTTCGCCGAACGTGCGCCACGCCAGCGAAGTGCAGCAGCGGCGCGCGCAGCGCTACGCGGTGCTGCGTACCCTCGTCGCGTGGCTGGCGATGATGCAGGTGATGATGCTGGCGATGCCCAGCTATTTCTCGGCCGGGTCGATGAACGCGGCCGAAACCGGCATCTTCCGCTGGGCCAGCATGTCGATCACCTTGCCGGCGTTGCTGTTCTCCGGCTGGACCTTCCTGCACGGCTGCTGGCGCGATCTGCGCATGCGCCGCCTGGGCATGGACGTGCCGGTCGTGCTCGGCTTGTGGGGCGCCTTCGCGGTCAGCTGCGTCAGTGTCGTGCGCGGCAGCGGGCCGGTGTATTTCGACTCGGTGACGATGTTTCTCGCGCTGCTGCTGTCGGCGCGACTGATCGAGGCCAGCCTGCGCCAGCGCAGCACCCACGCGGCCGACGAGCTGATCGAGCAGCTGCCGGCGGCGGTGCGCCGGCGCGAGCCCGACGGGCGGTGGCAAAGCGTCGCGATCACGCGGCTGCGCGCCGGCGACGTCGTGCAGGTGCCCAGCGCCAGCCTGGTGCCGGTCGACGGCACCGTGCTCGACGGCAGCAGCCACGCGCTGGAAGCGCTGCTCACCGGCGAGGCCGACGCGGTGGCCAAGGAGCCGGGAGACGCCGTGCTGGCCGGCAGCATGAACGTCGATTCGCCGCTGGTGGTGCGCGCCGAGCGTGCCGGCCAGGGCACGCGCATCGCGCAGATGGTCGAGCTGATGAACGGCGCCTTGCTGCACAAGCCGCGCGCGGCGCGGCTGGCCGACGTCGCCGCGCACTGGTTCACGCTGGTGCTGCTGGCGATCGCCGCCGCCACCGCGCTGCTGTGGTGGTGGATAGACCCGGCGCGGATGGCGCCGGCGATGATCGCGGTGCTGGTCGTCAGCTGCCCGTGCGCGCTGTCGCTGGCGGTGCCGGCGGCACTGGCCGCGGCCACCGCCCGGCTGTCGCGCGCCGGCGTGCTGATCGCGCGCGGGCACGCGCTCGACGCGGTCGCGTCGGTGCAGGCCTGGGTGTTCGACAAGACCGGCACGCTGACCTGCGGCCAGGCCGAGCAGGTGCGCGTGGTCTGGTGTCGCGAGGGCTGGAGTGCCGACGAGGCGCTGGCGCGCGCCGCTGCGCTGGAGCAGGGCGTGCGCCATCCGCTGGCGCTGGCGCTGCTGGCGCAGGCCGCCGCGCGCGGGCTGTCGCTGCCGGAGGCCAGCGATGTGCGCGTGGTGCCGGGCGAAGGCATCACCGGCCGTGTCGACCGCCAGCGGCTGCGCA
>MLJW01000500.1_pt1 | contig 16410 bp, 20 predicted proteins | sample 888231 | NCBI WGS metagenome assembly MLJW01 (sample SAMN05788063, study PRJNA343431) | mine drainage metagenome | isolation source: sample collected from the inflow into an acid mine drainage treatment plant... | place: Germany: Lusatia, lignite mining district
GTGTTGTGGGCTTCATCCTCGACGTCCTCGGCCAGGATATCGAGGCCGTAGATATCGGCCGCGAGCCTCGAGGCGATCGCGGCGCAACTCTTGTCGCCACGCTCGGCGACAATGCGCGCGCTTCCCGCGGTATCGCCCGATACGATCGGCTTGATGCCTAGTTTGCGAATGATGCGGCGGCATTGCCCGAGCGCATGGACGTGGCTCTCGACCGTCTTGATATCCTTCAATTTGGCGCCGTACGGCGCCATCAACTGGTGATGGATCGGCAGGAACCATTCTCCGACGATGAACAGGCCGGATTGCGGCAACAGGTGATGGATGTCGGCAACCCGGCCGGCGACCGAATTCTCGATCGGGATCATGCCGAGGTCCGCTTCGCCCGAGGAGATCGCGGCCAGCGCGTCCTCGAAGGTCGGGCAGGGCAGGGCTTCCACGTCGGGATAGGCCTCGGCGATGGCGATGTGGGAATTCGCGCCCGGCTCGCCCTGGAATGCGATTTTCTTCGGTTTGGTCGTCGGTTTCTTCATGGGGCGCCTTGTATCAGCCGCTCAACTTTTCGCCAGTCCGCCTATTTCGTGCAGCACACGGCGGGCAGTTTCGATGTCGGCTGGCGTATCGACGCCGCGCGGCACGGTGTCGACGATCGTGATGTCGATCCGCATGCCGGCCTCCAGCGCCCGCACCTGATACACACTCAGACGCAACCGGGCAGCCGCATCCTCGATCGACATCCCGGCAGCCTCGCGTGCCACCGAAAGCATTTTCCCAACGCTGGAATCGGCATGAGGAATATCTTCAGATTCAATGTTCTGCACGGTTTCACTCATGCTTATTCTCCAGAGAGCATGGCGCGGGTCTGCTCAGAGTTGGGATATTTATTCTTCAATAGCATGCGGTAACTCGACTCCGCATCGCTCCCGCCCAGCTGACGCTCAATCCGCACTCCCAGCCAGAGCATTTCCGGCGTTGCATCAATATTGAGCATGGCTTGCTGCAGGAACTTGCGCGCCTGAAAATAGTCTTCCCGGTCAAAATACAGCTTGGCAAGCTGGTAATTCGCCTGCCGCAAACCAGGCTGCAACTGCAGGGCGCGGGTCAGGTAAATCTCTGCGTTTTTACCGTCCTTCTTCTTCTCTGCGCATGTGCCGGCATTCAGATAGGCAAGCTCGGGCGTTGGATAGAGGGGATTCCTGACGGCGGCCAGGAATTCCGTGATCGATTCGTCTATGTAGCCACGCGAGCATAGGAAAGTGCCGTAATTGTTATGTGCTTCCGAGCTTTTGGGGTCCAGCTGCAAAGCGTGCCTGAAACTTTCCCGTGCTTCTTCGTCCTGCTTCAGTGACGCATGCACCAGGCCCAGGCCGCCGTAGGGCAAGGCATAGTCCGGATCAATGCGCGCCGCCTCGTTGAATGCGTCGAGCGCATTTGCCATCAGCCCCTGCTCGTAATAACCAGACCCCAGATCGGTGTAGATCTTGGCGCGATGGCGATTCGATGCGTCGGCAGCATTCTTCGATGTGGTTGCGGCGCACGCGCTGAGTACCAGCAACAGCACCATGCTCAGCTTTCTCATGCGCTTGCAGCCACAAGCAGCTTGTGTACGCGCCGGGTCTTGTCCTGCACCCGGCCCGCCAATTGGCCACAGGCCGCATCGATATCTTCACCGCGGGTCTTTCTGGTGGTCACCACATGGCCTGCCTGCATCAGCACGTCGCGGAAGCGCCGGATCGCATCCGGCCTGGACGTGCTGTAGCCGCTGTTGGGAAAGGGGTTGAACGGGATCAGGTTGAACTTGCAAGGTACATCCTTCACCAGTTGCAGCAATTCCCTGGCGTGCTCGACACTATCGTTGATGCCATCGAGCATGACGTATTCGAAAGTGACGAAATCGCGCGGGGCCTTTTCCAGATATCTCCGGCAAGCGGCCATCAATTGCGACAGCGGGTATTTCTTGTTGATCGGCACGATGATGTCGCGCAATGCGTCATTGGGCGCATGCAGCGACACCGCCAGCGCCACCGGGCAGGCATCGCGCAATCTGTCCATTGCCGGCACCAGTCCGGAGGTGGAAACCGTAACACGGCGACGGCTCAGGCCATAGGCCGAATCATCCAGCATGATGTCGAGAGCAGTGACAACGTTGTCGAAATTGGCAAGGGGTTCACCCATGCCCATCATGACCACATTGGAAATCACTCTTTCGCCCTTGGGATCGCGACCGAGCGCCTGGTTGGCCACCCACAGCTGGCCGATAATTTCCGCCACATTCAGGTTGCGGTTGAAGCCCTGGCGGCCGGTGGAACAAAAAGTGCATTCCAGCGCACAGCCGACCTGCGATGAAACGCATAAGGTGCCGCGCTCGTCCTCGGGGATGAACACGGACTCGACGCCATTACCTGCACCAGCATCAATCAGCCACTTGCGCGTGCCGTCTTCGGAAATCTGCTCGAGCTTGACCGAAGGCGGACGGATTTCGGCGATGGAGGCCAGTTTCTCGCGCAAGGGCCGGGCAATGTCGGTCATCAGCCCGAAATCGTTCACGCCAAAATGATGCATCCAGCGCATCAACTGCCTGGCGCGAAAAGGCTTCTCGCCGAGTTCCGCAAAGAATTCGGCAAGTTCAGGCTGATTGAAATCGAGCAGGTTGACGGCCATGCTTTGTTTCTGACTCAGCGGCCGTATACGTTCAGGGCGGGAAAGAAGTAAGCGATTTCATTCGCTGCGTTTTCCAGGGAGTCCGATCCATGTACGGCATTGGCCTCGATGCTTTCGGCAAAGTCGGCACGGATGGTACCCGCTTCGGCCTGCTTCGGGTCGGTAGCCCCCATCAGCTCGCGATTCTTCAGCACGGCGTTTTCGCCTTCCAGCGCCTGCACCATGACCGGACCGGAAATCATGAATGAAACCAGATCCTTGAAGAACGGACGCGCGCGGTGCACGGCGTAGAAGCCTTCGGCTTCAGCCTGGGACAGATGCATCATTCTTGCAGCGACGATTCGCAGGCCGTTGCTCTCGAAGCGGGAATAGATCTTGCCTATCACGTTCTTGGCAACCGCGTCAGGTTTGATGATGGAAAGCGTACGTTCTACAGCCATGTTTACTCCAAAAGTTAAGTTTATGAAAACGTGCAAGAATACCATTTCGACGGCTTGAAATAAACCTTCCCGGCAATTATTACCCGCACAGGATGGAGTTCCAACAGCAAGGCCCCTGAGTCTTGCAACCCAGAGGCCCTGGTTCATTCATGCCGCGCCAGACTTATCGGTTGTTGAAAAACGCGATGTTCTGGCAACGATCGTTAACGAAAGTCATCTCCACGCTTTTATAGGTATGCCTGGCGTCGTACTTCACCACGTTGGCGTAGTACCACATCTCGACATTGACCGGTTTTGAATTGTCTACCTTGCCAGCCTTGGAAATCATGGCGTCGGCATTGGCAGGCTTGACCGACTGCTCCTTCCTGACTGGCTGACCGAGTGCATCAGACACCAGCTTGCGCGACTTGCCACTGAAGGCTTTGAGAAAATCCATCTCCCCGTATGTTTTCACCTTGGGCCCGGCCTCGACTGCCGAACTGAAGACCATCCCGGCCAGCAGCGTTGCCGCGACAACGCCAGAGATTACCTGTTTGAATTGCATGCCTGATCCCTTTAAATAAATTACCGCGTCAATTATCGCATTATTCCACAGTCATTGAAAAATCTACACGCAAGCCGTCGTACCCCACGCGCACGCCCCTGGGCAACTGCGCGGCAAGGGCCCCGTATTCGAACTCGTGCGTCATGTGAATCAGATGCGTGACACCTGCCCCGATTTGACCGGCATAGGACAGACTTTGTTCCAGATTGACGTGGGTGGGATGCGAACGCAGTCGCAGGCAATCGAGGAACAGCACTTCCAGCCCCTGCAGCAGCGCCAGCGACGACGGCGGGATTTCGGAAATGTCTGTCAGCCAGGCCATGTCTCCAATACGGTATCCATAAACCCCCGAACGCCCGTGCCTCGCCGGCACGGGCGTGATCTTGACCCCGAACAGCTCGAACGGCTCGGATACCGCATGCGCACCCAGAACCGGCAGATCCCAATGATGTCCGGGCGCCCGCAGCGTGTAGCCGAACCGATCAGTGATGGTTGATATGTGTTCGGGGCTGCCATACAGGGGAATCTGCCGGCGACCCAACTGGCAGAAGCTGCGCAGATCGTCAATACCGTGCAAATGATCGGCGTGGGTGTGGGTGTAGAGAACGGCATCCACTCGCTGCAGGCTTTCCCGCAAGGCCTGCTGGCGCAGGTCAGGACCGGTATCAATCAGCAACACTTCGCCGGCGGGCAGGACGACCGCCGCAGAGCAGCGGGAACGTCGGTTGCGCGGATCGTCCGAGGTACAGGTATCGCAGCGACAGCCGATCACGGGCGTGCCCGCGCTGGAGCCCGCACCGAGCACGATCACATGCACTGTTTCGCCTGCTGGAACAGCTGGAAGAAATTTCGCGTGGTAGCGTCGGCCAGGTCTTCCAGCGGCATGCCGCGCAAGTCGGCCACCGACTGCGCCACATATCTGACATAGGCGGGCTGGTTGATCTTGCCCCGGTAGGGAATGGGCGCGAGATATGGCGAATCGGTTTCCACCAGCATGCGATCGAGCGGCATGCGCCTGGCCACGTCTTTCAGCAGAGATGCATTCTTGAACGTAACGATCCCGGAAAAGGAAATATAAAATCCCAGCGCCATTGCCTGTTCGGCGACTTCCCAGCTTTCGGTAAAGCAGTGCATGACACCGCCGACACGTTCAGCCCCCTCCTCGCGCATGATGCGCAAGGTGTCCTCCGCAGCGTTGCGGGTATGGATGATCAGCGGTTTTCCAGCGGCAATGGCGGCGCGGATATGTACGCGAAAGCGCGCGCGCTGCCACTCCAGATCGCCTTGCAGGCGAAAATAATCAAGCCCGGTTTCGCCAATGGCGATCACCTTGGGGTGGGTCGCCAGGCGAACCAGATCTTCCACGCCGGCCTCGACTTCATCCTCATAATCGGGGTGGATGCCAACCGAGGCAAAAATGTGTTCATGCCCTTCCGCAATCGCCAGTACCTGAGGAAACTCCTTCAGCGTGACCCCGACGCAAAGGGCATATTCGACGCCATGATCATGCATGGCCTGCAGCACCGCCGGCAGATTGTCCGCAAGGTCGGCAAAATTGAGGTGACAGTGAGAATCCACCAGCATGATTGGGTAGGCCAGAATAACTTAAGAAAAAGGATTACATCGTATGGGTGGGTCGCCCGGACTTGAGCGCCCCGCCCAGCATGGCTTCGATTTTGTTGTGCGCCTCAGGCCCGGCGCCCTTGTCGCTGAATTTCACGCCGATCCCCTGCGGCCTGCTGCCTTGTGCGACCGGCATCACCCATACTACATGTCCGATCACGCGCAACTTGTTTTCATCTCCCGGCAGGCTGAGCAGCATAAAAACCTCATCCCCGATCTTGTAGGATTTGCTGGTCGGGATGAACAGGCCGCCCCCCTGGATGAAAGGCATATAGGCGGCATACAGCGCCGCTTTCTCCTTGATCGCCAGCGACAGCACGCTCGACCTGGTCGCGTGGTCGACCCGCCGGTCATGGGTAGGTGAGTTCTCTTCGCTCATCGCTTTGAAGTTGCCAAAAAAGCCTGTGTATATTGGATCAGCAGGGATTCGAGCTGAAGATCGGCATTCAAGGGGTGCTGCGCATGACGGCACGCAGTCTCCAGAACGCGCTGAAAATCCAGCAATCGGCTCAAGTCTACCCTTTTGGCCAGTCCTTGCAAGGGTTCCAGCTGCGAGACGTGATAGCGCAACTGCCCAGTCAGATGAATGCTGAGCACGTCATAGATCCACTTCTGCAGCACCTGCACCACGGCCGCCACGCCGTCGCGCGCGCACAGCGCCGTCGCGGCAAATGGATCCATGTGCGCCCCTTGGTGCAGCAAGGCGTGCAATTCCGCGAGACGAAGGTCGGCACCGGATTCCGTCTGCATGGCAAGCAAAGGAGCGCCGCCGGCATAGGCAAGGCGCGCGCGCGCGTCCGCAACCCCCTCCTTTGCCAGCCAGGCTTCAGCCACTGGCGGGCGAGGCGTCGGCATCGAAATCACGTTGCAGCGACTGCGTATGGTCGGCAACAGGCGCTGCGGCTGATGCGAAACCAGCAGAAACAGCACGCCGGCAGGAGGCTCTTCCAGCATCTTGAGCAGCGCGTTGGCCGAGGCGGTATTCAGGGTTTCCGCCGGGTGCAGCAGGATGATGCGCAGACCCGCCCGGTGTGAGGAAAGTCCGACGAATTCGCCCAGTTCGCGCACCTGATCGACGGCGATTTGTGATTTCTTTGTACCCTTTGCCGCCGCAGCCGGCTCATCGTCCGCGCCATTCTCTGCGTCGGCCGGTTCCAGCATCCGGAAGTCGGGGTGATTGTTTTGCAACAGCCAGTTGCAGCTCTGGCAAACGCCGCAGGCGACATGACCAGGCAACAGTTGCTCACACAGCAGGGATTGCGTCAGGCAATAGGCAAAATTCAGCTTCCCCGTCCCGCGCCGCCCCTCCAGCAGCAAGGCATGCGGCATGCGAGACCGCATGCCCACCAGCTTCTGCCATAAGTCGGACTGCCAGGGATAGACTTCCGTCATGCGCCGATGCCCATAACAATACCTTCAAGCTCGCGGGTGATTTCTTCCAGGCTTTTCCCGGCATTTATGATGCGAAAACGCTGAGGAAATTCAGCCGCGCGGTCGAGGTAAGCCTTTCGAATGCGTTCGAAAAAATCGACTTTCTCGCGTTCGAAGCGGTCGGGGTCGCGCGCGCCGGCCAGGCGCCCGGTACTGATTTCGACCGGCACATCGAACAGCAGGGTCAGGTCCGGCTGGAAATCGCCCTGCACCCAGGTTTCGAGCTGACGGATCTTCTCAGCCGACACCCCGCGTCCGCCGCACTGATAGGCGAACGTGGCGTCGGTGAAGCGGTCCGACAGCACATTGACGCCGCGCGCCAGTGCCGGCTTGATAACCTGCTCCAGATGCTCACGCCTGGCCGCAAACATCAGCATGGTTTCGGTTTCCGGATGCATGCTCTGGTGCAACAGCAGCTCACGCAGCTTTTCACCGAGCGGCGTGCCGCCGGGTTCGCGCGTCACCAGGACATCCCTGCCCTGCGCGCGCAGCAGGCTGGCAATGGTCGGGATATGCGTGCTTTTTCCGGCACCGTCCACTCCCTCCAGGGTGATAAATCTGGACATCAATGCGCATTCAGCTGATAGTGGACAACCGCACGATTGTGCGCGCTCAGGGTGGCGGAAAATACATGACTGCCGTCCCCCTTGCCGACGAAATACAGAGCATCGGTCACTCCGGGGTGCATCACCGCTTCAATCGCCGCCAGCCCTGGCATGGCGATGGGCGATGGCGGCAAACCGGAACGGGTGTAGGTGTTGTAAGCCGTGTCGGTCTGCAAATCCTTTTTGCGCAGATTGCCATCGAATCGTTCGCCCATGCCGTAAATTACGGTCGGATCAGTCTGCAAGCGCATGCCCAGCCGGAGCCGGTTCATGAATACCCGCGCAATCAGCGGCCGCTCATCACTGCGCGCCGTTTCCTTTTCTACGATGGAAGCCATGGTCAGCGCCTGGTACGGGGTGGCGTAGGGCAAACCAGGATCGCGCAGACGCCAGGCAATGTCCAGCTTTCTTCCCATCGCCTGATAGGCGCGCTTGAGGATGTCAAGATCGCTCATGCCGCTGCTGAAATAATAGCTGTCCGGAAAAAACAGCCCTTCCGCCACGGTTTCGGTGGCGCCGATGCGGGAGAGTATTTCCGCGTCGGACAAGTGCATGCCGAGGTGGCGCACCGAATCATCGGCGTCAAGGGCCGCACGCATCTGTTTGAACGTCCAGCCTTCGATGAAAATGATGCCGCGTTGCACAGTATTGCCACTGGTGATCATCTGGAACAGGTCATCTGCCGTCATGCCTTGCTCGAGCTGATAATTGCCGGCCTTGATGGCGCCGGCCATGCCATGGATGCGCACCAGCAGCATGAAACTCCAGGGCTCGCGCAACACGCGTTCGCCCACCAGTTGCTGCGCAATGGCGCGCAGGCTGCTGCCATGCTTGAGCACCAGATCCTGAGGTGGATGAGGCAGATTGAGCGGCTGTCCGGAGAAATGGACCATCCAGCCGAACAGGGCCATGCCGGCTACGGTACAGATCAGTACGAGTCTACGCAACAGGCGCATCATCCTGCTCCAGACGGTTACGCAGAGTTGACGCCAGCGCACCGGCCGGCCAAACTGTATCGTGCAGGGCCCGAACCTGCCAGGCACCGTACAGACTGTTGCATATGATCACCTCATCTGCAGCCAGCAGAGCGCTGAGGTCGAAATCGGCAATTTTCACGGTGTACCCAAGCTCCGATCCGGAATCAATGATGCGCTGCCGCGTCACGCCGGCTACCCCGCACCGGCTCAGATCCGGCGTGACCAGGGTTTTTCCCCGGCGGATGAAAAGATTGCTCATGGTGCACTCGACAACCAGGCCCTCGCTATCGAGCAACAACCCATCCGCGATCTGTGTATCGACCCATTCCATGCGTGCCAGAACGTTCTCCAGACGATTCAGATGCTTGATCCCGGCCAGCCGCGGCTGCCTTGCCAGGCGGAGCTGACAGGGATGCAGCCGCACACCTTCGTTGAAGTGCTGATCCGGATAGACAGGCAGCGCCGACTTGATGAGCACCCGGTTGGGTTGGGACAACGCTGCTACGGCATAACCGCGGGCACCCTCGCCACGCGTGACGATGAATTTCAGCACAGCCTGCTCGACCGGATCGCACAAACTGGCAACATCGGCCAGCAGGACGCCGGCGGGAGGACAGACAATGCCCAGCGCGTTGCAGTCATCACTGAGCCGCCGATAATGTTGCGTCCAGCAATGCACCGCACCACGCCGCAGCAGGAATGTGCGAAACACGCCATCGCCGTAGGCCAACCCACGGTCCAATGGCGTCAGACACGCTTCGCGCCGGCCGTTAATCAAAAACTGATTTTGCATTCTGCTCAGGTAAAAACACCAAGGTTGCCATCCTAACGCATGCCGCCGGGGGCGCAAAGGTCATCGAAAAGGATTGCTACGGATTCGACTCCACAGAAGCTGTGGATGAAACTGTGGGCAAATGCTGGATAGTGCTGCTAACTATCCGGCAGCATTGAATTTTTACAACATGGCTAGTTTTTGCGCACTAAATTTAGTCTTTATTATTCATTGGGTTACGAATAAATTGAAAATACTGCGCAGCAAGACGCCACATCGCTTGACTCGATCCTGCCTGCTGTGCATAAAGCATGAAAAAACCCGACGGCCGGTCAAGGCCATCGGGCTTGGGTCACTGTACGGCAAACCCCGGCTACAGTTTGCGGAAAACCAGCGTGCCGTTGGTTCCGCCAAAACCGAATGAGTTGGAAATGGCGACATCGATCTTCATCTGGCGCGCGACGTTCGGTACGTAATCGAGATCGCATTTCGGATCCTGATTGAAGATGTTGATGGTCGGCGGCGCGACCTGGTCACGCACCGAAAGGGAGGAGAATACCGCCTCCACCCCGCCGGCGGCGCCCAGAAGATGGCCCGTCATGGACTTGGTGGAACTGATGGCGAGCCTGCCAACATGCTCGCCAAAGAATCTTTTGGCCGCCTGAGTTTCGGCCATATCTCCCGCAGGCGTCGAAGTGCCGTGCGCATTCACATAATCGACCTGTTCGGCGTTGATTCCGGCATTCTTCAACGCATTGCGCATGCAGCGCGCGGCACCCTCGCCGCTCTCGCTCGGCGCCGTCATGTGATAGGCGTCAGCACTCATGCCGAAACCAGCCAGTTCGCAGTAAATCCTGGCACCGCGACGTCTTGCATGCTCGTACTCTTCAAGCACCAGAATGCCGGCGCCTTCACCCATGACGAAACCGTCACGGTCAATGTCCCAGGGGCGGCTGGCGGTTGCAGGATCATCGTTACGGGTCGAGAGCGCGCGGGCCGAACTGAATCCGCCCAGCGCCAGCGGCGAAATGCAGGACTCCGCTCCACCAGCGACCATGATGTCGGCATCTCCATATTCGATGAGACGCGCCGAATCACCGATGCAATGCGTCGCCGTGGTGCAGGCAGTAACCATCGCCAGGTTCGGTCCCTTGAACCCGTACATGATCGACAGGTTGCCCGCGATCATGTTGATGATGCTGCCGGGAATGAAAAACGGAGAAATCTTGCGTGGCCCGCCTTCGTGATAGATCGCGTCGGTCTCCTCGATCAACGGCAGGCCGCCGATGCCTGCACCGATGTTGACGCCGATGCGCTCGGCATTCTCTTCGGTCACCTCAATGCCGGCATCCCTGACGGCTTCCATCCCCGCCACCAAGCCGTACTGGATGAATACATCCATCCGGCGCGCATCCTTGGGTGAGATGTATTGTGTGGCATCGAAGCCCTTCACCTCACCCGCCACCTGGGACGCGAACGCGCTGGCGTCGAACCTGGTGATATTGGTAATGCCGGAACGGCCGGCCACGATATTCGACCAGGCATCCTGCACACCGATACCGACCGGCGAGACGATGCCCAGCCCGGTAACCACTACCCTACGTTTGGACAAGGCGACTCCGAGAATGAAAGCGGGAAATGGAAATGGCTTACTTCAGGTTGGCGTTGACGTAGTCAATCGCTTGCTGAACGGTGGTGATCTTTTCGGCGTCCTCATCAGGAATTTCGCAGTCGAATTCTTCTTCGAGTGCCATCACCAGTTCCACGGTGTCGAGAGAGTCAGCACCCAGGTCATCCACGAAGGACGACTCATTCTTGACGTCGGCCTCGTTGGCGCCGAGTTGTTCAGAAACGATCTTCTTGACGCGTTGTTCGATATCGGACATTTGTTTCCCCTATGGTCTAGTGTTTACAGCAAAAAACTCGGGCTATTTTAGCAAAACTCCCGAGGAATTCAAAAAATCGGCTAATTTCCTTCATCACCCGCCATCAAGCCATGTACATGCCGCCATTGACATGCAACGTTTCGCCGGTGACATAGCCGGCGCGCATCGAGGCAAGAAAGGACACCGCCGCGGCAATATCCTCCACCTGACCGAGGCGACCCAGCGGAATGTGCTGCAACAGCTTGACGCGATGCTCTTCAGGCAGATCCCGCGTCATGTCGGTGTCGATAAAACCGGGAGCGACACAGTTGACGGTAATGCCGCGGCTGCCGACTTCCTGCGCCAGTGACTTGGAAAATCCGGCCAGGGCGGCCTTGGCGGCGGCGTAATTGGTCTGACCGGCATTGCCCATATGGCCGACGACCGATGAGATATTAATGATGCGGCCATAGCGCGCCTTCATCATCGGGCGCAGCACAGCTTGCGACAGGCGGAATACGGACTTGAGGTTGGTAGACAGCACTGTATCCCACTCATCTTCGCTCATGCGCATCAGCAGCATGTCGCGCGTCACGCCGGCATTATTGACCAGGATGGAAATCACCCCGAATTTTTCATTGATTTCCTTGAGAACGGCTTCGATCCCGGCAGCATCATTGACGTCGAGCGCCATCCCGGCACCCCTGACGCCCGCGGCCAACAATGCGGCGGTAATATTGTCCGCGCCGCCCTGCGTAGTTGCGGTCCCGACCACGATCGCGCCCTGCCTACCAAGTTCCAGCGCGATTGCCGCGCCGATACCGCGGCTGGCGCCGGTGATCAATGCGATTTTGTCCTGCATGCTTCTCTCTCCTTAAGCGACCAGCTGACTCTGGGCTGCGGTGACGGCATCGAGGCCAGTCAGAGCCAGGCATGTCATGTCGGCCGCGATTCGTTTGTTCAACCCCGCCAGCACCTTGCCGGGGCCGCACTCGGCCGCCATCAGGATGCCTGAGTCCGCCATGGCCCGGATGGTATCCACCCACCGCACCGGGCTGTACAGCTGTCGCACCAGGGCGTCCTTAATCTGCTCGGCGTCGCCATAGCTGGTGACATCGGCATTATGCAGCACAGGCAGCTCTGGCGTGCGCATCGTTACGCTTTTCAGATAGGTCTGCAGTTGCGCTGCCGCCGGCTTCATCAGGGCGCAATGCGACGGCACGCTCACCGGCAGGATCAGCGCACGCTTCGCGCCCCGCCCCTTGGCCGCTTCCATACCGCGTTCGACGGCCGCCCGGTTGCCGGCAATCACTACCTGCCCGGGCGAATTGAAGTTCACCGCCTCCAGCACTTCGCCCTCCGCGGCATCAAGACAGACTGCAAGCACGGCATCGTCATCGAGACCCAGAATCGCCGCCATCGCACCCACGCCATCGGCTACGGCGCCCTGCATCACTTCGGCACGATAACGCACCAGCGGCAGGGCGTCCGTAAAGCTGAGCGCCCCCGCTGCCACCAGGGCGGTATATTCGCCCAGGCTGTGACCCGCCATGATGGTAGGCTGGGCGCCGCCCAATTGCCGCCAGGCGCGCCAGGTGGCAACGCCGGCCGCCAGCATGATCGGCTGGGTATTGGCAGTCTGGTTGATATCTTCGTTGGCTTCGCTTGCCATGCGCCACAAATCGAGGCCAAGCACGCTAGACGCTTCGGCAAAGGTATCGCGGATGACGGCAGAATCGCCGAAACCCTGCATCATGCCAACCGACTGCGAACCCTGACCGGGAAAAAGAAAAGCAAATTTCATCACGTCTCTCAGTAATTCAGCAACACGGAACCCCAGGTGAATCCGCCACCAAAAGCTTCCATCAGTATGGTTTCGCCGCGCTGGATGCGGCCATCGCGCACGGCAACGTCCAGCGCCAGCGGAATTGAAGCAGCCGAGGTGTTGCCGTGATCGCCTACCGTCACGACCACCTGCTCCATGCTCATGCCAAGCTTTTTTGCGGTCGCCTGGATGATACGAATATTGGCCTGATGCGGGACCAGCCAGTCCACATGGGCTTTTTCCATGCCATTGGCACCCAGCGTCTCGTCCACAATGGCATCCAGCGTATTGACGGCAATCTTGAATACCGCATTGCCTTCCATGCAGATGGTCGGGCTCCCCTGCCTGTTGGACACACCCTTTGGCACTTTGAGCAGATGGGCATAGGTACCATCCGCATGCAGGTGACTGGATATAATGCCCGGCTCATCACTTGCCTTCAGAATCACGGCACCGGCACCGTCGCCCCACAGAATGCAGTTATTGCGATCGCTCCAGTCCGTAATCCGGGACATGGTTTCCGCACCAACCACCAGTGCGCATCTGGCTGCGCCGCTCTTGATGAACTGATCGGCCGTAGCCATGCCGTAGACGAAACCGCTGCACACCGCCTGGAGGTCGAAGGCCGGGCAGCCGCCGATGCCGAGCTTGTCCTGCAGCAGGCACGCGGTGCTGGGGAACACATGGTCAGGAGTAGTGGTGGCCACGATGATGAGATCAATTTCTGCCGCGGCGATGCCGGCAGCCTCGATGGCACGCAGCGCTGCCTGATATGCCAGGTCGCTGGTGAACTCATCATCCGCGGCGATATGACGGGCCCGGATACCGGTACGCGTCACAATCCATTCGTCGGTGGTGTCGACCATCCGCTCGAGATCGGCATTGGTCAGAATCTTTTGCGGTAGATAACTGCCAGTGCCAGCAATACGGGAATAGGTCATGCGGCGGTCTCTTCGGCGGCGGCGGACTGCACATGCTCGATCGCCAGTTGTTCGCTAATTCTATGCAGCACGCCACTCCGCGCCTCTTCGATGGCGGTGTCGATCGCATGCAAAAAGGCGAAGCGGTCTGCACCCCCATGGCTTTTCACCACGATACCCCGCAAGCCCAGAAAACTGGCGCCATTATAGCGGCGCGGATCCAGGCGGCGCTTGAATGCCTTGAGCACAGGCATGGCCACCAGCGCCATCATTCTGGTCAGCCAGTTGCGCTTGAATTCCTCCATCAGAAACTCGCCCATCATGTGAGCCAGACCTTCTGACGCCTTCAGGGCCACATTGCCGACGAAGCCATCACAGACCACTAGGTCCGTGGTGCCCTTGTAGATGTCGTTGCCTTCGACATTGCCATAGAAATTGAGGTGGCTGGCACGTAACAGTTCGCCAGCCTGCTTGGCAACTTCATTGCCCTTGATGTCTTCAGAGCCGATATTGAGCAACCCGACCGTCGGGCGCTCCTTGTGTTCAACGCAGGACACCAGCATCGCGCCCATGATGGCGAACTGCAACAACTGTTCCGGAGTGCAGTCGGCGTTGGCGCCAAGATCCATCACATAGGTCTGACCCTTGCGGCTGGGCAGCGCAGATGCAATTGCAGGACGGTCGATGCCGGGCAATGTCTTGAGCACGAAGCGTGCGGTTGCCATCAGCGCACCGGTATTGCCGGCACTGATGCAGGCGTGAGCTTCCCCGCTCTTGACCAGATTGATGGCCATGCGCATGGAAGAATTCTTCTTGTTCTTCAGTGCGCTCTGCGGAGATTCATCCATCGACACGACTTCGGCCGCGTGCACAATGCGCAGGCGCGGCCCAACCGATGTGCCGTGAGCGCGCAATTCGGCTTCGATGGCTGCGGTCAGCCCGACCAGGACAATACTGATTTCGCTATGCCGCCGGAGCGCGTCGAGCGCGGCAGGAACGGTGACATGGGGACCGTGGTCGCCCCCCATGGCGTCAATGGCGAGATTAATTTCCATAAACAAAACGCCGCACCCGTTGAGGCGCGGCGCTTCTGTTTTCCGATGCAGGAACTTTATTCGCCCTTGGCAGGCATGACCTTGCGGCCACGGTAGTAGCCGTTGGGGCTGATATGATGGCGCAGATGCACTTCGCCCGTGGTTGGCTCGACAGCCAGTGCCGGGTTGGTCAGGAAGTCATGCGAACGATGCATGCCGCGCTTGGACGGGGATTTCTTGTTTTGTTGAACAGCCATGTCTAACTCCTAAATAAAATAAACTCAACTCTTACCTAATTTGAGTCCCTGCAATACCTTGAAAGGACTTTCCTTTTGTTCTTTGGCCCCTGCGGCGGCGACACCACAAGCGTCCGCTTCATGCAGAGGCGCCATCGGCAACTCAAGCAGGATCTCGTCTTCGACCAGCGCCAGCACGTCGAACCGCGGATCCGCCACCAGATAGTCGACGTCGTCCTGATCGTCCTCCGGCGCGGGCAGCATGCCCGGATCCGGCACCACAACGAAACGCGTTACCGTATCGACGGCATGCCTGATCGGTCCCATGCAGCGCTGACAAGTCAGCGTCAGTTCGCCCTTGAGTTGCAGGCTGATTTCAGGTCGACCCGCCTTGACGCTTCCAGCAAGCACGTAATCCAGCATTCCGTCCGGGGAAAATAGCACTTCTCCCAGCCGTCCCAATTCACGGGGCGAAATTGTACCATGGATCTGGTGGGACCCCTGTGCAAACTCAAGGCTGTTGATGGTCACCTGTTCTTTCATCAGGGGCGCATGTTACAATTATCTGGTTTTTGTGTCAAAAAATGGGCTGATTTGTGATCAAGAAAATTCTCGTTGCCAATCGCGGTGAAATCGCCGTCCGCATTGTCCGCGCCTGCTCCGAAATGGGCATCAAGTCGGTCGCCATCTACACGGATGCCGATCGCCACGCGCTGCACGTCAAAAAGGCCGATGAAGCCTACAACATTGGCTCCGATCCGGTCGCCGGCTACCTGAACGCCCATAACATCGTGAATCTGGCCGTGGCTTCCGGCTGCGACGCCCTGCACCCCGGCTATGGCTTTCTGTCTGAAAATCCGGAACTGGCGGAGATCTGCGCCCGCCGCGGCATCAAGTTCATCGGTCCGGCAGCGGCCGTCATCCGCCAGATGGGCAACAAGATCGAAGCGCGCAACGCCATGATATCCGCCGGCATCCCGGTCGTTCCGGGCAGCAACGGCAATCTTGAGTCCGTGGAAGAGGCGGTCCGGCTGGCCAATGAAATCGGCTACCCGGTCATGCTCAAGGCAACCAATGGCGGCGGCGGGCGCGGCATCCGCCGCTGCAACAGCGAAAAAGAGGTGCTGGCCAATTACGATCGCGTGATTTCCGAAGCCAGCAAGGCGTTCGGCAAGCCGGAGCTGTTTCTCGAAAAGTGCGTGGTCAACCCGCGCCACATCGAAGTCCAGGTGCTGGCGGATAGCCAGGGCAACGTCATCCACCTGTACGAACGCGACTGCTCAATCCAGCGCAGGAACCAGAAGCTGATCGAAATCGCGCCCTCGCCGCAACTTTCCCAGGCACAGCGCAATTACATCGGCGTGCTTGGCGTAAAGGCAGCCCGCGCCGTCAACTACGAGAATGCCGGCACGGTGGAATTCCTGCTCGATCAGGACAATAATTTCTACTTTATGGAAATGAACACCCGCCTGCAGGCCGA
>MLJW01000501.1_pt1 | contig 16387 bp, 19 predicted proteins | sample 888231 | NCBI WGS metagenome assembly MLJW01 (sample SAMN05788063, study PRJNA343431) | mine drainage metagenome | isolation source: sample collected from the inflow into an acid mine drainage treatment plant... | place: Germany: Lusatia, lignite mining district
TGTTCGGCCCGGGCGGGGTTTATCGCCACTCCCTCGCCAGCATAATAACGCTGCCCCATCTGCAGACGCGCCTCCACACAGCCCCCTTTGGCGGCATGCTCCATCCAGCGCAGGCCCCGGCCCCGATCCTGGCTGCCGCCGAGACCGCGGTCGAGCATCAAGCCGTATTCATATTGCGCCAGCATATGGTTCATTCCGGCAGCCCGACGCAGCAAACGCCTCGCCGCCTGAAAATCAAGCTCCAGATCCTGTCCGCGCCGGTAGGCCATGCCCCGCTCATACAGGGATTGCGCCGAATTATCCGATTCGGTGAGCGCAAAGCCAGGAACAGGCTCGATGTGCACATTGCGGCGCCAATACCAAACTCCGGCCACACCCAGCACTATTCCGATCAGGATCATCAGCACAACACCCATCCAGCCTCCCCAACATTCACTGCAGTCAACATGCAGCCTTGCGCAAGAATACTCCGCCCCTGGGGAAACCCATCGGCCGTTCGTCGGGATTCGATGCAGCGGGTCTTGGCATTCCAGAATCCCATTCTTTATGTCCGATCATTATATCAATATAGCTAATTATCATTTTTATTAAGTTTTACGCTCTGCTACAGTGCGCGTCCCATTACACAGATTGTTAGCGCAGACACTCCATGAACATACGTATCCTGATCCCTGCCAGCCTCATCGCCGCGGCTTTTTCTACCGGCGCGTTTGCCACGGACGGCTATTTTTCCACGGGATATGGCGTCAAATCGCAAGGCATGGGCGGCGTCGGCATCGCCCTGCCGCAGGATGCGCTGGCAGCAGCCACCAACCCGGCAGGCATGGCACTGATCGGCGACCGGACGGATATTGGCCTGACCTGGTTCCGGCCCGAACGGGAGGCGACGCTCAGCAACACTGCCGGAGGATTCTCCAACGGCACTTTCCAGGGCAATGTGCGGGACAATTTTTACATTCCGGAAGCCGGCTTCAACAAGATGCTCACCCCCGATCTTGCTCTGGGCGTCAGCGTGTACGGCAACGGCGGTATGGATAGCGCCTACAAGGGCGGCATCCCGCTGCTGAACAACAGCAACGGCAAGACCAGCGGCCTCGACTATATCCAGCTGTTCGTCGCCCCCACAGTGGCCTGGAAAGTCACTCCGAACCAGACCATAGGCGCATCCGTGATCCTGGGTTACCAGCGCTTCAAGGCCACGGGTCTCGAGGGCTTCAAAGGAATTTCCGTTGCCCCCGGGAATCTCACCGGCGTCGGCGCAGACGATGCCTACGGTATCGGCCTGCACCTGGGTTGGATCGGCAACATCAACGACCGGATCTCGCTCGGCGCCACGCTCCAGAGCAAGACCTATTTCCAGAATTTCGACAAATACCGTGGCCTGTTCGCCGGCGGAGGGAATATGGATGCACCGGCCACGCTGGGGGCTGGCATTGCGGTCAAGGCAACGCCGCAACTCACTATCGCGGCGGATGTGCAACGCATTTTCTACAGCGATGTCAATTCGATCGGCAATTCCATCTCGTTGTGGAACGGCCTGTTTTCTCCATCGGGCAATCTTGGGTCGAGCAGCGGCCCGAGCTTCGGCTGGCGGGATGTCAACGTCTACAAGCTGGGGGCCAGTTACAACCTGAACGCGGCGTGGACGCTGCGTGTCGGCTACAATCATACCGACCAGCCCGTCCGGGGTTCGGAAGCGCTGTTCAACATCCTGGCCCCCGCCGTGGTGCAGGACCACCTGACTCTGGGAGGCACCTACGTCCTGCCCAACAAGTCCGAGCTGTCGTTCAATTACGTGCATGCTTTCGGCAACACGGTCACGGGACAGAATGCCATCCCGGCCCAGTTCGGCGGCGGCAATGTCAACCTGAAGATGTATCAGGACTCGGTCGGCATCGCCTACGGCTGGCACCTGTAGCCACGGGCAAACCCGGACAAACGCAAAGCCGGCAAATCATGCCGGCTTTGCGTTATAATTCGCCAACTTAGCGCCACATTCCTGCTCTGTTGGACCCATGATAAAAAAATTCCTGCAACACGTGTTCAGAGGCAAGAAAAAGCCCGCCCCCCATACCCCGCACGAAGCGCAGCGATTCCCGCGCCGCGCCCACGGGATCGACCGCAAGCTGATCAGCCCGGCAGCGATGAAAACCATACAGGAGCTGCACAAGGCCGGCTTCGCCGCCTTCATCGTCGGTGGCGCCGTGCGCGACCTGCTGCTCCGGCGCACCCCCAAGGATTTCGACCTCGCCACCGACGCCACGCCGGAACAGGTGCATCGCATTTTCCGTCGCTCCCGCCTCATCGGCCGCCGCTTCCGCATCGTGCATGTCATGTTCGGATCGGAGACCATAGAAGTCACGACTTTCCGCGGCAGCCACCTGTCCGACAACGGCGACTCGCAGATCGCCGACAGCGGTCGCATCCTGCGCGACAACGTGTTTGGCTCACAGGAAGAGGACGCCGCGCGGCGCGACTTCACCGCCAACGCCCTGTATTACGATCCGCAAAGCGAAGAAGTCTGGGACTATCACAACGGCCTGCAGGACATCAAGGCCGGCATGCTGCGCATCATCGGCGACCCGGAAACCCGCTACCGCGAAGACCCGGTGCGCATGTTGCGCGCAGTCCGGCTCTCGGCCAAGCTGGGACTGAAGCTGCACCCCGCCACCGAGGCGCCCATTCCGCGCATGGCCGATCTTCTGGACGACGTGCCGCCGGCGCGCGTGTTTGACGAAATGCTCAAGCTGTTTCTGTCCGGCCACGCCATCGAGAGCGCCCGTGCGCTGCGGGCGCACGGCCTGCACCACGGCCTGCTGCCGATGCTGGATGTGGTCCTGGAGCAGCCGATGGGCGAGAGCTTCGTCACCCTGGCATTGCACAACACCGACGAACGCGTGCTGGCGGACAAGCCGGTGTCCCCGGCCTTCCTGTTCGCGACCTTGCTGTGGCACGAAGTCCTGCTGGCCTGGAAGAAAGCCCAGGCGCAAGGCGAGCGGCCTTTGCCGGCGCTGATGCAGGCCATGCATGACGTCTCCGAAACCCAGGCCGAAAAGCTCGCCATCACCAAACGCTTCAGTATCGTGATGAAGGAAATCTGGGGCCTGCAGCCCCGCTTCGAACAACGTGCCGGACAACGCCCTTATCGCCTGCTGGAAAACCCGCGTTTCCGCGCCGGCTACGATTTCCTGCTGCTGCGCTGCCAATCCGGCGAACTGCCGATGGAACTCGCCGAATGGTGGGATCGCTTCGCCCAGGCCGATAGCGAACAGCGCGCCTCCATGCTGCTGCCGAACACCGAACCGGCGAAGAAACCGCGCCGGCGTCGCAAGAAGCCCTCCGCCGCAACGCCCGCCTGAGCATGCCGCACCGCGCGTTCATTGCCCTCGGCAGCAATCTGCAGGAGCCAGCCACTCAGGTTGCGCAGGCGCTGTCCGAAATCTCCGACCTGCCGGCAACGACACTGGTCCGTACCTCTTCGCTCTACCGCACTGCGCCCCTCGGCTGCGACGACCAGCCCGACTTCATCAATGCCGTTGCCGAGATTGCAACCGACATGCCTCCTATGGATCTGCTGCAAGCCCTGCTGGACCTCGAAACTCGCCACGGCCGCCAGCGTCCTTTTCCCAACGCCCCGCGCGTGCTCGATCTTGACCTGCTGCTATACGATGACCTGACGATGGAAACGCCCGACCTGACCCTGCCTCATCCGCGCATGCACCAGCGCGGCTTCGTGCTGTTGCCGCTGACGGAAATTGCACCCCGGCTCGAAATTCCCGGGCTGGGCATAGTTCGTGACCTGGCATCCAGGTGCCCGGACCAGGGAGTGGTTCTGGCATGACCCTGACGGACAAGTATCCCTACATCGTCATCGAAGGCCCCATCGGCTGCGGCAAAACCACGCTGGCAAAAAAACTCGCCGACCGCTTCCCGTCCAGGCTGCTGCTGGAAAATGCGACAGCCAACCCTTTTCTGCCCAGGTTTTACCAGGATGCCGAGCGCTACGCCCTGCCCACGCAACTGTTCTTCCTGTTCCAGCGCGCCGAACAGATCAGCGGACTGTCGCAACGTGATCTGTTTGGCGGCGCGACCATCGCCGACTTCTTCCTGGAGAAGGATCCGCTGTTCGCCAGACTCAATCTGAACGAGGAAGAATTCTCCCTATACCGGCAGATCTATCAGCATCTGCAACTACAAACCACCTCGCCGGATCTGGTCGTCTATCTGCAAACTCCGGTGGAAACCTTGCAAAAACGCGTCGAGCAACGCAACATTCACTACGAACAAACCATTTCACTCGATTATCTGGCGCAGCTGGCAGACATGTACGGGGATTTCTTTCATCATTACGATGCCTCGCCGCTCCTCATCGTCAACAATGAGAATCTCGATTGCGCCAGCGACGAAGGCGCGCTGGAGATCCTGATCGCCCGCATCGAAAGCATGCGCGGACGGCGTGAATACTTCAACCCTAGGCTAGGCGAATGACACCTGACAAGCTGCAACAGACGATGGCGCGCGGCGACAAAATCGCCATGCTGACCTGCTACGACGCCAGCTTCGCCTCCCTGTGCGAGGCCGCAGGCGTCGACGTGCTGCTGGTGGGCGACTCACTCGGCATGGTGCTGCAGGGCGAGGCCTCCACCCTGGCCGTGACGCTGCACGACATGCAGTACCACACGCGCTGCGTCGCACGGGGTGCCGGCAACACCCCCATCATCACCGACATGCCATTCGGCAGCTACCAGATCTCCCCGGAGCAGGCGCTGCGCAACGCTGCCCGCCTGATGGCCGCGGGTGCGCACATGGTCAAGCTGGAAGGCGGCAGCGTCATGGCCGACACGGTACGCTTTCTCACCGCGCGCGGCATTCCGGTATGCGGTCACCTGGGCTTCACCCCGCAATCCGTGCACCAGCTGGGCGGTTACCGCGTTCAGGGCAAGACCCCGGAAGCCGCCCTGCGCCTGATCGAGGATGCCAGGGCGCTGGAAGCCGCCGGCGCGGGACTGCTGGTGCTGGAAATGGTACCGGCCACTCTGGCGGCAGAAATCACGGCGCAACTCGGCATTCCCACCATCGGCATCGGCGCCGGGATCGACTGCGACGGCCAGGTGCTGGTGCTCTATGACATGCTGGGGATTTACCCCGGCCACACCCCCAGGTTCGCGCGCAACTTCATGCAGGGGGCCGAAAGCGTGCAGGCCGCACTTGCAGGCTATGTGCAGGCCGTCAGGAGTGGTGCATTCCCCGCTGCCGGGCACAGCTTCTGATGGAGTCGATCACCGGCATCCCCGAGCTCCGCCGCCGGCTCTCCGCCTGCGGGCGCATCGCCCTCGTCCCCACCATGGGTAACCTGCATGATGGTCATCTCGCCCTGATCGGAATGGCGCGCGAACATGGCGACTGCGTGGTTGCCAGCATTTTCGTCAACCCCCTGCAATTCGGTGCTAACGAGGATCTGGCCAACTACCCGCGCACCCTGCAGGCCGACTGCGAGAAGCTGTCCCAGGCAGGCACGGACATCGTATTCACCCCGGAGGAATCCGGACTCTACCCGCGGCCCCAGACCGTCCATGTCGAACCGCCTCCGATCGCCGACGATCTTTGCGGCGCGCGGCGTCCCGGACATTTCAGGGGCGTATGCACGGTAGTCGCCAAGCTGTTCAATATCGTCCGTCCTGAGGTGGCCATTTTTGGCAAAAAGGATTACCAGCAGCTCTTCATCCTGCGCGAAATGGTGCGCCAACTCGACATGCCGGTGAACGTACTGGCGGGAGACACCGTGCGTGAAATCGATGGCCTGGCCATGAGCTCGCGCAACGGCTACCTGAAGCAGGCGCAGCGGCTGGAAGCCCCGCGCCTGCATCGGGCCCTGCAACTGCTGGTGCAGGCCGTCGGGCAAGGTCGGCGCGACTTCTCCGCCCTGGAGGCGCAAACAGCCCAATACCTCACCCAGCTGGGGTGGATCGTCGATTACATCGCAGTACGCAGCGCCAGCACCCTGCTGACACCGGAATCGGATGAGCGCAGACTGGTCGTGCTCGGCGCGGCGCGCCTGGGAACGACGCGATTGATCGACAATATCGAGTTTGCGTTATAATGCATACCCTTTCGAATCAGCCGGGTAGGCGACGTTATGCAAAGAACCATGCTCAAATCCAAGCTGCACCGAGTGCGCGTGACGCACTCCGAGCTGGACTACGAGGGTTCCTGCGCCATTGACGAAACCCTGCTGGACGCAGCCGACATCCGCGAATACCAGCAGATCGACATCTACAACGTCAACAATGGCGAACGCTTCACCACCTACGCCATCCGCGCGCAACGCAACTCCGGCATCATTTCCGTCAACGGTGCCGCAGCGCGCAAGGCAACCCCCGGCGACATCCTGATCATCGCCACCTATGCGGCCTACAATGAACTGGAGCTGGAAAAATTCGCGCCGGAACTGGTTTACGTGGACGCCGACAACCGCATCGTCAACAAGCGCCACCAGATACCCGTTCAGGCCGCCTGATTCTGGCCACCCGGAGCAGTTCCGCAACTTGCTGCCAATGAAAAACGCCCGAACCGCGACGCCAGTTGCTGGCGCGCTGCTCGGGCGTCTTGCAGTCCGTCAGTGATTACTTGACCGACAGCAGGTAGGCGATGAAATTGCCTTTTTCCTGTGCGGTGCAATCGCGACCGATGATGTCCATGCAGTGCTTCTCGAAGTTCTTCTCGACCTTGTCGAGGTCGGAGAAGCGCTTTGGATTCGCAGCAGGCGCCAGCGGCTGGATCGCCTTGCCGGTCATCATGTGCTTGCCGACGTTCGCAGGATTTGCAGTATGGCAGGAGGCGCAGGCAACCTGCTTGCCGCGGATCGTCAGCTGACGGTTGAAGAATGCTTTGCCGGCTTCCACAGACAGGCCGGTGGAAGATGGATTGACATTTTTCGCGATCGCCGCATATTTGTCGGCGAGCTTCTGGGCACTGTCCTGATCTGCCTGAGCGCCAACGCTTGCGAGCGCCAATGCAATAAACAGCGTGATTTTACGCATAAATTTTCTCCTGACTTGTAGTGAAATGAAATGTGCCAAACAATATTTCCGCGCAAGTTTACCTTACCAGGACATTCCTGTCGCGCCCACCCTGGAGGTTTGATCAATTCCGGCATCCACCAGGCCTGATCCATCAAGCAAAAAAATGCCTGTCCGGGTGACAAGCATTTCCTGTGCCCGCATAAAACGATATTAAACCGTGAATTTCGATACCAGTTCGTTCAGCGTTCCGGCCTTCTGGGACAGTTCCTGCGACATGCCGTGAAAAGCGTTGGCTTCCTCCGCATTCTGCCGCGACAGGCCCTCGATGTAGGTCACCGCCTCGGCAATGCCGCCTGTCGCCGACTCCTGCTGCGAAGTCAGGTCCGCAATGGTATCGGACAGAGTCACGATCTCCTGCACTGCCCCGACGATGCCGGTCAGGGCGTCTTCGGCCTGCTTGGCACTGCTGGCTGCGGCATTGGCGTCCTGCTGCTTCTCCTGCACCGTCCGCGCCACCTGCTGGGACTTGTTTTGCAGACTGGTGATGATGATGGTGATTTCTTCGGTGGATTTGCTGGTACGTTGCGACAGATTGCGAACCTCGTCTGCCACCACGGCAAATCCGCGCCCGGCTTCACCGGCGCGCGCAGCCTCAATCGCGGCATTGAGCGCCAGCAGATTGGTCTGTTCGGAAATGTCGCGAATGACCTGCATGACGGAACTGATCTTGGTGATTTCGTCCTGCAGCGAGGTAATGGACTCGGCGATCCCCTGCACATCGTGTGATATGGTCTCCAGCGAATGGATGGTCTGGCCAACCACCTTGCTGCCGCCGACGGCCGCGGCATTGGCGCTCTTGGCCGAAGACGCCACGCGCACAGCCTGCGCAGAGACTTCTTTCACCTGACTGGCCAGTTGCATGATGCTGCTGGCGATCTGCCCGGTATGGTCGCCCTGGCTGGCAATGGCGTCCTTGGTACGGAGTGCGATACTGCTCATGTCGTCGGCCGACCGGCCGAGCTCCTGCGAAGTGGCGGTCACTCCCTGAATCAGGCTGGCGACGCCTTTGCGTGCACGATCCGATTCGTAGGCCATCCATGAAAAATCATCCTTGCCATGCAATCCGAACTTCTTGGACAGGTTGCCGCTGGCGATGGTTTGCAGGTTATGGGCGATCGCCTCCGCACGCTTGGCGGATCGAAATCCAAACCACAGCGCGGTCACGACGTTCAAAATCAGGAAAACTCCGATAACGGGCAGTGTATTGTTGTAATACGCCACCACAAAACCGACACCTTCCAGCATCGATAAAATCAGGAACTGCTTTTTCAGATTGAAATTCTGTATCAGCTTTTCGAAGATTTCCATATGACTTCCCCACCTCTAATTATTGTTATGGTACAACGAATTCGGATATTTATTTCATCTTTCACCGTCACATGGAGGTGATCGATGCAGAAAAACCTCAAATTCCAACCGGGATGAAACCGTAGCATAATCCGGTCGTAGCTGAAATGGAACCGTACCCAGGCGCGGGGCCGGAATACGCATCTCCAGCGCAGCCAGATTTTCTCCCAGCGCGGGCATATCCGGCGCCGTACAATTGGCGATCCAGCCGGCAAGAGTCAACCCCCGCGCCAGGATCGCTTCGACCGTCAGCAAAGCATGATTCAGGCAGCCCAGACGCATGCCGACCACCAGGATCACCGGGCAGCCCAGCATGACGGCGACATCGGCCATGCTTTGCGTGTCGTTGACGGGCACGCAGAATCCGCCCACGCCCTCCACCAGCAGAATTTCGGTCGCCGCAGCGGCCTGCCGGAATGCGTCATCTATCGCCGCCAGCTCGATGCGCACGCCGAGCTGTTGCGCCGCGATATGCGGAGCCAGCGCAGGCGCGAAGGCGAACGGGTTGATGATATGCATCGGTAACGGCACATTGGAGGCCATCTTGAGCAATTCCACATCCTCCGACAGCAGCACCCCGCGCTCGCTGCGGCACCCTGCCGCAACCGGCTTCATCCCGGCCACGGCAAAACCGCGCTGGGCAAAACCATGCACCAGTGCGGCCGAGATCAGCGTTTTACCGACCCCGGTGTCGGTGCCGGTGACAAAAAATCCCCGGCTCATGCGCGACGGTGAATCCTGATCGGGCTGGCGCCCATGGGCAGATCAGCGGCCGGCGATTTCCAGGCATGTCCGTAGACGACCTCGAACGTGGCCGGAAGCTTGCCATCGTCGCGGAATTTCTCGTATCGATCGGTGAGCTGCTGCAGAAAGCCCTTGCCCACCAGGCCGCGGCGGCGCCCCTGTGCGGCATTGTGCGCACCGATGGCCTTGAGGTCGCGCATCACGCCCAGCACGTCGTCGTAGGTCAGGACAAAATTCTCCACGTCCAGGACCGGCGCCGTGAAACCATTGCGCACTAGTGCATCGCCAATGTCGTGCATGTCGATGAACCGGCTCACATGCACGTGTTCCTGGTCGGCAGCGGTAGCCGTCCGCAGCTCCTTGAGCGTATCGGGGCCAAGCGTGCTGAACGTCAGCAGACCATCCGGGCGCAACACCCGCGCCATCCCGGAAAAAGCGGAGTCGAGATCGTTGCACCACTGGATGGCGAGGCTTGACCAGATCATGTCCATGCTGGCGGTGGCCAGCGGAAGCCGCTCGATGTCACCACACACGGCAGCCTGTGGCCGGCGGACGAGGCGCCGCCACCATGCATCATTTGCTGCGCTCATGCGCAGCATGCCGATGGCCAGATCCAGCGCCAGCACATGGCAGCCGGGGTATCGCGCGGCCAATGCGCGGGAGGCGTGCCCGGTGCCGGCCCCGGCATCCAGAATGGCAAGCGGCGCCACCTTGAGATAATCCAGTCGCGCCAGCATGCGCCTACGCACCTCCTGCTGCAGGATGGCGGCCGCATCGTAACCGCGCGCCGCCCGGTCAAACGATGCCCGGATGCGCGCTTTGTCCATTGTGTAGCTATCTTGCATGTTGGTATCAAGCTGCCCTGGAGTTGTCGAACGGTTGATCAAGGAATGTATTGACGCACGAGGCAAACGCGGCCGGATGCGAAAGAAACGGCGCATGCGAGCCGCCTGGAATGAGGTGCAGGCAGGCCTGCGGCAGCGCCTTCGCCATCCAGTGGGCAGCGGCCTGCGGAGCCAGCATGTCATGCTCGCCATGCACGATCAGGGCGGGCTGCCCGAGTTGCGGCAGGCGCTCGCGCAGGTCGGTTTGCAGCAGCACATTCAGGGCCTGCTGCAACGCCTCCGGGGATGGCGCCGGACGTGCAGAAAACTGTTCGCGCAAGGCGCGCATCAGCTTGCGGGACGACTCGCCCCCGAACGCCTGCAAACCCAGAAAGCGTTCCATGCTGGAATGATAGTCGGCCTCCACCTGCCGCGCGAATGCGCTGAACACTTCCGCATCGACACCATGCGGCCAGTCCGCCGTCTTGACGAAACAGGGCGTGGAACCGACCAGTATCAGTCGGCTGACCTGGTCCGGAAACTCCAGTGCGAGCTGCATCGCCACCTGCCCGCCAAGCGACCAGCCGCATACGGCAGCCTGTGCCGGCAGCGCCGACGCCAGCACCCGGGCCAGATGTGGCAGGCTGTAGGGGTCGCAGCTCGGGCTATGCCCCATCCCGGGCAGGTCGATCGCATGCAGCCGGAAGCGCCCTGCCAGCGTCTCGCACACCCCGCGCCAGACGCCGCCGTGCATTCCCCAGCCATGCAGCAGTACCAGATCGGGGCCCTGCCCCATGACTTCAACATGCAAACTCATGCGACCAGCTCACTTTCTGCGGCATGCAAGGCGGCGACCAGGCGCTCGATGTCGCCCATGCCGTGCGCGGCCGAAAGGGTTATGCGCAGACGCGCGGTGCCTTTTGGCACCGTCGGCGGCCGGATCGCCGGCACCAGAATGCCGCTTTTCAGCAAGCACTCACTCGCAAGCACTGCCTCTTCGTTGCTGCCAATAATCAAAGGCTGTATGGGGGTGTCCGATGGGGCGAGATGCCAGCGCCGCAGTCGCAGTCGATCGCGCAACATGGACGCGAGGAGACGCAGCCGCTGGCGTCGCGCGCCCTCATGCTCGATGATGGCCAGAGCGGCATGCAATGCACCTGCCAGCGCCGCAGGCATGGCGGTCGTATAGATGGAGGTGCGTGCCGTCTGCAGCAGGTATTCGATCAGCTGCGGATCCCCGGCCACGAAGGCACCGAACACGCCCGCCGCCTTGCCCAGCGTAGCCATGTAAATGATGCGCGACGAGCGCACGCCGTAATGCTCCAGCACGCCACGACCATGCGGACCCAGTACGCCAAAGCCATGAGCATCATCGAGCAGCAGCCAGGCGTCATACCGTTCACACACGGCCAGCAATTGCGGCACCGGGGCAATATCGCCATCCATGCTGAATACGGCATCAGCGAGCACCAGCTTCCGTCTGGCCGGACTGTTTGCCAGCAGCCGCTCCAGCGCGGCGACGTCGTTGTGCGGATACCGGTGCAGCGCTGCGCGCGACAGCACGACCGCATCATTGAGCGAAGCATGGTTGAGGCGGTCGGCAAAAACGGCGTCATCGCGCCCGACCAGGGCAGTCACGGCACCCAGGTTGGCCATGTATCCGGTTGAAAACAGCAGCGCACGCGGCAGACCGACAAATCCCGCCAGCGCGGCCTCCAGATCGTGATGCAGTCGCTGGTGACCGGTGATCAGGTGCGATGCGCCGCTGCCCACGCCGGCAGCAGCAGCGGCCTGTTGCATCGCCGCGATCAGTGCCGGGTGGCTGGCGAGACCAAGGTAGTCGTTGCTGCAGAATGACAGCACTTCCCTGCCGTCGACCTGCAACAGCGGCTGCTGCATGCCATCCACCAGCCGGCGGCGACGCAGCAAGCCATCAGCCTCGCGCTGATCGAGCTCGGCCTGAAGCACGGAGAATGGAGAGTGTGCGCTCATGAACCACGGATGAGCACGGGGCTCACGGAGAAGGTGCTACAGAAGGCGATACGTCCCCCTGCGTCTCCGTGTCCCTCGTGGCTAGTTCATCCCCTTGATGCCCAGCCTGGCAAACAGCGCCTGGTCGGCACTCACGTCCGGATTGCCGGTGGTCAGCAGTTTTTCGCCATAGAAAATGGAATTGGCACCGGCCAGGAAGCACAGCGCCTGCATTTCATCCGACATGCGATCCCGCCCGGCGGAAAGGCGAACAAAACTTTGCGGCATGGTGATGCGCGCGGCAGCAATGGTGCGAATGAATTCGAACGGGTCAAGCTCGGCCGTACCCTGCAGAGGCGTGCCTTCAACTTGCGTCAGCAAATTGATCGGCACGCTCTCCGGTGGCTGCTCCATGTTGGCCAGCTGGGCCAGCAGGCCGGCGCGCTGGTTGCGCGACTCGCCCATGCCGACGATGCCGCCGCAGCAGACATTGATGCCGACATCGCGCACGCGATCCAGTGTTTCCAGCCTGTCCTGATAGGTACGGGTAGAGATCACTTCGCCGTAGAATTCCGGCGCGGTATCGAGGTTGTGGTTGTAGTAGTCGAGGCCGGCCTGCTTCAGCTGTTCAGCCTGTCCGGGCTGCAGCATGCCCAGGGTGGCGCAGGTTTCCAGTCCCAGTGATTTCACTTCCGCAATCATTTTCAGCACCGGCTCGAGGTCGCGCTGCTTGGGGCCACGCCAGGCCGCACCCATGCAGAAGCGCGAGGCGCCGCTGTCGCGGGCGGCACGAGCAGCCGAAACCACCTCGTCGAGTGCCATCAGCGCCTCGTTTTCGACCCCGGTATGATAGCGTGCCGACTGCGGACAATAACCGCAGTCCTCCGAGCAGCCGCCGGTCTTGATCGACAGCAGCGTGCTCACCTGCACAGCGTTCGGATCGAAGTGCTCGCGATGTACGGTCTGCGCACGAAAAATCAGGTCGCTGAACGGCAGCGCGAACAGGTCCGCAATCTCCGCCACCGACCAGCGCGCGGCGGCGGGACTGGCCACAGCGCGGCTCTCGAATTCAATACGGGCTTCAAGCATGGACTTCTTCCTCAACGGTTATATTCTGCCAATTTTCCCTGTTTGCACGAACGATATCGCGTATCCCCAGTGGCACGATCACGATCAGGCACACGGCCCATACCGCGGGCCAGAACATGGGCAGATGGACGGGGCCGAAATTCACCACCCCCGGCACCCATCTGGACATTTGCGGACTGAAGTTGAGCAGGACCACCAGGGTACCAACCACACCGTAGAACCGGTAGCCACCCGGATAAAGAAATTCGCGTACGCGATGATTGGGATGATGTGCGACCGACGCGTGGACAAAAATTGAGGCCGCGATCCATAACAGGGTCGGGATGATCAGAGGCATCAGCACGATAGCCACACACGAGCAGATATTGAACAGTTTTGCTGCCAGCCTTTGCTGTGCAGCAGTAATGGTATTTACTGGCATAATGAATGGCGACACCCTGATATCGAGACTGTCATTATATTCTGTCAATGCCAGCTGCCGCAAATGATTGACATCTGCTCATATTTTAATCATATCCTACCGCAAGATTGCCTGCTGTGCGGAGACCGGGCCGCCACCATGGCCTTATGTGATTCCTGCCACGCCGACCTTCCCTGGCATGACGGCCCTGCATGCCCGGTCTGCGGGCTGCCAGGCGCCAGCACTGAAACCTGCGGCGCCTGCCTCAAGCAGGCGCCGGCATTCGATGCCACCCGGGCCGTGCTGGACTTCCGGTTCCCGGTCGACGCCCTGCTGCGGCACTACAAATATGGCGCCTTTCTGCCGGTGGCGAAACTCATGGGAAGCCTGGTCGCCGAGCGGCTGCGGGACGAGCCGCGGCCGGACCTCGTGATCCCCATGCCGCTGCATCCTTCACGCCTGCAGGAACGCGGATTCAACCAGGCGACGGAAATCGCCCGGGTCGCCTGTGCAAAAATGCGCATCCCGCTGGAGCTGCATGCTTGCAGCCGCACCCGGCCGACTCCACCGCAGGCGGGTCAGCCGCTCCACGCACGCAGGAAAAACTTGCGCGGGGCATTTTCCTGCCAGATGGATATGTCCGGACAACGCGTCGTACTGCTGGACGATGTCATGACGACGGGCGCCAGCCTGGATGAACTGGCACGTTGCATCAAACGATCGGGAGCCGCGCGCGTGGCGTGCTGGGTGGTTGCTCGAACCCTGAGAGATTGAATCCGGACAGTACGTTATTGATTGAAGCAATTACCACAAGGCAACGACAATTCATGTTCGACATCGTGCTCTACCAGCCGGAAATTCCACCGAACACCGGCAACATCATCCGCCTGTGTGCCAATACCGGGGCACAACTGCACCTGGTCAAACCACTGGGATTCACGCTGGAAGACAAGCAGCTCAAGCGCGCGGGACTCGATTATCACGAATACGCCTCGCTGATGGTGCACGAAAACTGGGAGAATTGCCTGGAGTCGCTTGCGGGGCGCAGGCTGATTGCCGTCACCACGCGCGGCAGCGAACGTTATGACCGACTGGCATATCAGGCGGGAGATGTGTTCGTATTCGGGCCGGAGTCGCGCGGACTGCCGCCGGAGCTTCTGGCCACATTCGCAGCCGAACGGCGCGTATTTCTGCCCATGCGCCCCCACAACCGCAGCCTGAATCTTTCCAACGCAGCTGCGGTGATGGTTTTCGAGGCCTGGCGACAGAACAGTTTCAACGTCGAGGGCTGAACAACATCCCTCACGCGCCGCCTAGATCGCCAATCCGGCCCCAGCTCGCTCCTGCCTTTAATGTTCCGCCTTCTGCTCGCGATTGAGCAGATTCTCCACCGCTTCCCTTGGCGGCAGCCCTTCCGAAAGGACCCGGTTCACCTCATTCGTGATGGGCATCTCGACGCCGAGCTGTCGGGCACGGTAGTGCACTTCGCGCGTGGTGTGGACGCCTTCGGCCACGTGTCCGAGCGAGGAAACGATCTGTTGCAGCGTTTCTCCGCGGGCCAGGCGCAGGCCCACGGTGCGATTGCGCGAGGAATCACCGGTGCAGGTCAGTATCAGGTCCCCCGCACCCGCCAGCCCCATGAAAGTCTGGCCGCGACCGCCGACAGCCAAGCCGAAACGTGTAATTTCCGCCAGACCACGGGTAATCAGCGCAGCGCGCGCATTGGCACCGAACGCCATGCCATCGCAAATACCGGCGGCGATCGCCATCACGTTCTTGAGCGCCCCGCCGACCGCCACGCCGATGACGTCCTGGCTGGAATACACGCGCACGCTGCCGGCATGCATGGAAGATGCGGCTTCCTGAGCGAAATCGCTGTCGATGGAGGCCAATGTCATGGCGGTGGGCAGCCCCTTGGCAAGATCGCTGGCGAAGCTGGGACCGGATAATATCCCCCAGGCCTGGCCGAACGGCAGTTCTTCCTCGGCGATCTCGTGCAGCAACAGCGCCGTATCCCGCTCCAGGCCCTTGTTCGCCCACACCACCGGCGCCATGCAGCGTGCCGCCCTGATTTCGCGCATCATGGCGCGCACGCCGGAAGTCGGCACCACAGACAGGATCAGGTCAGCACCCTGCAGCGCCCTGTGCAGATCCGACTCCAGCTGCAAGGCATCGGGAAACGGGAAGTCCCCCAGATAGCGCTGGTTGGCGCGGGCCATCCGCATCGCTTCGGCATGCTCCGGGTTGCGCGCCCACAGCACGACCGCATGGCGCCACGCCAGATGGATGGCAAGCGCGGTGCCCCAGGCCCCCGCACCAAGCACGGCTATTTTCATAATCCCCACACCTTGGAAACCTGGACATACCCGGCCAGGCCGTCACGATGACTGACCTTGGCCCAGCCGTTCGTGCCCGTCTCGAGCAGTTGCAGCACGACATCCTTTTCGGCGCGGAACACCAGTCGCGACGTGTCGTCAGCAGCTTCGCGCACCTCTGCCTGTGCTGCGGTCACCACCACGGACCGCTTGGCAGACAGCTGGCTGGCCGCTATCCAGGCCAGTCCGCCGCCGCTATCGCGCACCTTGAGCCAGTCGCCGAGATTGACGATGACTTCGACCGGATAGGACTGGCCGACGATGAACAGTTTTTTTGCCTGCACCGACGGCGCATCCAGCAGCACCGCCCGGGGCACGGATACGGAGCGGAAATCCGCCGCCCAGGCAACCGCCGGCAACATCAGGACCGGCAGGACGAACAGGTACTTAATGCGTGACCGCACCGGCTTGCTCTGCCTGATGCTGTTTCTGCTGCAGGAACAGCGCTTCGAAATTGATCGGGCTGAGCAACACCGGCGGGAAGCCAGCGCGCGTCACCATGTCGGACACCGCTTCGCGTGCATAGGGGAACAGAATGTTGGGGCAGGTCACGCC
>MLJW01000502.1_pt1 | contig 16346 bp, 11 predicted proteins | sample 888231 | NCBI WGS metagenome assembly MLJW01 (sample SAMN05788063, study PRJNA343431) | mine drainage metagenome | isolation source: sample collected from the inflow into an acid mine drainage treatment plant... | place: Germany: Lusatia, lignite mining district
CCTCGACGCTGTCGTGGGCGAAGATCCGGTCGATCTCATCCTGGTGGGCGGCGAGCGGCGGGCGGCCCGCATCGCCCTCATATTCCGTCAGCAGTGTCTCCACGGCCGCCGGGTCGGCGATCACCGCGGCCTTGAAGGTCTCGATCCTGGCGGCCTCGATGAAGTCCGTGGCCATGCCGATCAATTCGCAGTCCGCCGCCTTCACCCGCGCGCCGGTGAGCGCCAGCCACAGGCCGATGTGGCCGGGCATGCGCGGTAGGAACCAGCCGCCCCCGACATCGGGGAACAGGCCGATCCCGGTCTCGGGCATGGCGTAGGTGGTTCGCTCGGTCGCCACCCGATAGCGCGACGGCGCGGCCAGGCCGACCCCGCCGCCCATGGTCACCCCATCCATGATGGTCAGGACCGGCTTGGGATATTCGAACAGCAGATGGTTCAGTCGGTATTCCGTGAAGAAGAACTCCCGGGCCGCCTTGCCGTCACCAGCCCCGCTCTCGGCCAGCATGCGGATGTCGCCGCCGGCGCAGAACCCGCGCTCGCCGGAATGGTCCAGCAGGACCAGCTCGACGGCCGGATCGTCCTTCCAGGTCAGCAGGGCCTCGGTCATCGCCACGCACATGGCTGTGGTCAGGGCGTGCAGGGCCTGGGGACGGTTGAGGGTGAGGCGGCTGACGCGGCCCTCGACCCGGACCAGAACTTCGTCGGTCATTGGCGCAGCAGCTCCCGGGCGATGATCACCCGCATGATTTCGTTGGTGCCCTCCAGGATCTGGTGGACGCGGAGGTCGCGGACGATCCGCTCCAGCGGATAGTCTCGCAGATAGCCGTAGCCGCCGTGCAGCTGCAGGGCCTGGTTGGCGACCTCGAAGCCGGCGTCGGTGGCGAAGCGGCTGCGTCCGCTCAGCGGCACTTCGAAGCGCGGAAACAGCGGCGACGCGTCGAGGTCGTGCTGCAGCAGTTCGCCGGCGACGACGATGTCGCCGATCGCGACGCCGTCGCCCAGCCCGCCGGCGGTGCCGGTGAACAGCACGACTTCGCAGCCGAACTCGGCGATCAGGCTGGTCGCGCTGGTCGCCGCGGCGACCTTGCCGATGCCCGAAAGCACCATCACGACATCGTGGCCGAACAGGCGGCCGCGGTGGTAGCTGCGCTGGCCGTGCAGTTGCAGCGGGCGCGGCTTGAACAGCTTTTGCAGCAGCAGCTGCTGCTCGGCCTGCAGCGCGCTGAGGATGCCGATGCGGGGTGTCGGGCTCATGTCGGTTCGGGAACGAGGGCGTCGGTGAACAGCGCATCGGCGCCGGCGTCGCGCCAGCGCGCCGCCGCGGCGGGGTCGTCGACCGTGTACAGCCGCGCGCGCAGCCCCTGAGCGCGCAGTGCGGCGATCGCGGCCGCCTGGTCGCGCGATGCGCACAGATGGATGCCTTCCAGGCGCAGCGCCTGCGCCGCCTCGCGCCAGTGCGGCGGCAGCTCGGTGCACAGCCAGGCGCGAGGCAGCTGCGGCGCGGCAATCGCGGCGGCCTGCAGCGCCGGCAGCGAGAACGACGACAGCAGCGGCGGCTGCGGCGAGCGCGCCCACAGGCGCGCCGCGGCGGCCGCGATGCGCCGGCCCCAGTCGGCCTGGCGCGCGCTGTCGGCGTCGGCGTCGGGCTTGATTTCCAGATTGACCGTCAGCGCATGCGGCGCGGCGGCGGCGGCCAGCGCCTGCAGCGTCGGCACCCGCGGCGCCAGCGAGCTCCAGCGTCGCGCGCTGGCGCGGCCGTGCTCGCCGGTCGTGCGCGCCAGGTCGTCGTCGTGCAGCAGGAAGGGCACGCCGTCGGCGCTGAGCTTGACGTCGCATTCGAAGGCTCGCAAGCCCGCTCGACGCGCCGCGTCGAAGGCCTGCAAGGTGTTTTCCGGACCCCACGCGGCACCGAGCCGGTGCGCGATCAGCATCATGCTCCGGCCCCGCGGGCGGACGCCGGCCTCAATCTCCGCATTGCGCCTTCATGCGGTCGAGCTCGGCGTAAGTGATCGTGTGGTCGCCGGCGGCACGGATCGCCTGCACCATGCACGGCGAGGTCGCGCTCATCTGCAGTTCGCCCGGGTCGACCGGCAGTCCGTTGCGGCGCAGGTGCAGCAGCGTCAGCACGACCGCGAGCACGGCCAGGCCGAGCACGACGCCGAACAGGCCCTGCAAGTGGACGTTGGGTCGGCGAGGTGTCGGTGCGGCCATCGTTCAGCCCTGGCGCAGCGCCGGGTTCAGCGTGTACACGCCGGTCAGCGTCGCGCTGGCCAGCACGTGGCCGGCGATCGCGTCGCGCACCTGCGCGCCGGTGAAGGCGCCGTCGACCGGGCAGCGCTCGAGGTCGAGCGCGTACAGCGTGAACGTGTAGTGGTGCATCAGCGTGTCGTTCCACGGCGGGCAAGGGCCGTCGTAGCCGTGGTAGGGGCCTTCCATGTCCTGGTCGCCGCGGAACCACGCGGTGTAGTCGTTGATGCCGTGGCGCGGCGCCGGGCCGGGCAGCGCGGCCTTGCCCCGCGGCGTGACCCCGTTGCTCATGCTGGCTGCGGCGATCTCGCGCCAGTCGGCCGGGATGTCGACCAGCACCCAGTGGAAGAAGTCGACGCGCGGCAGCTCGGCCGGAACGACCTGGCCGTCGCGGTTGACGTGCTCGGCCGAACTCGGCACGTCGGGATCGTGGCAGATCAGCGCGAAACTTCGCGTGCCGGCGGGCACGTCGCTCCACGCCAGCTGCGGGTTGTGGTTGTCGGACAGCGCGACGTGGCCGACCGCGGCCGGCTTGCAGAACGCGAACTGCGGCGGAATCGGCTGTTGCTCGGTGAAGGACTGGCTGCTCAGGCGCATGGTGGTCTCCAGGCGGGGCGCGGTGACGGCGCAGGCCGCGAGCGGCCCGCAACCCGGCAACTTTAACCGAGTAAGCGCCGAAACGCAGTGTCGCTGTCATGCGGCGTCACCGCCGTGTCATGCTTGTCTCGATAGACTATGTGGCCTGCCGCCCGGCAGCCGCCCGCCCTCCCCCCGATGTCGCTCGATCTGCAACGCCGCCTGAACGTGCCCGTGCCCAACCGGCGCGACCTGATCGCGTTGCCGCTGATCCTCGCGCTGTTCTTCATCGTCAGCCACGCCGGGCACCAGATGGCGGCGCCGTACCGGCTCGGCCAGAGCCTGCCGATCTCGCTGTCGCCGGCGATGCTGCCCGAGTACGGCCTGTACACGGTGCTGCGCATGCTCGCCGCGCTGGTCGTGTCGCTGCTCTTCACCGTCGTCTATGCCTGGCTGGCCGCGCACAACCGCTACGCCGAGCGCGTGCTGATCCCGGCGCTCGACGTGCTGCAGTCGGTGCCGGTGCTCGGCTACCTGTCGATCACCGTGACCGGGTTCATCGCGCTGTTCCCGGGCAGCCTGTGGGGCGTGCAGATGGCGGTGATCTTCGCGGTCTTCACCGGCCAGGCGTGGAACATGGCCTTCGCCCTGTACCAGGGCATGAAGACGCTGCCGCGCGACTTGCAGGAAGCGGCGCTGCTGTACCGGCTCAACGCCTGGCAGCGGTTCTGGAAGCTCGAGCTGCCGTTCTCGATGCCGGGGCTGCTGTGGAACACGATGATGTCGATGTCGGGCGGCTGGTTCATGGTCGTCGCGTCGGAGGCGATCATGGTGTCGGGGCAGACCGTCACGGTGCCCGGCATAGGCTCGTACATCGCGCGCGCGATCGAGCTGCGCGACCTCGGCGCGATCGGCTGGGCGATCGGCGCGATGGTCGTCATCATCCTGCTCTACGACACCTTGCTGTTCCGACCGATCGTCGCCTGGGCCGACAAGTTCAAGCTCGAGCTGACCGCGTCGTCCGACGCGCCGACGTCGTTCGTGCTCGACTTCATCCGGCGCACCCGATTGATCCAGCTGCTCGGCGTGGTGCCGAGCTGGCTGTGGGAGCTCAGCGTGCGCCTGAGCCCGCGCGTGGGTCGCGCCGCGCCGGCGTCGCCGCGGCTGCTGCGCTGGGGCGATGCGGTGTTCTACGCGTCGCTGGGCGCGTTCGCGGTGTGGGCCGTGGTCACCCTGGGCCAGGTGCTGCCGCGGGATTTCGGCTGGCCGCTGGTCGGCCACGTGGTCTGGCTCGGCGTGCTGACCGCGTTCAAGGTGCTGGTGCTGGTCGCGCTGTCGGCGCTGGTGTGGGTTCCGGTCAGCGTCTGGATCGGCCTGCGCCCGGCGTGGGCCGCGCGCGTGCAGCCGCTGGCGCAGTTCCTCGCCGCGTTCCCGGCCAACCTGCTGTTTCCGCTGTTCGTGATCGCGATCGTGCGCTGGCACCTGAACGTCGACGTGTTCACCGCGCCGCTGATGATCCTGGGCAGTATGTGGTACATCGTGTTCTCGGTGGTCGGCGCCGCGTCGGCGATTCCCACCGACATGCGCGAGGCGGCGACCAACCTCGGCCTGCGCGGCTGGCTGCTGTGGCGCCGGCTGTACCTGCCGGCGATTTTCCCCGGTTTCGTCACCGGCGCGATCACCGCGTCGGGCGGAGCGTGGAACGCCAGCATCGTCGCCGAAGTGGTCAGCTGGGGCCACAGCACGTTGGTCGCCGACGGCCTCGGCGCATTCATCAGCCAGGCGACGGCGGCCGGCCGCGGCGCCGAAATCGCCCTGGGCGTCGGCGTCATGTCGGTCTACGTGACGGTCGTCAACCGTCTGTTTTGGCGCCGCCTGCACGACATCGCGGCGCGGCGGATTCGGCTGGACTGAACGAAGGAAATCACGCAATGGGCTCGATTCCCCAGCAAGCCGAAAGCGCGCCCGACATCTTCAGCGTCGAGCACGTGCGCAAGTCGTTCAAGGCGCCCGACGGCAACGAGCTGCTGATCCTCGACGACGTCAACATGCGCCTGCGCGACGGCGAGATCCTGGTGCTGCTCGGCCGCTCGGGGTCGGGCAAGTCGACGCTGCTGCGCATGCTCGCCGGGCTGTCGCAACCCAGCGCCGGCAACGTGCTGCACCGTGGCGCTCCGGTCGACGGGCCGGTGCCGGGGCTGGCGATGGTGTTCCAGAGCTTCGCGCTGTTCCCGTGGCTGACCGTGCTGCAGAACGTCGAGCTCGGTCTGGAGGCGCTGAAGGTGGCGCCGGCCGAACGCAAGCAGCGCGCACTGGCGGCGATCGACCTGATCGGCCTCGACGGCTTCGAGTCGGCCTACCCGCGCGAGCTGTCCGGGGGCATGCGCCAGCGCGTCGGCTTCGCCCGCGCGCTGGTCATCAACCCCGACGTGCTGCTGATGGACGAGCCGTTCTCGGCGCTCGACGTGCTGACCGCGGAGACCATGCGCACCGACCTGCTCGACCTGTGGGCCGAGCGCAAGATCCCGACGCGCGGCATCCTGCTGGTGTCGCACAACATCGAGGAGGCGGTGCTGATGGCCGACCGCATCCTGATCCTCGGCTCGAACCCGGGGCGGGTGCGCGCCGAGATCGCGGTGCCGCTGCCGCAGCCGCGCGACCGCGAGTCGCCCGGCTTCCGCGACCTCGTCGAGCACATCTACGACATCATGACCTCGCGCACCGGCACGGCGGTCAACGTCGCCCAGCGCGGCGTCACCAGCATCGGCCACCGACTGCCCGACGTGTCGGTGAACCAGCTCGCCGGTCTGCTCGAGGAGCTGCACGCGCTCGAACAGGGCAGCGGCAGCTCGCGCATCAGCCTGCCCGAGCTGGCCGACGACATGCACTTCTCGGTCGACGACCTGTTCCCGCTGATCGAGGCGGTCGAGCTGCTCGGTTTTGCCCAGATCGCCGACGGCGACATCGAGCTGACCGCGGCCGGACGCCTGTTCGTCGACGCCGACGTGCAGCAGCGCAAGCCGCTGTTCGCGCGCCACCTGCTCGCCGGCGTGCCGCTGGCCGTGCGCATCCGCGCGGTGCTCGACGAGCGCCACAACCACCGTGCGCCGGGCGCGCGCTTCCGCACCGAGCTCGAGGATCTGCTCAGCGAGGACGAGGCCGAGCGCGTGCTCGAGACCGCGATCGACTGGGGCCGCTACGCCGAGCTCTACGCCTACGACGGCAACGCCGACGCCTTCAGCCTGGAGAACCCGGGCGAGGACGAGGTCGGCGCCGGCGTGCCCTGACGCGGCGATCGGCATGCGCGTCGACCTGGTCTACTTCAACGCCGGCGGCGGCCATCGCGCGTCGGCGCTCGCGCTGCAGCAGGCAATAGACGCGGCCGGGCTGGGCTGGGACGTGCGGCTGGTCAACCTGACCGAGCTGCTCGACCCCGACGGGCGGCTGCGCCGGCTCGCGTTCTCGCCCGAGGACTACTACAACGCGCGGCTGGCGCACGGGCTGACGCTGGGGCTGCGCGCCGAGCTGCGCGTGCTGCAGGCGCTGATCGCGCTGCTGCACCCGACGCTGGTGCGCACATTGCGCGCGCACTGGCGGCGCAGCGAGCCCGACCTTGTGGTGTCACTGATTCCGAACTTCAACCGCGCGCTTCACGCCAGTCTGCGCGACGTGCACCCGCAAGTGCCCTACGTCACCGTGCTGACCGATCTGGCCGACCATCCGCCGCATTTCTGGATCGAGCCCGGGCTGGACCAGCACGTCGTCTGCGGTACGCCGCAGGCGGTGCGCCAGGCGCTCGCCGCGGGTTGCCCGCCGCAGCGCGTGCACGCGACCTCGGGCATGATCATCCGCCCCGATTTCTACGCGCCGGCCGAGGCGTCGGCGCGCGCCGCGCGCCGTGCCGAGCTCGGCCTCGACTCCGCGGCGCCGACCGCGGTGGTGATGTTCGGCGGCCACGGCTCGCGCAGCATGGTCGGCATCGCCGAGCGTTTGTCGGGTCATCAGCAGATCCTGCTGTGCGGACACAACGCGGCGCTGCGCGAACGCCTGCTCGCGCTGCCCGCCGCGGCGCCGCGCGCGGTGCTCGGCTTCACCGCCGATGTCGCCGGGCTGCTGCGCGCCGGCGACTACTTCGTCGGCAAGCCGGGGCCCGGCGCGCTCAGCGAGGCGCTGCACATGGGCTTGCCGGTGATCGTCACGCGCAACGCGTGGACGATGCCGCAGGAGCGCTACAACACGCAGTGGGTGATCGACCACGGTCTGGGCCGCGTGCTGCGCTCGTTCCGCGACATCGAGCCGGCCGCGCGCGAACTGTGCGCGCAGCTGCCGGCCTATCGCGAGCGCGTCGCGACGCTGCGCAACCGCGCGGTGTTCGAAGTGCCGCAGATCCTGCAGCGCATCGTCGCCGAGGCCGCGCGCGGCGTTCGCGCTGCGGCCTGAGGCGCGAGCCGCGCGTCAGCGCCGGTGCGCCAGCGCCGGCAGGCTGGCGCGGTGCTCGGCGATGTGCTGCGGGTCGAGCTCGGCGCAGACCACGCCTTCGCCGCTGGACTGCATCGCGAGCACTTCGCCCCACGGGTCGACGATCATGCTGTGGCCCCACGTGCGGCGGCCGTTGTCGTGGCGACCGCCTTGCGCGCTGGCGACGACGTAAGCCAGGTTCTCGACTGCGCGCGCGCGCAGCAGCAGTTCCCAGTGCTTTTCGCCGGTGGTGTAGGTGAACGCCGCCGGCACCAGGAAGGCGTCGCACGGCGCCGGAGTCGACAGCGCGCGGAAATGCTCGGGAAAGCGCAGGTCGTAGCAGATCGACAGCCCGATGCGCAGGCCGCCGGCGTCGAACGCCACCGGCGCTTCGCCGGGGGCGATGCTGTCGGCCTCGGCGTAGCGCTCGGCGCCGCGCGTGAACGCGAACAGGTGGCGCTTGTCGTAGCGCGCGCGCAGCGTGCCCTGCGGGTCGAACACCAGCGTCGTGTTGTACACCCGCTGCGGGTCGGGACACGCCAGCGGCAGGCTGCCGGCGGCCAGCCACAGGCCGTGGCGGCGCGCCGCGTCGGCGGCGAACTGCTGGATCGGGCCGCTGCCCGGCGCCTCGCGCACCGCGACCTTGTCGGCGTCGCCGTGGCCCATCAGGCAGAAGTATTCAGGGAGCACCGCGAGTTGGGCGCCGCGGCGCGCGGCCTCGGCGAGCAGCGCGTCGGCGCGAGTCAGGTTGTCGTCGACGCGGCTGGACGACACCATCTGGATCGCCGCGGTCTTCAGGGTCATCGTCGTCATCCTCAATGCGGGGTGTCGGGGTGCTCCAGGGACTTCACGTCGGGCTTGGTCCAGGTTCCAGTCACCCGGTAGCCGTAGGTGAACGCCTTCATCAGCGGCTTGCGCGCGATGAGCTGCGCGACGAACGTGCCCAGCCCGACGGCCGGATTGATCAGAGCATAGGCCAGCGACGCCGAACCCGCGTTGATTTCGGGGACGACGACGACGTACAGATCCTGCGTTTCGGCGGCGAGGTCGGCCGAGCCGTCGATGAACACCGTCGCCGCCGGACCGTGCATGCTGAAGTTGTGCGTCGTCGCGACGCCGTCGTAGAGCTCGACGTCGGCACCGGCGCGGTCGAACGCGAAGCCCGACTCGAACAGGTCGCTGAAGTTGAACAGCAGCCGCCGCGGCAGGCTCTGCAGGCTGAGCACGCCGAGCAGCTTGGCCAGCCCGGGGTCGGCCTTGAGGAACTGCCCCTTGCCGAGGTCGAGCTTGAATTGACCCGAAAGCGACGCGTAGTCGGGGCCCAGCGGCGATCCCAGCCACGCGACCGTGCCCTGCATGACACCGGCGCCGCCGCGCAGCAGGCCGGGTTTGCCCAGGCGCGCGAGCAGGCCGCCGGCGTCGGCGATGTCGAGCTTGAAGCCCAGCGCGAAGCGCCGCTGCGCGTCGCGCGCCGGCGCGCCGGCCGGCGACTGCGCGCCGACCGCGACCCAGTCGCCGCTGCCGCTCAGCGTCGCCTCGGGGGCGCTAAGCCGCAAGCGGGTCAGGCGCCACTCGACGAGCTTGCCGACGCGGCGGTTGGTCGCCTGCAGTTCGAGGTGGTCGAAGTGGTGGCCGTGCAGCTCGACGTCGTCGGCGGAGATGTCGAGCGCCGGGATGCTGTGCAGCGGCTCGTCGAGCATGCGCTCGACGTCCGGATCGGCCCCCTGGGGCACGATCAGCCGGCTCAAGCGCGCCGTCACGCTTCCCGGCGCGCTGCCGGCGCCGACGCGCCAGTCGATCTGCCCGGCGAGTTCGCGGCTGCTCAATCTGGACTGCCACAGCGCACCGCTGCGCGTGGCGGCGAGCACGACGTCGTCGAAGCGGCGTCCGGTCAGCGTCAGCTGCTGCACGCGCAGCGTCAGCGCTTGCGGCGAGCTTCCGGCGCCCGCTCCCGGCGCGGCGGTGAACGCGCGCCAGGCGTCGACGTCGAGCGTGGGCAGCGCAACGGCCAGCCGCAGTCCGTCGCCATCGGCCGCCGGCAGGGTCGCGTCGCGGCCGAGCGCTGCGGCGCCGCGCAGCCCCGCCGCGCCGGGCTGCAGGTCGGCGCGCAGCAGTCCGCCGCCGAGGTCGATGCTCCAGTGCTGCGCATTGACGTCGACGCGCAGCGGCAGCGTCGACGCCGCCGGCTTGGCCAGCGGCGCCGGCAGGGTCGACGCGAGACCGCGCAGATCGCTGCTCACGGTGACTTGCGGCGCACCGCCGGTGGCCGCGATGGTCGCGGTCACGCGGGTGCTGCCGCGCAGCGCGGCCAGCCACGGCGCCGCACGCTGCAGGCGCGGCGCGGCGCGCAGCGCCGCGGCGCTGACCGTCGTGCCGAGCTGCAGCCGCAGCGGGCGCTGCGCGGCCATGCCGCCGGCGATGTGCAAGGCGCCGCCGAGGAAGTCGCGCGCGTTCGCATCGAGCGTGAAGCCGTGTTCGTCGAAGCCGACACTGCCGCGAACGCCGGCCAGCGGCGGCAGCCAGCGCGCGTAGTCGATCGTGTCGTCGAGCATTTGCACGCGGCCTTGCACGCGGCTTTGCTCGAGGTGGTCCAGCGGCAGCGTCAGCCGCAGGCTGCCGCTCAGCGCGCCACGCCCCTGCACGTCGCTGAGCGCGTGGTCGAGCATCGTGTCGAGCGGACTGTCGCGCAAATACCGCAGCGCGTCGCCGGTGTCGACGCTGAACTGGCCGTCGGCGGCGAGCACCGGGTGTGCGTAGTCGGGCAGCGCCAGCGAGACGTGCTGCAGACGGCCGCCGTACACGCGTGCGCTGGCGTCGCGCACGCGCAAGCCGGCACCGCTGAACTCGAGCACGCCGGAGATGGCGCTGAACTCGGGCCACAGCGCGTTGTCGTGCACGTCGGCGATGCTGGCCTGGTGGCCGTGCGGCAGCAGCGATCGCGGCGCCGCGTTGAACACGCCGCCGCTGACGCGCGCCGTGATCTCGAACGTTCCGCTGCCCGGGTGAGCGAACGGAAACGCGGCCAGGTCGCCGTGCACGCTGGCGCGGACGTCGCTCGACTGGCCGGCGGCGATCGCGCTGCGCAGGTAGTCACGGGTTGCCGCCGGGATGGCCAGCGGCAGATAGCGCGGCACCGCGCGCGCGTCGGCGCGGCTCAGCCGTGCGTCGAGGTCGAGGCGGCCGCGCTGTCCCGGATGCCACGCGTAGCGCACGCTGGCGCTGCCGGCGGCGTCGGCGTTGGCCAGCTGCAGCCGTGTCGTCTGCACGTTCCAGACGCCGTCCTGGTGGTTCCAGTTCAGTTGGGCGTCGAGCCGCTGCAGCGGCAGCTCTGGCGCCTCGAATACGGACGGCAGCGCGACGCTGCCGTCGCGCATCGACCGCTGCGCGCTGCCGCCGTTCTGGTCGGCCTGCACGCTGCCGTCGAGACCGGCTACCCCGGGCAGACCCGCGGGCACGCCCGCTGCGGCCCAGTGCAGGTCGCTGAACGACGCCTGGGCGCGGTAACGTGCCGGCCATGCGGTCGGCGCCGCGCCGGGCGCCTCGTCCCAGTCGGCCGACAACCGGGCCACCCGCCCGCGCAGCTGCAGCGCCTGCAGGCGATCGCGCCAGGCCAGCGGCAGCGGCAGCTTGCGCAGCAGTGCGTCCAGCGTGCCGAGGTCGACGCCGCCGACGCCGATGCTGCGGCGCTCGCCGCCGCCGGCGATGCGCTGCTCGCTGTAGGTGGCGTCCAGCGGCGGCAGCTCGACGCCGTCCGCGGTGCGCAGCGCCAGCTCCTGCAGCGCCAGCGACCAGCCGCCGGCGAGCCGGCGCAGCTGCGCGCGGCCGGCCAGCTGCGTGAGCAGCAGCGGCGGCAGCCCGGGGTCCACGCTGGCCTGCACGCCGCGCAGGGCAAGGTCGGCGCTGAGCTGCGCCAGCGTGTAGTGCGGCGCGACGTCGGCCCAGGCCTGCAACGTGCCGTGGCCGTCGAGCAGTTCGCGCGGCAGCGGCAGCAGTCGGGCCAGCGCGCCGAGGTCGGCTTGCGGCAGCCGCGCCCACAGCCGGCCGTGCCAGCTGGCGAAATCGGCGTCGTGGCGGGTGAACAGCGGCTGATGGAAGTCGGCGCGCAGTTCGACTGGCCCTCCCAGCTCGGGCGGCGGCGTCGCGCGCAGCGCCAGCCGGTGGCGCAGCAAGCCATTGCGCAGGTCGAGATTGACGTCGTCGAGCACCAGCGGCGCGGCGCCGCGCACCTCGTCGGTCCAGCTCACGCGGCTGTGCAGGATCAGGATCTGGCCCTGCGCGAACAGCCAGTCGGCAAAGCGCTGCGCGGCGCCCGACCCCGGCGCGCCGAGGTCGAAGCGGATGCCGCCGACCTGCAGGTGGGTCGGATCGGTTCGCGTGACGGCCAGTTGCACGCCGCTGAGCGCGAGCTGGTCGAACGCCAGTTGCATGCGCGGCAGGCTCTTCCACGACGGCTGCGCTTCGACCGAGGCGAAACGCAAGGCCGGGCGGCCTTGCGCGTCGTCGATCACCAGATCGTGCAGCGCCAGCGTCGGCAGCAGCCCGTGCCAGCTCGCCTGCACGCTGCCGATGTGCACCGGCAGGCCCAGCGCGGCGCTGGCCGAGCTTTGCAGCCAAGGCACGAAATGCTGCGCATTGGGCAGCACCGCGTAGCGCAGTGTCGCCAGGCCCAGCGCCAGCAGCAGGTAGACCGAGACGACCAGTGTGATCGCGGCCTCGAGCAGCCGGGTGGCCAGTTTGACGGTGAGGTGCAGGGTCGACACGTGGACGTGAAACGCGCGGAGTATTCGCGATGGTAGTCAACGGGCAGCGCCGGCGTGCGGCGCGCGAACTCGCCGAATCGCACCGGATACCCTCCCACACTCATGGCCGATTGCGCCGCGGGCAAATCCGCGCGCCTGCAGCGGTGGCGCCGCTGCAATATGCTGCCGGCATCTTCAGACCGGCAGCCGGCGGCCAGCCTCCGGCGTTCTGCGATGCAACTCGACGTCTTTTCCCGTTTCTATCGGCGCCATGCCGGGCGCCTCGACGACGTCGCGGCGGCGTGGGCCGGCGGCGTTCCGTCGCGCGCCGAGATCGACGCCGCGGTGCGCGCGCGGCGCGCCGGCGTCGAGCTCGGCGCCGCGCTGCGCCAGGTGCGCAATGCGTTGATGCTGCGGCTGATCGAATGCGACGTGCTGCACGAGGCGACGCTCGAGCAGGTCTGCGTCGCGGTCAGCGACCTGGCCGAAGTCTCGCTGGCGCATGGCATCGCCGAGGTCGAGGCCGAGCTGGAGCCGCGCCACGGTCGCGCGCGCGCCGCCGACGGCACGCCGGCGCGCTTCTTCGTCGTCGGCATGGGCAAGCTCGGCGGCGCCGAGCTCAACGTGTCGTCGGACATCGACCTGGTGTTCATGTACGACGCCGACGGTCGCAGCGACGGCGCGGTGCCGCTGGGCAACGCCGAATACTTCGGGCTGGTCGCGCGGCGGCTGGTCGCGCTGTTGTCGGAGCTGACCGCCGACGGTTTCGTGTTCCGCGTCGACACGCGGCTGCGGCCCAATGGCGAAAGCGGCCCGCCGGTCGTCAGTCTGGCGATGCTCGAGGAATATTTCCAGGTGCAGGGGCGCGAATGGGAGCGCTTCGCCTGGCTCAAGAGCCGGGTCGTCGCGCCGGTCGATGCGGCGCTGCAGCAGGCGCTAGACCAGGTCGTCGAACCCTTCGTCTGGCGCCGTTACCTCGACTTCGCGATGCTCGAGGCGCTGCGCGGGCTGCACCGGCAGATCCGCGCCGAAGCGGTCAAGCGCGCCAATGCCCGCCCCGACCGCGCCAACGACGTCAAGCTCGGTCGCGGCGGAATCCGCGAAATCGAGTTCATCGTGCAGCTGCTGCAGATCGTGCGCGGCGGCCGCCAGCCGCAGGTGCGCGCGCGCAACACGCTGCAGGCGCTGCCCCGGCTGGCGCAGGCCGGCCTGCTCGACGCCGAGACCGCGCAGCGGCTGGCCGACGGCTATCGTTTCCTGCGTCGGCTCGAGCACCGCATCCAGTACCAGGACGATGCGCAGACGCATTGCCTGCCGAGCGACGACGCCGATTTCGAGCAGCTCGCGCTGAGCCTGGGCGACGCGCTGGTGCAGGCGCAGCCGCAGGCGCGGCGGCCGGCGTGCGCGCTGTCGCGCGAGCTCGACGCGGTGCGCGAGTTCGTCGCCGGCGAGTTCGACGCGCTGCTGCACGCCGGGCCGCGCTGCGTCGGCTGCCGCAAACCGGCCGACAGCATCGACGCGCTGCGTCAGGCGCTGGCCGGCATCGACGGCGACGCCGCGCAGGCGCGGCTGCAGGCGCTGCAGACCTCGCCGCGCTACGCCGCGCTGAGCGAGTCCGGTCGCCAGCGCATGCTGCGCGTGGTCGAGCGCTCGATCGCGCTGGTCGCCGACGACCCCGGTGCCGACCGCACGCTGGCGCGACTGTTCGACATGCTCGAGGCGATCGCGCGGCGCGAGACCTATCTGGCCTTCTTCGCCGAGCAGCCGCAGGCGTTGGCCAGGCTGCTGTCGCTGCTCGGAGCGTCGGGCTGGGCGGCTGGCTACATCACGCGCAATCCGATGGTCGTCGACGAGCTGGTGGTCGACGCCGGGCGCGAGCGTTTCGACGCGCAAGCCTGCCTCGACGACTGCGCCGCGCAGCGCGCGCGGCTGCAGCAGCGTGGCACCTGGGACGCCGGCGAGGGGCTGGACATCCTGCGCCGCGCTTTCCACGCCGAGATGTTCCGCACGCTGGCGCGAGATCTTGCCGGCCGGCTCGGCGTCGAGCAGGTCGCCGACGAGCTGTCGGCGCTGGCCGACACGGTCATCGGCCAGGCGCTGCGCTGGTGCTGGGACGAGCTGCCGCAGCGCCATCGCGAGCAGCCGGCGTTCGCCGTCATCGCCTACGGCAAGCTGGGCGGCAAGGAACTCGGCTATGGCGGCGACCTCGACCTGGTGTTCCTGTTCGACGACGCGGCGGCCGACGCGCGCGAACGCTACGTGGCGTTGGCGCGCAAGCTCATCTGGTGGCTGACCGCGGTGACGCCGGCCGGCACGCTGTTCGAGATCGACACGCGGCTGCGCCCGAACGGCAACGCCGGCTTGCTGGTGACGACGCTGCCGGCCTTCGCCGGCTACCAGCTCGGGCGCGGCGACAACGCGGCGTGGACCTGGGAGCACCAGGCCTTGACGCGGGCGCGCTTCTGCGCCGGCGACGCCGGCGTCGGCGCGCAGTTCGAGCGCGTTCGCGCCGAGGTGCTGCGCATGCCGCGCGACGCTGCAGCGCTGCACGACGAGATCCTCGCGATGCGCGAGCGCGTCGCCGCAGGCCATCCGAACCCGGGGCCGCTGTTCGACCTCAAGCACGACCCCGGCGGCATGGTCGACGTCGAGTTCGCGGTGCAGGCGCTGGTGCTGGCGCACGCGTCGGCGCACGTCGAGCTGGTCGACAACGTCGGCAACATCGCGCTGCTGCAGCGCGCCGAGACGCTTGGGCTGCTGCCGACCGGGGTCGGCGAAGCGGCGGCGCAGGCCTACCGTGAACTGCGCCGGCGCCAGCATCTGGCGCGGCTCGACGACGCCCATGGCGCCGCGCGCGTCGACGCCGCGACGGTGGCCGCGCAGCGTGCCGCGGTGCACGCGCTCAAGCTCGCGGTATTCGGTGCCGAACGGGTTACGATGCCCGCATGAACAGCCTGGATCAACTTCGCGCGAGCAGCGCGATCGTCGCCGACACCGCCGAGTTCCTGCAGCTGCCGCGCTTGCAGCCGCGCGACGCGACGACCAACCCGAGCCTGGTGCTGCGCGCGCTGCGCCAGCCCGAGTACGCGACGCTGGCCGCGTCGCCCGAAGTGCGCGACGCGGCGCGCCACGACCTCGACGAAGCCGCCGACCGGCTGCTGGTGCGCTTCGGCTGCGAAATCCTCGAGCGCATTCCCGGTCGAGTGTCGACCGAAGTCGACGCGCGGCTGTCGCACGACGCCGACGCCAGCGAGCGGCGCGCGCGCCGCCTGGTCGAGCTGTACGAGGCCGCCGGGGTGCCGCGCGCGCGCGTGCTGATCAAGCTGGCGTCGACCTGGGCCGGCATCGAATGCGCGCGTCGGCTGCGCGACGACGGTATCGCCTGCAACATGACGCTGCTGTTCTCGTTCACCCAGGCGCGAGCCGCGGCCGCCGCCGGCGTGCAGCTGATCTCGCCGTTCGTCGGCCGCATCACCGACTGGGCGCGACAGCAGGCCGGCGCCGCCTGGGATGCCGAGGCGATGCGCGGCGAGCGCGACCCAGGCGTCCAGGCGCTGCTGCGCATCTGGCGCTTCTACAAGGCGCGTGGCGTGGCGACCGAAGTGATGGGCGCCAGTTTCCGCGACACCGCGCAGCTCGCCGCGCTGGCCGGCTGCGATCTGCTGACGGTGTCGCCGGCGTTGCTCGACGCCTTGCGCGCGGACAGCATGCCGCTGCCGCGCCGGCTGGACCCGGCGCACCCGGGCCCGGCCGAGGACGATGCGCCGCTGGCGGTCGACGAGGCGACGTTCGCGTCCGCGCTGGCCGCCGACGCGATGGCGTCGAGCAAGCTCGACGAAGGCATCGCCGCGTTCAGCGCCGACGGCCGCGCGCTGCTCGAGCTGCTGCGCGGCTGAGCGCGGCGGCGACCGCCTCGAGCATGCCACGGCTTCACGTCGACGCGCTGCCCGGCGCCGGCGAGCTGCGCCTGGCCGACGCGGCGCGGCGGCACCTGCAGGTGCTGCGGCTGCGAGCGGGCGACGCCCTCGTGCTGTTCGATGGGCGCGGCGGTGAGTGGCGCGCGCGTGTGATCGACGGCGATCGCGTCGAACTGCTGGGGCACGACGCGGTCGAGCGCGAGCTGGCACGCCGCGTCGTGCTCGCGGTCGCGATGCCGGCCAACGAGCGCATGGACTGGCTGGTCGAGAAGGCGACCGAGCTCGGCGTGGACGCGCTGCAGCCGCTGCACGCAGCGCGCAGCGTGCTCAGATTGCACGGCGAGCGCGCGCAGCGCCGCGTGCAGCACTGGCAGGCGATCGCGACCTCGGCCTGCGAGCAGTGCGGGCG
>MLJW01000503.1_pt1 | contig 16337 bp, 16 predicted proteins | sample 888231 | NCBI WGS metagenome assembly MLJW01 (sample SAMN05788063, study PRJNA343431) | mine drainage metagenome | isolation source: sample collected from the inflow into an acid mine drainage treatment plant... | place: Germany: Lusatia, lignite mining district
GCGTCGGCCGGTCATTAATGGCGGTTCGTGTGGCCCTGGCGACAACTGCTCGCGTTCAGGACGAAATCGTTGCGCGACCCCGGCGGGCGCGGGAACGACGTCGCCGGACTTCAGGGTTTCTTCGTCAATTCTGAACCCATTTGCACGGGTCTGACGATCATCCTCGAGGTGACAGCAACCGAACCTGCAGGCGCCCGACGAGCAAGCAGTGCTCCTTGCCGATGATGTCAGCGTCAACACCACGATCAGACCGTTCGCGATATTACGGGCTTTCCCGAAGGTCGCGACTTCGCACCGCAGGCAAGAGCCACGACAGGGAGGCAGGCCATGGGCAGGGCCAGTCATGGTCACCGGGTCCATGACGAAAGCACGCCCGCGCGATGGTGTCCTGCGCATCCGGGCCAGGATTCCACCCGACCACCGGCCAGTCCATCGGATGCGCGCTGTTCCCGGGCCACGCGGCGCGCCCCGACGTTGCGGGCGATGCGCGCACTGGCCGCCTGGTGCCCATCGTGACGGGCATCGACCGTCCGCGTCGAGCACGTCCGCCGACGTCGCACTCCACGCTCGGCGCAGACCACAGACAGCACTCTTCCGCCGGAAGGACCGGCGGGAAACAGCGAAATGAATCGAGGGCGATCGACATGAAGAGTTCGTCGGCTCTACCACCGCGTACGCACTTGCCCAAGATCGGGCTGCGCGTCGGGTTTGGTCTCATCTGGCTCGTGGACGCCGTCCTGAAGTGGCTTCCCGGGTTCCGAGGTGACTACATGGACACGATCATGGGAGAGGCCAACGGGCAGCCGGGTTGGACGAAGCCGTGGTTCGACTTCTGGACCAACGTGGAACATCCGTATACGACATTCTTCGCCTATCTCGTGGCCGTCCTGGAGACTCTCATCGCCGTGGCGCTGATCATCGGGTTCGCCCGCAAGATCACCTACGTCGGTGCGATTGTCCTGAGCATGCTGATCTGGGGCACCGCCGAAGGTTTCGGTGGTCCGTACACGTCAGGTTCCAGTGACGTCGGCACCGCGATCATCTACGTCCTGGTGTTCGTCGCCCTGCTCAGCTTCAGCTACGACGAGGGACCGAGCCGGTACGCCGTCGACACGTGGCTGGAGCGACGGATCAGCTGGTGGCACTGGCTCGCCGAGGTCGGCGCCCACAACCACCACCCCGACTCTGCGGCGCGCCCCGACATCGCCGCGCACCCCGGGCCCGTCCCCGCAGGCCCGGTGCCGGACACCTCGCGATCCGACTCGCTCGCCACCTCCCACCATTCCCACTGACACCCGCGCCCGTCTACGTCTCACGGAGGCCCACATGCTCACATTTCTGGCAACGAACTGGCTGTGGGTCGTGCTGATCGGCGCCATGGCCGTGATGCACCTGGGCCACCGCTCGCACGGCGCGGGCGGGCACGGCGGTGGCTGCGGTCACGCGGGAGCCGGGCAGCACCATGGCGGCGAACACGGCGACCACGAGCTGCCCGCGCCGGGTGACGAGGGGCCCGAGGCGAACCGGACCGCGGTTCTGCGGTGAGCAGCGGATACGGCCTGTGGCCGCTCGTTCTGATCAGCACCGCGATCTTCGTGGTGTTCGCGGCGAGCTTCTTTCACCCGCGTAGCGGGCGGGACTGGCGTGCTATGGGCGCCTACACGGGGTTCCTGGTGGCGCTGTTCACCGAGATGTACGGCTTCCCGCTGACCGTCTACGTGCTGGCCGGCCCGTTGGGCACCCGGTTTCCGCTGCTTCGCGCCGACCACGCCGGCGGGCACCTGTGGAACGACCTGATCGGGTGGACTGGTGACCCGCACGCAAGCCCCTTCCACTTGGCGTCCTACGCGATGATCGGTGGCGGTTTCTGGTTGATCGCCGTCGCCTGGCGCCACCTGTTCGCCGCCGCCCGCGACCGCCGGCTCGCCACAGGAGGACCGTACGGTTGGCTCCGCCATCCTCAGTACGCAGGCTTTCTGCTGGTCATGCTCGGCCTGCTCGTCCAGTGGCCGACCATCCCGACCCTGGTCATGTTCCCGGTGCTCGCGGTTGTCTACCGGCGCTTGGCGCGCAACGAAGAACGTGAGGTCGCTGCAGCCTTCGGCCCGGCCTGGACCGGGTACGCGGCCACGGTCGGCCCTTTCGTACCCAGGCGCCCCCGCCCTGTCACACTCACGAGAAGCGCACGCCCGTAACCACCTCCCAACCCGGCGAGCGCTCCGCGTCTTGGTGCCTGTCGACGCCGCGCGAACCTTGACCCCCTGGCACCGGGGTGGATTCGGCGTTGACGATGCCCCCCAGCGCGCGGCTGTCGGCGCCGCCGCGGCCGAGGTCCACCCGTTTGGATGGGGCGCACCGGATCCGATGAGATCGAACCTGGCGAGGTGGAGTCACAGCTGTGCCGTCTCAGCCTCTGCGGCGTCCGCGGCCTGGCGATGACGGTCATCGCCAGGCCGACTCCTTGGGTAACCGATCCAGGAACGCGGTCAGTGCCAGTTCGACCCAGGGCGCCGTCCTGGGCTGCGCACACGAGGTTCTGCGTCCCGTCACCGGTAGTGGCTCGCAGGCCATCGGGCTCCGCGCTGCGACGTGACTGTCCTACGGACCGGCACCACCGCGCAGGAGCGGCGCCGGCGACCCGATCTGTCATCGGCGAGCACGGCGGTCCCCCATCGTCGAGACGATCTCCCCGTCCCGGTGGTCGGGGTTGCCTCGCGCACTCGCCACCGCCTCCGCCACCGCCTCCACCTCCACCTCCACCTCCGAGGCGGTGTCGTCGCCGAGGTCCAGCGTCGTCAACAGGCCAGAGGCGATCGTTCCGGCCGCCCACACGGCGACCCGGTCCGGATCGCGGCCTCATGCGGGGCCATCAGCACGACCGCCGCGATCGATGCTGGCGTCAGGCCAACAGCCCGGCGCCAACAGCGAGGAGGAACGTGATCGCGGCGAGCACGAGGGTGATCTGGCGTCCGTGGGCGGTCTTGCGCGGTAGGCCACGCAGCGGGAACAGGAGCTGGCGTCCCACGACATACAGCGCGAAGCCGGCGAGGAAGACCGCGCCGTCCACGTGCGGGCGCCCCACCAGGACGGCCACGAGCGTTGCCGAGGCCAGGACGGCGGCCAGGGTGGACTCCATCAGCTGGACCGGGATCCGGCGCACACCGATCTGACGGTCCGAGGACCACAGCCCCCATCGCGAGGCCGTCGGCAGTCCCGCACAGCAGCCGCCGAAGAAGCACCCGAGGCGTCCGATCGCCTGACCGAGCAGAAGACTCGGAACAGTCAGATCCAGCAGCACGCCAACGGGGATCCCACTCAGCGCGGCCCCGAGAGCAAAGGTCCCGATCGCCGCCAGGACGAACCCCTGGATGCTCATCCCGACACTCAGAAGCCGACGCTTCTCCTCCAGGTGGGTAACCCGGTAGTAGACCTTCGCCCCGAGGAACCCCATCAGGCAGGCGACCAGCGCGACCAGCAGGACCCGGGTGACGGGCAGTCCGCGCCCGGCCGCGAGCACCGACTCCATGATCAGCGCGGCGAGCACCCCGGTACCTACCAGGGCCGGCCACGCACCCAAGACAACCCCGGGCGCACGCAGCTGGGTGATGGGGGCGTAGGAAGAGACCCCGACGTTCGTCGCGCTCGCCAGGGGCACCGGCTGCGTCCGGGCCGCGCCACCGTCCTCCGGGGCGCCGGCAATCGCGTGCGCGGTGACCTGCCACCGTCCGGGCGTCTTGTCGAGCACGCGGTGCGTCAGTGCGACCCGTCCGCTGCCCGGTTGCACGTGGGGCATCGTGGCGAGCTCCTGGAAGGTGTCCTTCGGTCCGCGGTTGCCCTTCACGTCCAGGCGGACCCCGATGAACCGCACGGTCACTGGATAGGGGTCCCCGCTCGGGGCCGCGTCGAACCAGTACGTCAGGCCGATCGCCTGGGGCTCTTGCGAGGACAGGGACTCGAAGCCCGGGGTGATGAACTGCAGGGGCCAACCCGCACCGGACCCGCCGGCGATGGCTGCCAACCGCGGAACAGCCACGTCGAGCGCGGTGCGCTCGATCGCGGTGGCGGTCTCCGCCGAGTCGGGGCCGCTGGGCCGCGGGCTGGACTCCCCGGGCCTGAGCGCGTGGGGTCTGAGCGGAACGGGGGTGTCAACGCGCGTGCCCTGTGGTCGCGCGCCCGTTCGCAGGCGGGCGGTCCCGGTCGGGTGCGAAGCTGCCTCAGCCGGGATGTTCCCCGTCAGGAGGGAGCCACCGCGGCGCTCGGCGACAGGTTCGGGCCCGAGCAGGCCGGCGCCGGATCGGGCGGTCTTCGGTGAGGGACGAGGTGACGTCGCGGGCATCGGAACCCTCCAGGGGTCGTGGTGGACCGGGCCACGCGGTGCGGACGGCCGACCGCTGCGGCGAGTTCCAGGTTCGTCCGCGCACGCAGCACATCCGACCGAGGCGCGGTCAAGATTCCCTGAAGGTTCGCCCAGGGCCACCCCTGCGGTTGCACGATCACACGACTATCGCCAGTCCACCGGCGCACTCTCGATCAGGCGCGTGCACCAGCGCCGCTCACGGCGTCGGACCCGGTGCGGGTCGGTGCCGGCCGGGCGCGAGCACGATCCCCATCGCGACGAGCACTGCGACCAGGCCGACCCCGGTCCACCCCGACGTCCGCTCGCTCAGCACGACAGCGCCCAGCACGATCCCCACGACCGGGGTCAGGAACGTCCATGCGCTCAGGGCGTCCAGCCGTGCACGCCTGGTCTCGGTGAACCATGCGACGAACGCCGCGGCGCTTCCCACCAGAGACAAGAACGCGAGCACGGCGATGAACCGCGGCGTCCAGGCGATCACGGGCGCCCCCTCGACGGCTTCGGCGCCCACTGCCAGGACAGCTCCGCCGATCACGAAGTGCCATCCGCTGGCCACGATCACGTCGAGGGACCCCAGCCGGCGCGACAGCAGGGTGCCGGCGGTGATGGCTGAGGCGGCCAGCAACGACAGTGCCGCCCCGCGTCCGCCTCCCCCAGGCACGGCGACCAGCACCAGGCCGGTGAACCCGACGACGAGCGCCCCAGCCGTGCGGCGCGAGACGGCCTCGCCGTACAACCACCACGCCGGCAACAGGATCAGCAACGGCTGGGCGTTGGCAAGGACCGCCGCCGTCCCGGTGGCCAGACCGCCCGCCGCGGCGAACATCGCCCCGAAGCCGACCGTGACATTGACCAGACCCAGCACCACGATCAGGCCCCACGCGCGTACGCCCACCGGTCCCGGGCGGTGCTGGGTTCTGCCGACAGCCAGCAGCGCCGCCCCGGCCACCAGCGCGCGCAGGGCCGCGAACCACAGAACCGGGGCATCGCGCAGTCCCCACTGGATGGCCACGAAACACGCCCCCCAGACGGCGGTGACCCACAGCATCCGTAGCGGGCGGGGGCGCCCGACTGCCGGAGCCAGGCTCGCCGCATCAGTGCCAGGTGTCACGGTGGTCGCGGTCACGGCACGGTGTCCGTTACCGGTGCCCGGCCGGCGCGGGCACGGCCGTGGTGGCCGATGTCGGGCCCATGGGTGTTGCTGGTGTGGGCAGGCGTAGACGCTTGAGCAGCAGGGCGTTGACGGCAACGATCAGTGAGGAACCGGACATCGACAACGCGGCGATCTCCGGTCGCAGGACGAGCCCGAATGCGGGTTCGAAGACCCCGGCCGCAATCGGCAGGGCGATCGCGTTGTACCCCACGGCCCAGCCCAGGTTCTGGTGCATCTTGCGCACCGTGGCACGCCCGACGCGCAACGCGACGGACACGTCCAGCGGGTCCGAGCGCATCAGCACGATGTCCGCGGTCTCGATGGCGACGTCCGTCCCGGCGCCGATGGCGATGCCCACGTCTGCCGTGGCCAGGGCCGGGGCGTCGTTGACGCCGTCGCCGACCATTGCCACCCGTTTGCCGGACCGCTGCAGCTCGGCGATCTTGGCGGCCTTGTCCCCGGGCAGGACCTCGGCGATCACGGTGTCGATACCGAGCTGGTCGGCGATGCGCGTGGCGGTCGCCTCGTTGTCCCCGGTGAGCATGACCACGTCGATCCCGGACTCGTGAAGGGCAGCCACCGCGGCGGAAGCGGTGTCCCGCGGCGCATCGGCCAGCGCGATGGCTCCCGTGGCACGGCCGTCCACAGCGACCAGGACCGCAGTGCGCCCAGAGGCTGCCAGCTCGTCACGACGCTGCGCCAGGTCGCCCAGGTCGACATCGTCGGCCGCCATGAGCCGGGCGTTGCCGACCAGCACGCGACGTCCGTCCACCTGTGCGCTGGCACCCTGGCCGGGAACGTTGCGGAAATCGGTCATCGTCAATGTATCAAGGCCTCGGCTGGCGGCCAGGTCGGCAATGGCCCGGGCCAACGGATGCTCGGACTCGCGTTCAACCGCCGCTACCAGGGCCAGCATCTCGTCCTGGCTCATGTCCTGGGCGATCACGTCGGTGACCTCGGGTGCACCCTTGGTCAGGGTGCCGGTCTTGTCCATCACGACGGTGTCGATCCGGGCCGAGGTCTCCAGGGCTGTGGCGTCCTTGAACAGCACCCCGCGCCTCGCACCCAGACCGGTACCCACCATGATCGCCGTCGGGGTCGCCAGACCCAGTGCGTCGGGGCATGTGATCACCACGACGGTGATCGCGAACAGCATCGCTGTCTGCACGCTCGCACCGGCAGCCAGCCAGACCCCGAACGTCGCCCCGCCACCGATCAGCGCCACCAGGACGAGCCAGAATGCGGCCCGGTCGGCCAGTCGTTGCCCGGGGGCCTTGGAGTTCTGCGCCTGCTGGACCATGGCCACGATCTGCGCCAGTGCGGTGTCCGCGCCGACCTTCGTGGCCCGAACCCGCAACGTCCCGGTGGTGTTGATCGAGGCGCCGATCACCGGCAGCCCGGGTGTCTTGGCGACCGGCATGGACTCCCCAGTGACCATCGACTCGTCGACCTCAGACTCACCGTCTTCGACCACCCCGTCCACGGGGATCTTCGCCCCGGGCCGGATCACCAGCAGGTCACCGACCTGAACCTCCGCGGTGGGCACCTCGACGAACTGCCCGCCGCGGACGACGACGGCCTTCGCCGGGGCGAGCTCGAGCAGGGTTCGCACCGCGTCGCTCGCCCCTCCCCGGGCGCGCATCTCGAACCAGTGCCCCAGCAGCACGAACGACGTCAGCACGGTGGCGGCCTCGTAGAAGACGTCACCGCCACCGGTCAGGGTCACCACCAGGGAGTAAAGCCAACCGGCACCCACCCCCACCGCCACCAGGACCATCATGTCCAGAGTCTTGGCGCGCAAGGCCCGGAACGCGCCGTCGAAGAAGATCCACGCCGAGTAGAAGACCACCGGCACCGACAGGCCCAAGGAGAACACGTCGTCGCGCAGACCGAACGGCGCCGCGACGCTGAAACCCAGAACCTGGCGCCCGATCGGAGACCACAGCACGATCACCACCGAGAGCACGGCCGCGACCACCAACCGGTTGCGCATGTCGCGGACCATGTCCGCCATCGTCATCGCGCCGTGCCCGCCGCCATGCCCCATCGCCTCATGCACAGAACCGACCGGGGCGTCGTGCCCGCCGTGGGCGTCGTGCGCGTCGTGGCCCGCGTGGCTGGCTGGCGTGGGCGGCTCGGCCATCGGGTCGCACGAGTGCTCGGGCACCGACTGCCCGGCGCAGTGCAGTCCGCAGTCTCGGACCCAACCGGACAGCTCGGCGACATCGGTGCGGTCAGGGTCGTAGGTGACGTTCGCCGTCTGCGATACGGCGTTCGCCTCCACGGCGAGGACCCCGGGGCGACGGCGCAAGGTGCGCTCCACCACGGCGGCGGAGGTGGCCCCGTGCAATCCGCCCACCTGCAAGACGACGGTGCGTGCTGACATGTCCAGCGTCCCTTCAGGACTTCGGTTCCGGCCAACGTGCCGGGACGGTCGTGGTGCCTGGCGGCCGCTGGTCGATGTGCACGGTTCAGCTGCGCACGAGCCGGGCGATCGCGGCCGAGGCCTCTTTGAGCTTGGCGTCCTGCTCGGGCCCCCCGGTCCGGGCGGCGTCCACCAGACAGTGACTCATGTGGTCCTCCAGCAGCACCAGGGCCACCGACTGCAGTGCTCGGGAGGCTGCCGAGACCTGCGTCAAGACCTCGATGCAGTAGGTGTCCTTCTCGACCATGCGGGCGATCCCGCGCACCTGACCCTCGATGCGACTCAGCCGGTTCAGCAGGTCGCTCGTCGGGCATCGGTCCACCGTCATCACGGTCCTCCTTCCCTAGCTAGCTGAGGCGTCCTGGCGTGGCGGGCACCCGCCGGGGGTGGATGGCTCCTCCCCCGGCGGGTCGGGGTTCAGGATGTCGCGGCGCCGGCGTACGTGTGCGGATCCGAGTTGAAGGTCGCGGCGCAGGCCGTGGAGCAGAAGTAGTAGGTGGTGCCGTGGTGCTCGGCGCTGGCGGCGGCCGTGGCCGGGTCCACGCCCATGCCGCAGACCGGATCGGTGGTCTTGCTCGACTTTCCGAACATGGTGTCCTCCTGGTGTTCATCGCGCCCGATCTCCACCACCGGGTCGGTGGTGGGCACCCGGACGTCGTCATCGATGGCCCGCGGCGTGAACCTGCGGAGCCGGTTGGCGTTGGCCACCACGGACAGTGACGACAACGCCATCGCACCTGCGGCGATCATCGGGCTCAACCGAAGGCCGAAGGCGGGGTAGAGCGCGCCGGCGGCGATCGGGATGCCGATCCCGTTGTAGACGAACGCGAACACCAGGTTCTGGCGGATGTTGCGCATCGTGGCCCGTGACAGGTCGATCGCGGTGACCAACCCGGACAGGGCCCCGGAGATCAGCGTGATGTCCGAGGCCTCGATGGCCACGTCGGTGCCGGTGCCGATCGCCGAGCCCACGTCGGCCTGCGCCAGCGCCGGGGCGTCGTTCACGCCGTCGCCGACCATGCCCACCACGCGCCCCTCGCCCTGCAGTCGGCGCACCTCGGCAGCCTTGTGCTCCGGCATCACCTCGGCCAGGACCCGGCGGATGCCGACCTGGCGGGCGATGGCGGCGGCGGTGGCCCGGTTGTCACCGGTCATCATCACGACCTCGATCCCCAGGGCGTGCAACGCCGCCACGGCTGCGGCCGAGCCGGTCTTGATGGTGTCGGCCACCGCGACGACGGCGGCGGGGCGCCCGTCGACGGCCACGAGCATGGGGCTCTTGCCGTCGGCGGCCAGGCGCGCGGAGTCCGACTCGAGGACGCCGGCGTCGATGCCGGCTCCGGATAGCAGGCGCCGGTTGCCCACCAGCACCTCCCTGCCTGCGACGAGGGCCCGCACGCCCTGGCCGGTGATCGAGTCGAATGCCGTCGCCGGTGTCAGGGCCAGGCCACGTTCCTTGGCGCCGGCGACGATTGCGGTGGCCAACGGGTGCTCGGAGGAGACCTCGACGGCCGCGACCAGCGCCAGAACCTCCTCGGAGGTGAAACCGGGTGCGGGCAGGACATCGGTCAGGACCGGGGTGCCGTTGGTGATCGTGCCGGTCTTGTCCAACACGATGGTGTCGAGCTTGTGCGCGGTCTCCAGGGCCTCGGCCGACCGGATGAGGATCCCGGCGGTGGCGCCCTTGCCGGTGCCGACCGTGATCGACAAGGGTGTCGCCAGACCAAGCGCGCACGGGCAGGCGATGACAAGCACCGAGACCCCCGCCACCAGGGCGAAGACGAATGCGGGCGGCGGACCCACCAGCGCCCAGACGACGAAGGTCCAGATCGCCAACGCGATCACCGCCGGCACGAAGTAGCCGGAGACCTTGTCCGCCAGTCGCTGGATCGGGGCCTTGGAACCCTGAGCCTGGCGGACCAGCTTGATGATTTGCGCGAGCATGGTGTCCGCGCCGATCTTCGTCGCCTGGTAGGTGAAGGTCCCGGTCTGGTTGATCGTGGCGCCGATGACGGTGTCACCTGCCGCTTTGACGACCGGGATCGGTTCACCGGTGACCATCGACTCGTCCACGGGCGACCGACCCTCGACGACCACTCCATCCACGGGAAGCTTCTCACCTGGGCGCACCACGACGACGTCACCCAGCACCACCGTGTCGATGTCGATCTCGGTCTCGAGGCCGCCGCGGACGACGCGGGCGGTGCGTGGCTGCAGCCCGATCAAGGTCCGGATCGCCTCGCCGGTGCCGGCCTTGGCTCGCGTCTCGAACAGTCGCCCGAGGAGGATCAGCGTGACGATCACCCCGACAGCCTCGTAGTAGACCGACCGGACGTCGGCGGGCAGCACGCCGGGGACGATCGTGACGACGAGGCTGTAGCTGTAGGCCGCGATCGTGCCCAGGGTGATCAGGGAGTTCATGTCCGCGGTGCGGTGAGACAGCGCGAGCCACCCGGTGCGGTGGATCGGCCACCCGGTCCACACCATCACCGGGGTGATCAGCGCGAGCTGGAACCACCTGTTCATCAACAGCGCAGGGACCCAGGTGACTCCGGCCAGGTCGGTGAGCATCACCGCGAACAGCACCGGCGCGGTGAGCACCGCGCCGAGGATCACCCGCCGCCGCAGGTCGGCAATTTCTGCGTCTCGCTCCCGCTCCTCGGCATCGGCAGCCTCCGCCGCTGCCGCTGCACCCAACGGGTCACCTCCACCGCCCACGACGGAGGCGGTGACCGGATCGATCGCACCGTCCAGGGCCTGGACCCGTGACCCGCCCATCACCTCGTCCGGGCAGTCGTCGTGCAGCTCGCCCAGTGCCGCGACGAGTGCCTCCACACCACCGGGCACCGCGACCTCCGGCGACGGGGCGTCGCCGACCACCCGCAGGGTGCCGTGCAGCATGCTCATCCCGCACGCGAACCCGTACTCACCGGGAACCTCAGGGGTGAACTCGACCGCCGTGGTCTGGAACGCGAGGAGGGTCTGGTTGACCTTGAAGTCCGCGAAGACCACCCGCGAGGAGCAGTCGCCGGACTCCTGGCGGTCGAACAACAACCTGACCGGCACCCCGGGGACCACCTGGATGACGTCCGGGCTGTACCCGCCCTTGACCGTCACCGTGACCACCTGCACTCCGTCGTCGAGCTGCGCCCGGCGCGAGGTCTTGGGTCCGAAGAAGTACCAAGCCATCAGCCCCGTCAGGGCCGCGGCCACGACGACGATCACCACGTCGCCGATGTTCATGACCGTGCGCCTCCAGCTTCGGTGTCACCGGACGAACCGTGCCTGACCTCGTGGTCGTCGACGGGCGGCGCAGGGGTGCGCTCCCGGATTCGGGTCCTGGCCCCGGTGAGGGCGAACCCAGCCTCACCGACCGCGTCTCGGACCTGCCCGAGGCCGACATGCGGCCTGGAGGTGACTGTCACTGAGGACGACCCGTCACGAACGAGGTCGACCTTGACCTGGGTCACCCCCGCCACGTCGTGCACATGCTCCAACACCTGCGCGAGGCAGTCCCCGCAGGTCAGCCCTTCGACGTCATACCGCGTGGTCGTCACGGTCGATCTCCCGTCCATCTCTCGCAGGTTTGCGCTCGGCGTCGTCCCGGTCGCCCCTGGATACCCCATTGGGGTATCTGGTGCCAGTCAAGACCGGGCAGGTGTCCGTTGGACGCCGGATCCCTGAAGATTCGATGAAGACACCGGCGGCCCGGCGCGGACGGGCCGCGGCGGGCCGCCGACGCGCGCCTGCGCGGGGATCACTTCGGCGCGATGCGCGCGCGCGCGTGCTGGTGCGCGGGCAGGCGGATCCGGAACCTCGCCCCCGTACGGGCACCCTCGCTTGCCGCGGTCAGCGTGCCCCCGTGGGCCTGGACGATTGCCCGGGCGATGGTCAGACCGATCCCGCTGCCCGCCGAGGACCGGGTACGGGAGGCATCGGCCCGGTAGAAGCGCTCGAAGAGCCGCTCGGCGTCGACCGGATCAAACCCGGACCCGGTGTCGACGACTTCCAGGACGGCGCCTCGCGGATCGGTGGCGACAACCACGTGGACCGCGCCCCCTGCGGGGGTGTGTCGCAGGGCGTTGTCGAGCAGGTTGGCGACGGCTTCGGTGATCCGGTGCGGGTCCACCCGTACGACAGCTGCCCGGTCAGTGATCCGCAGGTCCAGCTGCACCCCTGCTGCGACGTAGCGGGCTCGGGCCGCGGCGACCGCGTCGGTCGCGAGCCTGCCCAGCTCAACCGGTTCGGCGTGCAGGTCCAGTTGACGCTCCTCGGCCCGCGAGACGGCAGACATGTCGGCCACCAGATGGCGAAGGCGATCGGCCTGGTCGATCAAGGTCGCCCGCGTGACCGCATCCAGTGGCAGGACACCGTCGACCACGGCCTCCACCGTGGCCTCCAGCGACGCGATCGGGGTGCGCATCTCGTGGGCCAGGTCTCCGATCAAGCGCCGGCGAATGGTCTCGGTGTCTGCCAACCGGGCCGCCATGGCGTTGAACGCGTCGGCGAGCTGGGTGAACTCCGGGCCGATGGCCGGGGCCTGGACGCGCACGCGCAGGTTGCCCCGGGCGATGCGATCGGCCGCGTCGGCCACAACGGCGACCGAGCGCCCCAGACGCCTGGCCACGATCCACGTCACGGCGAACGCGGTGATCATCGCCACCGGTACGGCCACCCCCAAAGAGGTGAGGATCGTGTTCGCGAACGCGTCCTGCACCTGCATCAGCAGGGCCGGGTCGATGGATCCGCCCACCGCCATCCGCAAGTGGTACCGGAACGCGGTGGGCGCGACGCCCAGGGCGACACCGAGCACGGTCACTCCGCCGGCGAGCACCACGAGCCCGAGCGAGACCATCAACCGCCACACGAACCCCAACGGGGTGCGGCCCCTGCCCCGACGACGCGTTCTCACCGATACCCACCCGGCCGACCCACGGGCCCCACGTTCACCCCAGGCGCCGCGGCGAGTCGGACCGCGGCCAGTGACGTCATCCGGCGCCCATCCGGTAACCGACCCCCCGCACCGTGCGGATGTAGCGTGGGGCGCCCGGGTCGTCACCGAGCTTGCGCCGCACGTGCCCCAGGTGGATGTCCACGATCCTCTCGTCGCCGAACCATGCGGGTCCCCACACCTGCTGGACAAGCCGGGTGCGGCTGAACGCGGTCCCCGGACGCGAGGAGAGCGTGCTCAGCAGGTCGAACTCGATGGGGGTCAGGGCGACCATCTGCTCGCCCAACCACACCTCGCGCGCCTCCGGGTCGATGCTCAGCTCACCGAACCGGCGCACGGGGGCGGCCTCCGGGGATCCCGCGCCGTCAGATTGCGCGGCGTCCGCGCGTGGGCGGCGCATCATGGTGCGGATACGAGCGACCAGGACCCGCGAGGAGAACGGCTTGGTCATGTAGTCGTCGGCACCCACCGACAGGCCGACCAGGGTGTCGATCTCCTCGGCCCGCGCGGTGAGCATGATCACGTAGGCGTCGCTGAACGTCCGCAACTGACGGCAGACTTCAGTCCCGTCGATCCCGGGCATCATCACGTCCAGCACGACGACGTCCGGGTGGACCTGACGAGCAACACGCAACGCCTCGTGCCCATCACCGGCGGTCGTGACGTCGAACCCCTCACGCTGGAGATAGGCCGCAACGACCCGCACCAACGACGGCTCGTCGTCGACCACCAGTGCCCGTATGCGGGGCACACCCGAAGGGCCCGCATCCGTCGTCGGCCCCTCGGGTGCCATCATTCCCAGTCCCTCTCCGTGCATGTGTGAGCCATTCCTCGTGGTCGCGCAAGGTCAGCTCGCACCGAACCGCGGCGCCTGCGCACGAACGCGGGGCTAGGAAACGGTCAACTCGGTGTACATCCCGGCGCCGTAGTGCCCGGGCAGGTTGCAGACCAGCTCGTAGTGCCCCGGCGCCAGGGTGAGGGTGACCCACCCCGAGGCGCCTGGGCGGATCCCCTGACCGGCGCCTTGGCCCCCGGTGTTGGACGCTTCCCCGAGACTGCCGGCCTCATCGACCTTCCCGTCCGGACCGATCGGGCGCGCACCGACCTGCTGGTTGTCCGCCAGGGGCAAGATGACCAGCTCGTGATCGACGCTGCCGAAGTTGGTCACCGCGAACGACACGGTGCCCGCCGACACGCTCGCGCGGTCAGCACTCAACCGCATCGCCCCGCCCATCATCGTGCGCAGACCCATCATGGGTCCGCCCAGGTTCACCAGGGACACGTTCACGACAGTCCCCGGGAGAGCCGGCACCCCGCGCGACGGACCGCCGGACAGTCCCGCAGGACCTGACCCGATCCCCCACCTGGCCGCGGTGCCCGACCCGAAGGCCCCAGCCCACGCCGAGGCCACCAGCACCGAGCCGAGCAGCGCCGCGACCGCGGCGGCGAGGGCCGCGATCAGCCATCCCCGCCTTCCCCTGGCCGTGGCAGTGCGTGCCATTACCGGCCGCCTCGGGCCGCGATCAGGGCCGCGCGCTGCTGCTGGTAGGTCTCCAGGTCCACCTCACCGGACGCGAGCCTGCGGTCCAGGATGTCCACCGGCGACTCCCGACCCGGGACCGGTTGCGACACCACGCCCGCGTGGCCGGGGTGCGCGTTCGACGGGAGCAGGCGAACCACCAACCAGATGATCGCCGCGATCAAAACCACCCAGAACAGCCCCATGAAGATCCACGCACCGCCACCGGCACCCCCGCCATACCAACCCATCATGTCCGTCTGCCTCTCTCCTATGTTCGTCTTCGGTAGGACTCCAGCCTCCCGCTCCGATGCGACGAACCCACCGAGGAACGACAAAGATCCGACATAGGTGCTCAACGAAGACGTCCCCACTCACGCGACTCGCAGGAGGCCGCTGGCGAGTTGGGGGTTCGTGTCTGTGCTGTCAGCCGACGGGCGCGTCCACGGGGAGTCCGGCGCGGACCCATTCGGGGTATCCGTCCTCGAGCCTGGAGGCTCGGTATCCGCGGCCGACCAGAGCGCGGACGGCGTCGTCGGCGAACACGCAGTACGGTCCGCGGCAGTAGGCAATGACCTCGCAGTCCTGGGGCAGGTCCCCCAGACGCCTCGCCAGCTCGGTGACCGGGCGCGAGAGGGCGCCGCGGATGTGCCCTGCCTGGTACTCGACCTCGGGCCGTACGTCCAGCACGACGACATCGCCATCGGTGATCCTGCGGTTGAGCTCGAGCCGGGTCACCACGTCCAGGCCCGACCTGTCACCCAGGTAGGCAGCGGTGATCTGGTCGAGTGCTACCACGTGCTGCGCTGCGACCTCTCGCACGGCCGCCCACAGGGCCGAGACCTGCTCACTGGCGAGGCTGTAGAAGGCGTGGTTTCCTTCGCGTCGGGTACGTACCAGGCCGGCTCGCAGGAGATGCTGCAAGTGCTGGGAGGTGTTCGCGACGCTCTGCCCCAGTTCGGCCGCCAGGTGATCGACCGATCGTTCGCCCTGGCCCAGGACGTCGACGATCTCGGCTCGACGTCCACTGCCCAGCGCCCTGGCCACGCCAGCCTGCGCATCGAACAGTGCGTCCTTCTCCGCGCGCCCCGCCATCTGGCCTCCTTCGCGACAACTGCTCAATCGATCGCTTGACAAGCATACGCACGGAACCCGAGTATTCAAGGACTTGCTTGAACACGCTGAAGGGGTGCCGATGAACGAGTCCGCTGCCGCGAGACCGGTCGACGAAGGGCCCGCGGGCGACACGTTCGTCGTTGATCTCGCCGGATCCAGCCACCTCGCGACCACCACTGGCGGCGCGTCGATGCTGTCCTTGGTGACCGGCGGACGAACGTTCGCCCACGCTGCGCCCGCGGCCGGGGCTGCGGCCGGATTCACCGGTCCCGATGGTTGGCCTGCCCCGCCTCACGGACTCCTGGCACCGTCGTGACCGACCACGCACCCGCACGTCCAGGGTCCGCGGCACAACGCAGGCTGGGCCTGCGGGCGAACCTTGCCCAGTTCAGTCTCCTTGTCGCGGTGAACGCACTGGTGGGCGGGATGCTCGGCCAAGAGCGCACCGTCCTTCCGCTCCTGGCCGGGAACACGTTCCACCTCACCGCCTACAGCGCGGCCCTGACATTCATCGTCGCCTTCGGCATCGCCAAGGCCGCGACCAACTATCTCGCGGGGACGTGGTCTGACAGGTACGGACGAAAGCCCATCCTGGTCGCGGGCTGGCTCGTCGCCATACCCGTGCCGCTACTGCTCATCTGGGCCCCAACCTGGACGTGGGTCATCGTCGCGAACGTGCTTCTCGGCATTGATGACGCTCTTTTGAAGTTCCCCGGTTCTGCTCACTGAATTTCCCCACCCGCGTGGCTTCGCCGAGACGGGCGGAGCCCCCTTGAGGCTGGCGGTCTTCGACCACACACCAGCTCAAGGGGGCCC
>MLJW01000504.1_pt1 | contig 16327 bp, 11 predicted proteins | sample 888231 | NCBI WGS metagenome assembly MLJW01 (sample SAMN05788063, study PRJNA343431) | mine drainage metagenome | isolation source: sample collected from the inflow into an acid mine drainage treatment plant... | place: Germany: Lusatia, lignite mining district
GCACGTGGCCAGACCCGTCCATCACGCACACGCTCGTCTCTTTCAACGAAACGTCCAATCCGACATACTCGACCATGGCTGCTCTCCCTTCATGGCTTTTCCCTGGGGCAAGTCTATCTCGACCCCGTTGCCAAATGGAGAGCAGCCACCCGCCGATTACGCCATGTATGAGGACAAGCCAAGGAGCCGGAACGGCGACGCCCGGCGCCTGAGGGACATATAAAAATCAGGGGGAGCGCACATGCGATCACCCTGGAGGATGGTTGCGCCGCCTTGGCCGCAGCGGGTAGGGTGATCGGAGACCCGCTCCGTGACGAGGCGAAAACGCCCCATGGAGCCGGTGAAACAGTGTCTGGGAGGCTCTGTTGACCGCAACACCGTTTGAAGACGCCAGCATCCCCCTGCTGACGCGCATCAGCGAGGCCGACCCCGACTTCGCCGATCTGCTGGCGCGCCTGCGTTTCTGCCCCAAGGACGGGCGCATCTGGCTGGACGACCAGCGCATGCTGCTGCTGCACCAGTCGGCCCTGGCCGGGCTGCGCCACGAACTGGTGCAATCCCTGGGGCGGGCGGCGGCACGCGGCCTGCTGACCCGCATGGGCTACGCCTCGGGCAGCAAGGATGCGCAGATGAGCAAGCGGCTGCGCCAGGGCGATCCGGTGGCCGGCTTCCTGGCCGGGCCGCAGCTGCATGCCCTGGAGGGCATCGTGCGGGTGGAAACCATCCGCGCCGAGGTGGATCTGGAGGCCGGTCATCATTACGGCGAATTTCTCTGGCATTCCTCGTCGGAGGTGGATGCCCATTTCGCCGCCTTCGGCATCAGCGACGAGCCGGTCTGCTGGATGCAGATCGGCTATGCCACCGGCTATACCAGCGTCTATATGGGCCGCCCCATCCTGTACCGCGAGGTGGAATGCCGCGGCACCGGCGCCCCCCATTGCCGCATCATCGGCAAGCCGGTGCATGAATGGGACGATCCCGCCCCCGACATGGTGTATTTCCAGCCCGATGCCCTGGCCCGGCTGGTGGAGCGCGAGCACGGCGTGCAGCTTTTCCAGCCCGACGACGGCATCCCGCGGCCTGGCGGGCTGGTGGGCATTTCCTCGGGCTTCACCGCCGCCCACCAATTGCTGAAGAAGGTGGCCCCCACCAACGCCACCGTTTTGTTCCTGGGCGAAACCGGCGTCGGCAAGGAGATGTTCGCCCGCACCCTGCATGCCTTGAGCCCGCGCGCCGACCAGCCCTTCATCGCCATCAACTGCGCCGCCATTCCCGACACCCTGGTGGAATCCGAGCTGTTCGGGGTGGAGCGCGGCGCCTTCACCGGCGCCGTGCAGTCGCGCCCCGGCAAGTTCGAGCGCGCCCACGGCGGCACCATCTTTCTCGACGAGATCGGCACCCTGAACATGGCGGCGCAGAGCAAGCTGCTGCGCGTGCTGCAGGAACGCGAGGTGGAGCCGGTGGGCGGTCAGGCGGCGCGGCGCGTCGATGTCCGGGTGGTGGCCGCCACCAATGTGGATCTGCGGCGGGCGGTGCAGAAGGGCCTGTTCCGCGAGGATCTGTTCTTCCGCCTCAACGTCTTTCCGGTGCGCATCCCGCCCTTGCGCGAACGCAAGGAGGATATCCCCCTGCTGGTGCGCCATTTCCTGGCCAAATACGCCGCCCGCCACGGCCGCGGCGAAGCGGCGGCCCTGACCCACCGCGCCCTCGACCATCTGCTGGATTACGGCTATCCCGGCAATGTGCGCGAGCTGGAAAACATCATCGAGCGGGCGGTGATCCTGGCCCCGGAAAACGGCGCGCCGCTGGATGTGGCCCATCTGTTCGTGCAGGGCGACGAGGTGAACGCCCCCTTCTTCGGCTTAAGCGCCAACGGCCAGCTGACCGACAGCAGCCAACCCGCCCCCCTGCCCGCCGCCCCCGGCATGGTGGAGCAGATCCTGGGCAGCGAGCTGCCGCTGGACACCCTGGAGACCATGATCATCGAGGCGGCGGTGCGGCGGGCCGACGGCAATCTGGCCGAAGCCGCCCGCAAACTGGGCCTGACCCGCGCCCAACTGGCCTACCGCTACCGCAAGAGCGGCGGCGAGGAGATCGGTTAGAGCATTGCCGGAACCGCTTTAAGTGTGCCTTTGGCGCTCAGGCGCCGCTTTAATAAAGCGGCGCCGTGCCGAACCAGCTGCCGTCGGCGATGCCGGCGGCCAGGGTGGCGGCGGATTTGCGGATATGCGATTCCAGCAGCGCCGCCGCCTGGTCCCCATCGCCGGACAGGGCGGCGGCGGCCAGGGCCTCGTGTTCCTGATGCACATCCAGGGCGATGGCGCGGCGCCCCGACAGCAGGCGGCGGTAGCGTTCGTGCTGGCGGTAGAGATGCTCGCCCTGCGCCTTCAGCCGGCCCAGGGGGCAGGCCGCCGTCAGGGCGGCGTGAAAGCCGTGGTTCAACAGCTCCCAGGCTTCGATCTTAACGCGGTCGTCGCCGGTGGACAGATGATCCATGGCCGAAAGGCGGGCGAAGCTGTCCTCCACCCCGTGCCGCCAGGCCGCCCCGCCCAGGCGCACCGAGCGGCGCAGCGCCTCGCAATCGACGAAGACCCGGCTTTCGGTCAGTTCCTCGAGATCGCCCACCGAAACCGGGGCGATGCGCAGGGCCGAGGCCCCTTCCAGCGCCACCAGCCCATCGCCGGCCAGACGGATGATGGCGGCCACCAGATCGCCCGAGCTCAGGAAATAGCGGCGCATCAGATCGGCCAGTTCGATCTTGGCCCCCGGCGCCAGATGGCCCGACAGGATATCCTCCATCACCCGGCCATAGCAGGATGATGGCGGAATGGCCGCCAAACCGGCCTGGGGCTGATCCGACGACATCCCCCCGCCTCCCCCTTTTCATAATCCCGGCGCTTTATGGCCGCGCACACCTACGATACAGCATGCGCGTCCCGAGGCAACTGTTCGAGGCAGGTTTTCAGGGCCTGGTAGCAGGGCCGCACCGCCCCCGGCACCTTCTGGCGCACCGTGGCGAAATCGCCGGAACGGGCATGGCCCAGGGCGTCGTCGCGGCTGGCGCGGTAGCGGTCCAGGGCCTGCTCGAAGGCCTGGGCCGCCGCCGCCGTCAGGGCCGGATGGTGGCGCAGCCGGGCCCAGTGGCGGTCGATCAGGCGATCGGCCGCCGCCACCCGCTCCAGGCAGGGCGCCGCCTCGGCCACGCTGCGGGAATTCATGATCAGCACGTTGTTGACGCGCATCTCCTCGATGGCCTCGCTCACCGCCTGCCAGGGATCGGCCTCGCCCAGCAGGGACTCGGCATCGTGCTTGAAGGCGGTGACGCGGCCGATCACCGTGCGCAGCACGTCGTTGCAGCGCCGCACCGCCTGTTCGCCGGTGGCGATCAGTCCGCCCAGCCCCTCCATGTCGGAGACGATGCCGGCGGCCAGGCCGCTCTGCCGGGCGGCATCGGTCTCCACCGCCTGGGCGGCGGTGATGGCCTCGGCGCCGCTCCGGGTCACGCCGTCGATGGCGGTGGCCGCCTCGCCCGACAGCCCCACGCTGTCCTCCACCGCCTTGCGGGCCTCGCCCATGGCCGCCTGCACCCGGGCGGTGCTGGCGGTGATGCGGTCGATGGTGCCGCTGATTTCGGCCGAGGCATCGCGCGACCGCTGGGCCAGGGTGCGCACCTCGGTGGCCACCACGGCGAAGCCCTTGCCGGTCTCGCCGGCGCGGGCCGCCTCGATGGCGGCGTTCAGGGCCAAAAGGTTGGTCTGCTGGGCGATGCCGTGGATCATGCGGATAACGCCGCGGATCTCGTCGGTGGCCTCGGCCACGGCCAGGAAATGCGCCGACACATTGCCGATGGCCTCGGCCACCCGCGCCGCCGCGCCCGAGGAGTCCCGCACCAGCCGCTTGCCGTCGTCGGCATAGGCGAAGGCCTGGCGCACGAAGGCGGTGCAGGCGGAGGCATCCTCGGCCGAGCGGCGCAGGCCGTCCTCCAGGCCACGGCCATCCTCGACGGCGCGGGCGATGGCCGCCGCCTGGGCCTCGGTGGCCGCCACCACCTGGGTGAACTGCGACACCAGGGTGCCGCCGTCGGCGATCAGCGCCCCGGCGCCCTGAAGACCGCCGCCCCGTCCCGGCTGTTCCGTTTGCGTCATGACCATGCTCCTTGTTGTTGCTTTTGGGCCGGGTGGCGGAAAGGCTTAGGCGCCGTCCTCGGCGAAGAACTGATCGAGCAGCCGCACGAAGCGGGCGGCATGCTCGATCTGCACCCAATGGCCGCAGCGGCCGAACACATGCAGCTGCGAGCGGCTGATCAGCTGGTGCAGCCGCAGCGAGGTCTCGAGCGGGATCACCTGATCGTCGCGGCCATGCAGGATCAGGGTTTCGTGCGGCAGGGCGGCGATGGCCGCCTCGGGGCTGGCCAGGGCCTCGACCCAGCGCTGGCGCGGCGCCGGGAACATGGCGGCGAAGCTTTCCTGGAAACCGGGGCGGATCGAGGCCCGGTAGCGCAGCTCGGCCAGTTCGTCGGTGACCAGGGCGCGGTCGTAGGCGAAAATATCGAGCAGGCCGCGCATGGCCTGCGGCGAGGGCTGATAGCCCCACACGGCATCGAGGCCGGGCGTGAGGGGGAACGAAACGCCGACGCTGCCCATCAGCACCAGGCGGCGCACCCGTTCGGGATGGCGCGCCGCCAGGGCCAGGGCGATGGCGCCGCCGAAGGAGTTGCCCACCAGATGGGCCGTCTCCAGGCCCAGCCCATCCAGCAGGCCCAGCAGCTGATCGACCCAGAGATCAAGGCCGTAGGCCGCCCCCGCCACCCGTTCGCTGAAGCCGAACCCGGCCATGTCGGGGGCGATCACCCGGCAGGTTTCCGCCAGGGCCGGGATGGCCAGCCGCCAGTTGGCCCAGGCGCTGACGCCGGGGCCGGAGCCGTGCACCATCACCACCGGCACGCCCTGGCCGCGATCGTGATAATTGGTGACGGCGCCGTTGATGGTCAGGGAGGCGGCGATTTCGGGATTGCTGCTGTTCATGCGCGGGATCTCCTAAACGGAATAGGCCAGCCGCAGCGCCCCCCAGGGGCGCCGCCCCACCACGATGGGGGCGGAAATCTCCACCACCGTGGTGGTGACGCCGCCGCCCATGTCGCGGGGGTAGGACTGGATGAGGAAGGGCTGGGTGTTGCGGGCCGAGGCCAGACCGGCGGGATCGTCGAACAGGCGGCGGTTGCGGCTGTGGGCGGCGTTCCGGATGGGATCATCGCCCTGGGGCTCGGCATATTTGCGGTTATGGGTGGGCAGGTAGCCATTGCGGTCCACGGCGGCGCAAAACAGCACGCGGGGATCCAGCGCCAGCGCCGGCTCGATCAGCGCCGGCAGCACCCGGTCGGCATAAGCGGTGAAGCGGGTCAGGAACTGCGGCGGATCGCTGCCGGGAATGGGCTGATACCGGGCGTCGAACAGATCATCTTCGCGCATCTCGCCGCTGCGCGCCGCCGCCTCGAACATCCCGCCGATGCGCGCCGCCTGTTCCCGGACGAAGCGCACCAGGGCCTCGTCGGCCTGATCCATCGCCTGACCGTCGTCGTTGATATCGGCCAGAAAGCCGTCGATCTCCTGCTTCAGGGTGGAGGAATGCGTCATCAGCGCGCGCGACGAGGCCAGCGCCTCGGCGGAAAGGCGGTCTCCGGCGCCGATGGTTTCGGCCACCGCCTGAAGGGTGCCGGTGACGCGCGCGGTGCCCGCCGCCGCCAGCTGCACATTGCGGGCGATGTCGTGGGTGGCGGCGCCCTGCTGCTCCATGGCGGCGGCAATGGCGGCAACGATGCCGTTGATCTGTTCGATCACCCCGCCGATATGGCCGATGGCGGCGGTGGCATCACGGGTGCGGCCCTGCACCTCGCTCACATGCCGGGTGATCTCGCCGGTGGCCCGGGCCGTTTGCGCCGCCAGCTGTTTGACCTCGCCGGCCACCACGGCGAAGCCCTTGCCGGCCTCGCCGGCGCGGGCCGCCTCGATGGTGGCGTTCAGGGCCAGAAGGTTGGTTTGGGCGGCGATATCGTTGATCAGCCGCACCACGTCGCCGATGCGCTGCCCGGCCTCGTCCAGCCCGCCGATCAGCCGGGTGATCTGGCGCGATTCGGCGGCGGCCTCGCCGGCCACCAGGCTCGATTGCGCCACCTGCCGCCCGATCTCGGCGATGGAGGCCGACAGTTCCTCGGCCGCCGCCGCCACCGAATGCACATTGCCCGCCGCCTGTTCCGCCGCCTGGCAGACGCTGGCGGAATGGCGGCTGGCCTTGGCCGAGGACTCCGACAGCACCCCCGAGGTGCGCGCCATGGTTTCCACCGCCGCCACCACCTCGGTCAGCAGGCGGGTGATCACCGCCTCGAAACGGGCGGTATGCCGCTCCAGCGCCATGCGGCGGCGCTCCTTGTGGGCGGCCTCGGCCTGCTGCGCGCGTTCCAGCTGATCGGCGCGGCGGCGGTTGTCCTTGAACACATCCACCGCCCGCGCCATTTCGCCGATCTCGTCGCCGCGCGCCAGGGCCGGGATCGCCCCTTCGGTATCGCCCCGGGCCAGCCGGGTCATGGCGGCGGTCATGGCGCTTAAAGGGCCGACGATGTTGCGGCTGGTCAGCGCCGCCACCAGCCCGCCCACCAGCACCGCCCCCAGGGAGAACAGCGCCACCAGCAGCCGGGCCTGCACGCTCTGGCGGTGGGCGGCGGCGTGATCGGCCTCCAGGCGGGCCATCTGCAGGCGGCTGTATTTCGCCGCCAGCCCGGCGAAAACCGCGCCCCGCCCCACCATGCCGCGCCCGGTCTTGCGCAGGGCAAGGCTGGCATCGGCCAAAGCGCCCAGGGCGGCGCGGTACTGCTGCTGCGGCCCCGGCGCCGCCCCTTGCAGGGCGGCCTGGGCCTTGTCGATCGCATCGGGCATGCCGGTGGCCAGAAAGCGGCCCTGCCAGTAGCGGGCGGCCCAGAACGAGGCCCGCGCCGCCGCGTTGCCGCCGCCCTCCAGCGCCGCGCCGATGGCGCGGGCCAGGGGATCCAGGCGGTTCAGCACCAGATCGTCGCGCCTGTGGCGCAGATCGGCCAGATGATCGAGGGCGGCGCCGTAACGGTCCAGCTGCCCGGCCATGGTCTGCAGCAGGGCGTCCGCCCCGGTTCCGCTTTCGGCGGCACGCAGATCCGACAGCCGCTGTTGCAGCGCCCGCAGCGCCGCCTGGGCCGTTTGCAGCGAGGCTTCCTCGCCGCCATCGGAGAAGATCTGCACATTACGGCGCGCCTCGGCCAGCAGGGCGTTGAGTTCCCACACCCGCACCGCGCCCTCCGCGGTGGCGGCATAGGTGGTCTGGGCGGCATCGAAGCGGGCCATGCCGCCATAGCCGACGCCGCCCACCACCAGCAGCAGCGCCAGCACGGCGGCATAGCCGCCCGCCACCTTGGGGCCGATCCGCCAGGACAAAGCCATCATCCCCACCCCTTTCACGCCCGGTCGAGCAGATGCACCGAATGCAGCAGGCGGCGGATGGGGAAGATGGTCAGGCGCAAACGGCGCGACAGCACACCCCACAGCCCGTCGGGGGCCAGCAGCATGAAGGCGATGGCGATCAGGCCCAGGCCGATCAGGTACCAGCTGCCCAGATCGGAAAAGGCCCAGCGCAGCAGGAAATAGACCGCCGTGCCGAAGAACGGCCCTTCCACCGTGCCGATGCCGCCGATGATGACGGCGAACAGGATATCGGCGGTCCAGTCCTGCACGCTGAAGGCGGCATCGGGCGAGATGCGCAGCTTGGCCAGGAAGATCAGGGCGCCGATGATGCCGGTGGCGAAGGCGGCCAGGATATAGACCGCCAGCTTGACCCGGCGGGTATCCACCCCCAGGCTGGCGGCGGCGCTTTCACTGTCGCGGATGGCGGTCAGGGCCAGGCCGAAGCGCGAGCGCAGCAGGCTCCAGGTCAGCAGCCAGGTGCCGCAGACCACTCCCATGGCGATGTAGTAAAGCACCACCTGACGCAGATCGCGGTCGGGGGCCAGGGCCCGCACCGCCCACATGGGCAGGCTGGTGCCCGAGCCGCCGCCCAGCGCCGTGACCTGCGCCGCCAGCAGCAGATAGATCTCGGCCACCACCCAGCTGCCCACGGCGAAATAGGGCCCGCGCAGCCGGAACAGCAGCAGCGCCGTGGGCACCGCCGCCAGCGCCGCCGCCAGCCCGGCCAGGGGAATGCCCAGCAGCGGCGACAGCCCGGTGGACTGCACGAAGCCGAACAGGATATAGCCGCCCAGGCCGACAAAGGCCTGCTGCCCCATGGAAATCAGCCCGGCATAGCCGGCCAGCAGGTTCCACAGCATGGCCAGGGCCAGGATGGTGGCCATGTCCACCGCCAGGCTGAGCACGGCCCGGCCGCTCCACAGCGGCGCCGAGGCGAAGGCCAGGAACACCACCGCCACGAAGGCGATGCGCAGGGCGGTGGGAGAAAGGGCGGCCGCCGGCGCGGCCTGGATCTCGGTCGTCTGGTTCATCATCGCGCTCACACCGTCCGGGGGAAAAGGCCGCGCGGCGCGGCCACCAGAATGGCCAGAAAGGCCAGATGGCCGGCCAGGATCTGCCAGCCGGGATTGATGGCGCCGCCCACCGCCTGGGCGATGCCCACCACCATGCCGCCGATCAGGGTGCCCCACAGGCTGCCCATGCCGCCGATGATCACCGCCTCGAAGGCGTAGATCAGGCGGCTGGGGCCGGCCATGGGATCGAAATTGGTCTTGGCGGCCATCAGCACCCCGGCCACGGCGGCGATGGCCATGGCCAGGCCGGTGGCCACGGCGAAGAGATGGCGGCTGTCCACGCCCATCAGCCGCACCGTTTCGATATCGTCGGACGAGGCGCGCAGGGCCGCCCCCAGGCGGGTGCGGAACAGCAGCATCTGCATCAGGCCGATCAGCGCCACCGCCACCACCAGCACCAGCAGCGGATACCAGCCCACCGACAGGCCGGGCAGCACATGCAGGCTGGCCACTTCCAGCGAGCCCAGATGCAGGCGGCGGGTATTGGCGCTGAACACCTGCATCATGCCGTTCTGCAAGATGATGGAAAGCCCGAAGGTCACCAGCAGCGGCGACAGGATGCCCTGGCCCAGGGTGCGGTTCAGCAGGCCGCGCTGCAGGACGTAGCCCAGCCCGGCCATCAGGGGCACCACCAGCATCAGGGTGAGAAGCGGCGGCAGGCCGAGGGCCGCCACCAGGGCATAGGCGAAATAGGCCGCCAGCACGATGAAATCGCCATGGGCCAGATTGACCAGACGCATCACCCCGAACACCAGCGACAGACCGGCGGCGAACAGGGCGTAAAGCGCCCCGGCCAGCACGCCTTCCACCAGCGTATTGATCCAATCCATGGCCTTACACTCCGAAATAAGCCTGACGCAGGGCGTCGCGGTCCACCGTGGCGCTGTCGCCCGCCATCACCACCCGGCCCTCGCACAGGCAGACATACTGCCGGGCGAAGCGCAGGGCCTGGCCGATATCCTGTTCCACCACCACCACGGCGGTGCCTTCCGCCATCACCTTGGGCAGGGCGGCGTAAACGTCCTTCACCACCACCGGGGCCAGGCCCAGGCTGATCTCGTCGCACAGCAGCAGGCGGGGGTTGCTCATCAGGGCGCGGCCGATGGCCACCATCTGCTGCTGCCCGCCCGACAGCGCCGTGGCGGCAACGCGGCGGCGCTCGCGCAGCACCGGGAACAGGCCGAAAACCCGCTCCAGATCCCAGGGGCCGGCCCGCCCGGCATAAGCGCCGAGCCTGAGGTTCTCCTCCACCGTGAGCGAGGGGAACAGCCGCCGGCCCTCGGGCACCATGGCCAGGCCCAGCCGCACCACCTTGTCGGGGGCCAGGCCGCCGATCTCCCGGCCATCGAAGCGGATCTGGCCGGGCGCCACCGCCAGTTGCCCGCAGAGCGCGCGCAAGAGGGTGCTTTTGCCGGCGCCGTTGGCCCCCACCAGGGCCAGGGCCTCGCCGTCGCCGATGGCCAGATCGATACCGAACAGAGCCTGGAAATCGCCGTAATGGGCGGTCAGGCCGCAGGTTTGCAGCAGGGTCATGCCACCGCCTCCTCATTGCCGAGATAGGCTTCGCGCACCTCGGGGCTGGCCAGCACCGCCTGAGGCGCGCCATCGCCCAGCTTCTTGCCGAAACTCAGCACCACCAGCCTTGAAACCACCGAGACCAGGGCATGCAGCACATGCTCGATCCACAGGATGGTGGTGCCGCCGGCATGGATGGCCTTGATGGTCTCCACCAGATCCAGGGCCTCGCTTTCCGTCAGGCCGCCGGCGATTTCGTCCAGCATCAAAAGCCGGGGCTGGCAGGCCAGGGCGCGGGCCAGTTCCAGCCGCTTGCGTTCCAGCAGGGTCAGCGATCCGGCCAGACGGTTGGCCTTGTCCAGCAGGCCGATGCGGGCCAGCACCTGGGCGCAATGCACCGCCGGGCGCTCGATGCGCCCCCCGGCCCCGAACATGGCCCCCACCAGCACGTTCTCGTAGACCGACATGTCGGCGAACGGCCGGGGGATCTGATAGGAGCGGGCCAGGCCCAGGCGGGTGCGCGCCGGCTGCCCCAGGCGGGTGATGCCGCGCCCGGCGAAGGCGATGCTGCCGCCATCGGCCGCCACCTCGCCGGCGATCAGATTGAACAGGGTGCTTTTGCCGGCCCCGTTGGGGCCGATGATGCCGACGGCCTCGCCCTCGGCCAGGCTGAGGTCGATGGCGTCGGCCACCACCAGGGCGCCGTAGCTTTTGCGCAGGCCCCGGATCTCCAGGATGGGTGTGCTCATGGCAGCCTTCCGCATTCGGCGCGCCCCCGTTGGGGGGCGGCCGTGAAATATCCCGACCGGGGGACGGAGCCGCCCCCCGGCCCGTGAAAAGGATCGCTTAGACCAGGGGCCGCATGCTGCCGCCCAGCGGGATTTCCGGCGCCTGCCTGTTGCTGGTGATGACCAGCTCCAGACCCGGCTGCCCCGCCGTCTTCTGCCATTGCCCGCCCACCAGCGGCGTCTTGGAGACGTTCTTGACCGGGCCGGTCTTCCAGTTCACCGGCCCCACCACCGTCTTCAGGTTGGTGGTGGTGATGGCCTCCAGGATGGCCTTGCTGTTCAGCGCCTTGGTGCGGCGCAGCACATCGATGGCCACCTCGAACAGCGAATGGCGGAAGGCCAGCGGCATGGTCCAGGGGTGCCCGGTGGCCTGGCTGTAGGCCGCCGCCAGCTGGGCCGAGCTTTGCCCGGTGAGGCTGGAGGAGAAGGGATGATGCGGCGACCACCACACCTCCACCGAGGTGTTTTCGGCCCGCGACCCCAGGGCCGCCACCGGACCGGGGAATTCCAGGGCCTTGCCCACGGTGACCACCTTGGGATGGAAGCCCTGCTGGGCCGCCTGGGTCCAGAAGGTGGTGAAATCGGGCGGCACCACCACGCCGGTGAGGATCTCCACCTTGGCATTCTTGAAGGCGTTGATCTGGGCGGTGAAATCATCGGTGAAGCTGTGGAAGCGGCCCGGATCGACCAGGGTATAGCCCTTGGCCTTCAGCACCGGCGGGAAGCCGTGCTGGGCATCGCCCCAGGCGTTGCCGTCGGAATCGTTGGGCCACAAGGCGCCGACCACCTTGTTCGAGGGCACCAGATCCCACATGTCGGTATAGGTGGCGATCACGTCCTCCAGGCCCCAGAAGAAATGGTAGGTCCAGTCGAAGCCGGTGCCGGGGCGGCCGCCGCGCCCGAAGAAATAGGGCTGCCAGGGGCAATCGTTGGTGATGCAGGGCACCTCGTTGGCCTCGCACTGGTCGGCCACCGGATTGACGGTTTCCGGGGTATTGCCGGCCACCATCAGATCCACCTGATCCGAGAGGATCAGCTCGCCCGCCACCTCGGCGGCGCGGTTGGGGTTGGACTGGCTGTCCTTGTGGATGATCTGCACCGGATAGCGCACGCCGCCGATGTCGATGCCGTCCTTGACCTTGTTCAGAACCTGCGACACCACGAAATCGTCGGATTCGGCGAAGGCGGCCAGCGGGCCGGTGGTGGGGCTGACGAAACCGATGCGGATCGGCCGCGCCGCCCAGACCGGCCGCAGCGGCAGCAGAGAGGCGGCCCCCGCCGCCCCCATCAGCTGCAGCATCTGGCGGCGGCTGGGCGAAAGCCCTTTCGGTTCGGATATCTTCTCACTCATGTCATTCCTCCCAAACGTGAATTAGCCTCGTTGTTTTTTAAAAACCGGCCGGATCGTTTTTTGTCCGGCCGGGCATGCGCCGCCCCGCTGTTCAGTCCAGGGTCAGCAGCAGATCCTTGGGGTCCACCTGCTGCCCCGGCGTCACCGCCAGGGCGCGCACGGTGCCGGCCCGTTCGGCCCGCACCGCCGTTTCCATCTTCATGGCCTCCAGCCGCACCAGGAGATCGCCCTTTTCCACCGCCTGCCCCGGCTGCACGGCGATGCCCACCACCAGACCGGGCATGGGCGCCCCCACATGGGCGGGGTTGCCGTCCTCGGCCTTGGGCTGGGCGGCGCGGGCCGGAGCCACCGCCTTGTCGGTGATGACGATGGTGCGGGGCTGGCCGTTCAGTTCGAAGAACACCTTGCGCACCCCTTGCGCATCGGCCTCGCCCAGGGCCAGCAGGCGGATGATCAGGGCCTTGCCCTTTTCCAGCTCCACCGTCAGCTCGTCGCCGATGGCCATGCCGTGGAAGAACACCGGTGTCGGCAGCGCCGACACATCGCCGAAGCGGCGCTGGTGGGCGGCGAACTCGGTGAAGACCTTGGGATACATCAGCCACGAGGCCAGCTCGTCCTCGCTGATGGCCCGGCCCGCCTTCTTTTCCGCCTCGGCCCGCGCCGCCGTCAGATCACAGGCCGGCAGCACCGCGCCCGGCCGCTCGGTGAAGGGGGTCTCGCCCTTCAGCACCTTTTGGCTCAAGGCCCGCGGCCAGCCGCCGGGGGGCTGGCCCAGTTCGCCGCGAAACAGCTGCGCCACCGAGTCCGGGAAGGCGATCTCGCGCGCCGGATCGGCCACATCGGCGGCGGCGAGGCCGGTGGTGACCATCATCAGCGCCATGTCGCCCACCACCTTGCTGGTGGGGGTGACCTTGACGATATCGCCGAACAGGCGGTTGACCTCGGCATAGGCCTGGGCCACCTGGGGCCAGTGGGCGTCGCCGATGCCCAGCGAGCGGGCCTGCTGGCGCAGATTGGTCACCTGGCCGCCGGGCATTTCGTGCAGATAAACGTCGGCCGAGCCGGATTTCAGATCGCTCTCGAAGGCGGCATAGTGGCGGCGCACCCCTTCCCAATAGGCCGAAAGCCGGCTCAGAGCCTCGGCGGGCAGGCCGGGATCGCGGGCGTGGCCCTGCAAGGCGGCGCTGAGGGAGCCCAGCGGCGGCTGGCTGGTGGTGCCGCTCATGCTGTCCATGGCGGCATCCACCGCATCCACCCCGGCATCGACGGCGGCCAGCACCGAGGCCGCCGACAGCCCCGAGGTATCGTGGGTGTGGAAATGGAGGGGCAGGCCCACCTCGTCCCGCAAGGCCCGCACCAGCCGGGCGATGGCGCGGGGCCGGGCCAGGCCGGCCATGTCCTTGATGCCCAGGATATGCGCCCCGGCCTTTTCCAGATCGCGGGCCAGGCCCACATAATATTTGAGGCCGTATTTGCTCCGCGCCGGATCGTCGATATCGCCGGTGTAGCACAGGGCGGCCTCGCACAGGGCGCCGCTGTCGCGCACGGCGTCGATGGCCACCCGCATGTTCTCCACCCAGTTGAGGGAATCGAAGACGCGGAACAGATCGATGCCGCCCCGGGCGGCGCGGTCGATGAAATGGCGCACCACATTATCGGGATAATTGGCGTAGCCGACGCCGTTGGCCGAGCGCAGCAGCATCTGCAGCAGCAGATTGGGCATGGCGGCGCGCAAGCCGGCCAGGCGTTTCCAGGGATCTTCGCGCAGAAAGCGCATGGCCACATCGAAGGTGGCGCCGCCCCAGCATTCCACGCTGAGCAGCTGCGGCAGCAGCCGGGCATAGGCCGGGGCCACCGCCAGCAGATCGTGGCTGCGCATGCGGGTGGCCAGCAGCGACTGATGGGCATCGCGCATGGTGGTGTCGGTGATCAGAACCCGGGGCTCGTCGCGCATCCAGCGGGCGAAGCCTTCGGCGCCCAACGCCCGCAGCCGCTGGCGGCTGCCGGGCGGCGGCTCGCCCCCGGCCTCAGGCACGATCGCCGGAACGGCCTGGGCGGCGGCGGCCCCGCCCTCGGCGGCGCCGTTCACCAGCACCTCGCCGATGAAATGCAGCAGGCGGGTGGCGCGGTCCTTGCGCAGCTCGCGCTTGAACAGCTCGGGGGTTTCGTCGATGAAGCGGGTGGTGTAATCGCCGCCGCGGAAGCGGGGATGGCCGATCACCGCTTCCAGGAAGGCGAGGTTGGTGGCCACGCCGCGGATGCGGAATTCGCGCAAGGCCCGGTCCATGCGGGTGATGGCCTCGGCGGGGCTGGGGGCCCAGGCCGTCACCTTTTCCAGCAGCGAATCGTAATGGCGGGTGATCAGGGCGCCGGAAAAGGCGGTGCCGCCATCCAGGCGGATGCCGAAGCCGTTGGCGCCGCGATAGGCGGTGATGCGGCCGTAATCGGGGATGAGGTTATTATCGGGATCCTCGGTGGTGACGCGGCACTGCACGGCATGGCCGTTCAGGCGGATATCCTCTTGCGCCGGCACGCCGCTGGCCGCCGCGCCGATGGCCTCGCCCTGGGCGATGCGGATCTGCGCCTTCACGATATCGATGCCGGTGACCATCTCGGTCACCGTATGCTCCACCTGCACGCGGGGATTGACCTCGATGAAATAGAATTTTCCGCTGTCGGCGTCCTGCAGGAATTCCACGGTGCCGGCATTGACATAACCGGCGGCGGCGGCCAGTTTCAGCGCCGCCCCGCACAGGGCCTGGCGCTGCGCCTCGGCCAGATAGGGGGCGGGCGCCCGTTCCACCACCTTCTGATTGCGCCGCTGCACCGAACAGTCGCGCTCGAACAGATGCACGATGGTGCCGTGGGCATCGCCCAGGATCTGCACCTCCACATGGCGGGCCCGGCGCACCAGCTTTTCCAGATAAACCTCGTCGTTGCCGAAGGCGGCCTTGGCTTCGCGGCGGGCCATGGCCGCCAGTTCGTCGAGCTGGCCGGCATGCTCGATCACCCGCATGCCGCGGCCGCCGCCGCCCCAGCTGGCCTTCAGCATCAAGGGATAGCCCACCTTGTCGGCCAGGGCGTGGCAGGCGGCGGCATCGGCCGGCAGCGGCCCGGTGGCCGGCATCACCGGCACCCCGGCCGCCTCGGCCAGGGCGCGGGCCGCCACCTTGTTGCCCAAACGGCGCATCACCTCGGGCGAGGGACCGATGAAGATCAGCCCGGCGGCCTGGCAGGCCTCGGCGAACTCGGGATTTTCCGACAGAAACCCGTAGCCGGGATGCACGGCGTCGGCCCCGGTCTCGCGGGCCACGCGCACGATATCCTCGATGCAGAGATAGGCGTCGATCGGCCCTTTGCCCTGCCCCACGCAATAGCTTTCATCGGCCTTGAAGCGATGCAGGGCGAAGCGGTCCTCCTGGGAATAGACCGCCACGGTGCCGATGCCCAGTTCGGTGGCGGCCCGGAAAATACGGATGGCGATTTCGCCCCGATTGGCTACCAGAAGCTTCTTGATGGGCTTCCTGCGCAACATACTGACGGTACTCCGGCCTTGGGGAAAAAAACGGGTGGACTCATTTCGGCATAAATGAGTCCACCCGAGTGGTCAGGGATGGACTACTGGGGATCGGGTGCGGACGAAGCGGCCGCCCCCTTTCCCCGGATGCATCCAGAGGAGACAAAACCCGTGCAAGACCGGGCTATCCCAGCAGGAGGACCACCGTCGCGGTCCCGCCTGAAGGGATCTCGTGCGGCGGGGGATCCGCCCCCGCCGAAATCATGAAACACCCTGCTGTGCCGGCGGCGCCCCGTCCAATCCCCTTGGGCTATCCACCAATGCCCCATGGGCTCAGAGCTTGATGCAGACGTTCCTGAGCTCGGTATAGAACTCCAGGGAATGAACACCGCCCTCGCGGCCGATGCCCGATTGCCTGGCGCCGCCGAAGGGCGTGCGCAGATCGCGCAGGAACCAGGAATTGACCCAGGTAAGGCCGACATTGACGGCGGCGGCCACCCGGTGGGCGCGGGCCAGATCGCGGGTCCAGAGGGCGCAGCCCAGGCCGTAGGGGGTATCGTTGGCGCGGGCCACCACCTCCTCCTCGGTATCGAAGGGGG
>MLJW01000505.1_pt1 | contig 16300 bp, 14 predicted proteins | sample 888231 | NCBI WGS metagenome assembly MLJW01 (sample SAMN05788063, study PRJNA343431) | mine drainage metagenome | isolation source: sample collected from the inflow into an acid mine drainage treatment plant... | place: Germany: Lusatia, lignite mining district
AAGCCGTAGACCGCATCGGAAAACTGCAGGTCCGACTTCATCTGCAATTGCGCGAACCCGACGTTGACGCGGTCCAGGTAGGCGACGAAGTAGCACAGCATCAGAAACGGAATCAGTCGCCAGCCGACCTTGCGGTAGGTGGCGGCCTCGAGCGCGCTGGGGCCGCTCGCGGCCATGGGGGTTGCCGACATGCTTGTCTCCTAGAGGGATATTGTTGTGTCGGCAAGACTAGCAGCCCGCGGCAGGTTTGTCAGCCCGGCCTGACCAGGGCTATGGCAGCAACAACGTCTCAGCCCACAGTATCAAAGCCACCATCGCCGCGCTCAGCGCCATGCGCCATGTAGACGCCCCGGCAATCGTCAGTCACACTTGATCGGAGTCGCGCGGCCAAAAAGTGCAGCGCGTCTTGGCTGGATCAACTTGCCGAACCTCAAGTCCGACGGGCACCTAGATGCGGCAACTTGCGCAGGCGCAGGACCACTGCACGGCAACCTGCGCGCGTGGATGAACGACGCCGACTCCGCGCTCTACCGCGCCAAGACCGAGGAGCGCAATCAGATATCAGGCACGACGACGCTTGCAGAACGGCCCGCGCCAACCCGGCCTGAGAACCTGTGCCCCTGCGGCTTTCACTGGCTACGCTTGCTCAAAATCACTAGCGTGCTCATGGCCGAGAAAACCACAGTTTGTGAGAACATACATAGGCCGTGCAAAACCGATCTTTCGACCCATTCCGCCCACTCTGAATCTTCGCTGCACGCGACGGGCGGTTCCAAGAATCACGCATCGGCCTTGGATGGGTTGATCTGGCATGAGGTGGAAAACCCGATATTGCCTGCCTAGTTCCTCTCGTTACCATCCTCTCAAATTATGGAGACGACGAGACAAAAAATGAGCATTATTAAATCTCACGCAGCACGTCGATTTCTCGACTTGATTTTGGCGTTCAGTTTCTGCTTCAGCCTAGCCGCAGGCTCCCAAGCTGCCACGGCAGCCCAACAACCTCAGCCCACATTACTCCTGGGCATTCAAAACGGTCTCGTCAAACACAATGCCGTGGCGGTGGACAATGCCGCTCAGGCTCTTGCCGATTTCATCGGCAATGCCGCCGGACGCCGCGTAACCTGGGAGTCCAACTACACCCTGGCGGATGCCGGCAAACCAGCGGGCCATGGGACCCACTTCGATTTTGTTTTCAGCAGGCCTCCGAATCTCACAGGCGGCCTGCTGACCAAGGGATGGCAACTGGTTGCGGTGGCTCAATCTCCCATGGAATTTGGTATAGATCTAATCGCCCAGCCTTGCCCGGGCAAGGCTGGGCAGGTGCTATTGGGTGGGCCCACCCTGGAAATCATGGGTGTCAACGATCCAGCGCCAATCACCTGTGTGCCTGTTGCCCAGGTTTGGAAATCCCCAGCGGCGATCCTGCTCACCCCCGCTCGAGGCAGCTTGGTCGAAACGGTTGCGCGCAAGATGTGGCTGGAGCACGCTGCTTCAACGCCCCGGATGATTGACGCCAAGTACCAGAATGCCGTCTCCGATTTCATGCGATTCACGCATGCCTGTGTGATCGGAGCGGTGACCACTTATGTTTCCAAGAACTGGAAAGCCGAAGGAGGGGTGGTATTGGCACACCAAGCCATGCCATTCGTTGCCATCCTGGCAGCCCCAGACACACCTGCGGATACTGTGGACAAGGTGCGTGCGGCCCTATTGAGCCCGGGCGCTGCTGGCGTAGACAAGAAACTCGGCCTTCCAGGCTGGAAAGCTGGCAGCCCCCAGCCTTACCTTGCTTTCATGCAATGGCTCAAAGCCAAGGCGTAAAGACGCCAGCCGTAGAAACCGAACGCGGCGCATCGGGGCTGATCGTACAAACCCTGCATCGCCTGCTGTAACCACTTGGCTATGCCAAGTTCCTGGCCTGCAGGCCACCCAACCGTTCCAACCAAGGACAAGACACAATGCGCACGGATCAAGTTTCTCGCTCACCCCTTCAAACCCTCGCTGTTGCTTTGACGCTGGCGGGTTGTTTTGTGCTTTCGACTTCGTTCGCCGCCGGCACAGGCTGGGGGGGCAAGGCCCGTCCGCCGCAGTACAAGGAATCCATCTTCCCGCCGTGGCAGCATGGGGCCAACAATCCGGCCCTCGACAAGGGCCTGGAGTTCACCGTGCCGGAGATCAACGATCTGCCCGACTTCCACGGCGACCCGATGACCTCCAAGCTCAACATCTTCGTCGCCGGCAATTATTACTTTGCCATGGCGCCGCTGGTGGCCGCGTTCGAGAAGGAACACCCGGCACTCAAGGGCCACATCTATTACGAAACCCTGCCTCCAGGCATCCTGCTCAAGCAGATGGCGCACGGCGGCACCATCACTGTGGGCAACATGACCTGGACGGTCAAACCCGATGTGTACGCAGCCGGCCTCAAAAAGATCAAGGCCGGGATCGCCAAGGGTGAGTTGGTGGCGCCGGCGATTCCCTACGTCACCAACGACCTCACCATCATGATCCCGAAGGACAACCCGGCGCACATCGCCAGCCTGACCGATCTGGGCAAGCCTGGCGTGAAGCTGTCCATGCCCAATCCGGCATGGGAAGGCGTGTCACGCCAGATCGAGGCCTCGCTGGTGAAAGCCGGTGGCAAGAAGCTGGAACAGACGGTGTACGAGGCCAAGGTCAAGGACGGGCAGACCATCCTCACCCACATCCACCATCGGCAGACCCCGCTGTTCCTGATGCAGGGCCTGGCCGACGCCGGCGTGACGTGGAAGTCCGAGGCCATCTTCCAGGAGCAAGTGGGCCATCCGATCGGCCATGTCGACATCCCTGCGGCCGACAACACCACCGCGATCTACGGCGTGGCCGTGGTCAAGGGCGCGGCGCACCCGGAAGCCGGCAAGGAATGGGCCGAATTCCTGCGCACGCCGGCGGCTCTGACCATTTTCGAGAAGTACGGTTTCAAGCCTTACGCGGACAAGACGGCGGCAAACTGAAGCGAGGCTTTCCACTGCGCGTGGATGGTGCCCCCGATTTTGTGCAAGCACAAACCCCAAGCCCATCCATAGCGTCGTCGGTCAGACATTTTTTGATTACTTTGAACAGTGCGCCAAGTGCAAACCTTGGGCATTGATCTGGGCCGAAAGTTAGGGGACATCCCTAGCACGTCCCTGAGGCGGCTACGCATTCAGTCGCCTCATCAATGCTCGCGCGCAGAACTCAGGAAAGTTATTTGAGCCGGCTTCCGGCCGACATCTCCTGCACAGCGGGATGCCTCGACATGACCCCGTTTCGGCCGGTCACGATTCGCTCGCGCTGGGGGTCGACCGCTCGGTTCGGAGCGAGTCGTGAGCGCTGATGCGCGGTTATCGACGGGGCGGCTGCACTCCTTGCAAGCCAAAGCTATCGCCGGCGTACGGCGTGATTGGTGGCCTGAACTTCAGCGCACGGATCACCTTCATCGCGGTGGATATCTCGGGATTGCCTTCAGCAGAAAACACCTGGTGAAGCCCTTCATGGGGGAAACCGGTATCTCGTGCGAGTTGGCTCATGCCACGGGCGCTGGTAATCGTTCCCAGTGAAACCCGGATAAGACAGCCATCCCCGGAGTAGTCACTCAACGCTGGCGTCCAAGTAGGCGGCCATGGCGTCATCGGACTTCAGATAGTCCGTCAGCGTCGTCGCATGTGAGCTTCTTGGTCACCTTTTGCCTCCTGACCTCCTAGGAGCCGGATGCCACCGATGATCAACAGACCTGCTGCCAGTCAAACGCAGCCCTCCCCCCTCGCCTGGCCTACCGCCTTGTTTTCGCTGGCCGGCTGCTGCGCATGCGCGGCCACAAGATCGAAACCCAGCCCGGTGAGACCTACCCGTGGCCGTGCTGCGCGTCATCACGGCCACGCCTGCGGACACCCTCGACAACCTGCGCGGAGAAATCGACTTTCTCGAATCCCTCGGCGCTCATGGAGCCCCAAGCGAAATGATTCGCGAGGGCAGGTCGCGCCCTACTCTTTGAAAGTCCAAATACCGAAGCGCTGGCAAGCGCGTGGCATGCCCAACCCCAAGCCCCGGTAGGGGCTGTGCAACGTGCCGTTGATCAACAACAGGCAAGAGCGTTTGAAGACCTGGCGCGACCGTCTGCCGAATCCCAATAACACCATCCACGAAAGGCTTCCCAATGGCACTCAACATCGGCAACGCAAAGAAGCGCAGACAGCATCAGCCCCAGAGCAGATCAGAGAAGGGAACTGATATGGCGCCCACAACAAACCAAACTTCGATGGATCCAGCCATCAAAGAACTCATCGCGATAGCACGGATTTGCGATACGAATGCAGGTGGTTTTGGACAAGGACTGTCTCGGGTTTTGATTTTCACGACCAGTCACGTCGCCTACATCAATCCGTCTGATCAAGGCACTTGGCGCGCAAAACTTCTGGATCGATCTACAGGGGACATCGTCATTGATCGGGATGAGTTTCCAGGGAGCGATTTGCAGGATGCCATTGCAACTGCATTGGTCGGCATCGAAAGGCGCAACGAAGGCCGACAGCCAATGGTGCCGCCGACTTTTGTGCTTGAAGTCATCAAACGCTCGGATTGAAGACAGCAATCGAACTGAGGATGTTTTATCTGTACAGGGTATGCCAATGTCAGACAAACGCGATCTGCGATCCCGTTTTTCTGTCATTGGCGCGCTGGTCAGGCTTCGCCCGACACCCGCACGGCAAGCCGTGTTGTTTGCATCTCCGCACCGTTGGTTTGTCGCAGCAATTTGAACGTGGCGCCGCCACCGAAAGGAACAAAACATGAGCAACCAAAACCCCGATCAACCACACGGCAATGCACGCCTCAAGAAGCTGATTGCCGCCGATACGGTCCTCGAATCTCTGCTGGGCCGCGAGAAGGGAAGTGTCGCCTTGCAATACGTCAAGTCTCACACAAGCGACATCCAGAAACTTCTCGTGCACGGTTTGTCTGCAACGCGGATTTCCGAACTATTGGCGGCTCCATTGGATGCACGCCCATCCACCGTTCTTGCTGCGCTGCATGAGACGGGCCTCGTTCAGAAACGAGCCGCGAAAGAGAGTCGGAACGGGGTCAGAAACGACGAGAAGAAGGGGCTGCCTGGCACTCCTGCAGCCACGTCGCCAAGTGCAGCCAGCCCAGCCGCAAAACCAGCGGTGCGGGACACAGCCACGAACTCCGCGAATATCCCCGCCAGAACCCCGCATCAGCCCAGCACAGCGCTTGAGCTACCGCCCTGGGCCAACGGCTCGGACAAGCGTGATGATGAAACCGACGAGGACTATTGCCTGCGCAAAAACCTCGAGGGGCCGCCGGAAGCCAAGCGCAAATTCATCGGTGAACACAACACCTGATGAAAACAGCACGCCTCATCTTTCGGGCGACGCCGGCCGAAGCTGATGCGATTCGCCTTATGGCCGACGCGGCGTTGATGGGAACGTCCGAGTTTCTGCGTCGTCGCGCACTGGGCGAAGACATGCAAGTGCGCCGCCTCGCAGCCCTCCACGCCGAGCTGCGCAAGCTGGGCGGTCTGCAGAAGCATCTCGTGATGCAGCGCACCTGGTCAGTCAGCGACCGCGATCAGTTCGAGTCGGTCATGCGGGCTTTCATCCTCGCGGCAAAGTCCGTTCAAGACGCTCTGGATGCTCGGTAAAGTCATTCGCAAGACGAGCGCCAGCGGTGGAAAAGGCTTCGGCGACGTGGTGCGCTACGTCGCCCGGGACCGCGACGACCAGGTCGCATTGCGCGAGCGCTTTGGCGCCCCGGACATGGGCACGATCAATCTGGATTGCCCACTCGACACGCACGAGGATCGCATGAGTGCCATTGCCATCCTCGACAGCACGGCGGCAGCCGTGCAGGCCAGGCGGCAGACTGGACACCCGGCGTATCACATCGAGTTCTCGTGGAAAGAGGGAGAGCACCCCACACGCCAGCAGGTTGCGCAGGCCGCAGACCACGTGATGCGGTGTGTGGGGATGGCCGAACATCAAGCCATCTGGGCCATTCACAAGGACACCGACAACGACCATGTGCACCTGGTCGTCAACCGGGTGCATCCCGACACGCACCGCATCCAGAAGGTGCCTGGCTGGGACTGGTTCACGCTGGACAAGGCCATGCGGGAGATCGAGGGCGTGCAAGGCTGGCGGCACGACAACGGGCCATGGATCGCCGTGCAGCGGGAAAGGCCCGGCCAGAAGCCGGAACTGGACATTGTCCGCATGAGCCGCACCGAACGGGCGCAGCGTGGTCTTCTCAAAGACCCCGACATGCGGGTCAGCGACAAGGCGCACCGCGCCGAGCAAAACATCGGGGCCGACGCATTCCAGCGATGGGTCGCAGGCAGCCCAGGCAGAGCGATCAAGGCAACGCTGGCCAACCCCGGCGCAACGTGGGAAACCATCCACCAGGCCGCTGCGCAGTATGGCTGCGTCATCCAGCACAAGGGTTCCGGGATGATCGTCACCACGACGCTGGACGATGGCCGCGTTCTGGCGGCCAAGGCGTCACAGCTTGGACGCTGGGCAAGCAAGGCCGAACTGGAAAAGAGGCTGGGGCCATACCGGCCACCAGGCGCAGCGCAGATCGAGCCGAGCGTGACCTATCAGCGCGTGCTCGATGGCGGCAAGGGGCAGCTCCACGGCCCGGGCGTGCGCGGGGATCGCGCAGACAGGACAGACAGGCGGCTTGAGCGTCAGGCTGCGCGCAAGGATCTGGCCGAGCGGTTCAATCAGGAACAATCTGCATTGCGGGCAAGGCGCCCGGCCCTGCGCAAGGCGCTGACCGAACGGCACCGGGCCGAGCGGCACATGCTGACGACCGAATTGCGGCAGCTGCGTGCGGCGGCCATTGCCGAACACAAGCGGGACGGCATGCTCCCGCAGGTGGCGATTGCTTATCAGGCCTGGCTGGCGGCGGCACGGCGCGAGGAACTGCAAAAGCGCCAGACCGCCGAGCGCAGAGAACTGATCGCCAAGATACCCCGGGCCGACGTCTGGCGCACCTGGCTTGAGAAACAGGCCGAACAGGGCGACGAAGCCGCCCAGGCGGCGCTGCGCGGGATCCGTTACCGCGAGCAGCGCAAGAGCAAGGCGTATGCGCAACAGGATGGCATCGAGGGCGAGGAACTCGACCCGTTGCGCAAGCTCACCGTGGCCGCCCTGCACGCCGAGATCGACCACGAGCGCCAACTGGTGATCTATCGGGGAAAGGACGATCGGGAGAAGTTCACCGACACCGGGCCGCGCATCGTCATGCACGACAAGGCGGACGACAGCCTGGAAGCTGCACTGCGCATCGCCGCGCAGAAGTATGGCGGCAAGGTCGCCATCACCGGCAGCAGCGCGTTCCGGGAGCGGGCAGCCCGGCAGGCGGTGCGGCTCGGGATCACGGTGACCAATGACGATCTGCAGGCGATCGTTGCCGATGAGCAAGCCAAGTTGCAGGCCCAGCGGAGGCCCCAGGCGGACAGAGTGCATGAACCACCGCGCCGAGACCATACGCCAGCCGTGGTGGAGCAGCCAGCACTGGCCGGCGCTCCGCAGCCGGAATTGCAACCCGTGCTGAAGCAAGAGGCTGCGCAGCCCCAACAGATGCCGCGACCGCCGCGCGTGCAGCGGCCCGATCCGCCCACGGACGTTCTGGCGCGCTGGTGGAACCCCAAAGGCCAGGCAGAGCGCGCAGCCTGGTCTGATTTGTCAGAGCAACGAGGCGGGAATCGGGGAGCGTGGGGCGCGTGGCACGCGATGCGCGATTACATTGATGCGGAGGCAGATGTCCCAGCCTCGATTGCGCAGGCCAAGGCAAGTGATCGGCAGCGGGGCCGGGGACGCTAACGCATACGCCACTGAGCGTGCATTATCGCCCGCGTCCCGAGACGCAAGCACTATTGTCAGAGGGAGAAACATCGCCGGCGGCGAGTCTGGCAGTGTGATGAACCCATGATGCCGATAGAAGGCTGCGGCCACATCATCCTTGGCATCCACCATCAAGGCGCAGGCGGCAATCTCGGAGCGGGCAGCGCGGTCGAGTGCATCGGCCACCAACGCACCGCCTAGCCCCTGCCCCTTGAACGCCTGATCGACGGCCAATCGGCCCATGCGAACTGTTGGCATAGTTGGATAACGTGGCAGCTGCATGGCCGTGGAGACTGGCAACCATGAAGAGACAGTCTGGCTTGTTGCTCATAGATAAACGCTTATCGAAAGGCGTTCCTAGAATCTGCTTCGGTCAAGCTAATGGGGAATGAAAGATGAAAAAGCTCGCACTGTTCAACCACAAGGGCGGAGTCGGAAAGACGACTCTGACGGTCAACATCGCCGACGCTTTGGCGGAGATGGGCAAGAAGGTTCTGCTGGTCGATGCCGATCCCCAGTGCAACCTCACCTCCTTTTACATCGACGAAGACAAACTAGAAGCACTACTTGGCGAGTCAGGGGAAGAGGGCTCAGAAGCCACACTCTGGTCGGCAATCAAGCCTGTCGTTGCAGGCCGTGGTGACATTGCTCCGGTGGGCATGTGGGACGTAGGATCGAAAAACACTCGCCTCTATCCCGGCGATGTGATGCTAGCCATGTACGAAGAAGAATTGCCGCAGGCCTGGACTGAGTCTTTCGCGCGCAAGACGCGCGGCTACGATGTCATGACCGCGATGTCCCGGGCGGTAGGTACAGCCGCAGATGATTGGAGCGCCGACGTGGTAATTTATGACGTTGGCCCCAACGTCGGCGCGCTCAACCGCGCGGTTCTCTTGGATTGCGACGCGTTCATCACCCCAGTCGCGTCTGATCTCTTCTCCTTACGTGCGCTGAGTACCGTAGGGGTATCGGTCGCTCGTTGGATTCGTGACTGGCAGACGATTCGTAGCCTCGCATCGCCTGCGGATCTCCCGACTCTCTTCAATGGCAAGCCGGCATTCCTCGGCTACGTTACCTCCGCATACAAGGTGAATTCCGGGCGGAGCGCAGCCAACCCGCACGCTGACTGGGAGAAACGAATTGCTCCCCGTGTCCGCGACCGAATCGTCGCCGATCTTCGTGCCGTCGACCCTGCGCTGGTACCCCATGGGAGCAACAAGCTAGGGGCGATTAAACACTTCCATAGCCTTGCTGCGGAGGCGCAGAAGTACGGTGTCGCCATTGGGAAGCTGCGTGGCTACGTGAACTCCGGCCACTATCCGACCGTGGACGAGGCAGCCTCCGAGTTCACGGAACTGGCAGCTGAGATCGTATCTCGCACAGGCATCTAGCACGTCAGCCTAGAGTCAAGAACGAGCGGCCACCACTGGGGCTTTGCCTGTGTCATCATCCGGATCGAAGATAAGAATGAGGAAATCTTATGAGTTGGTGTGCGGATCGGCCGTTTCAGTCCCTTGCGTTGGCCAGCGGGGCTAGCAGGGATTGTTCACTGCGCGAGTCCTCCAGGTCATCGAGGAGCATGTCGGAAAGCCTATAGGAAAGCTATTCGACCTGACTTGCGGCACCTCTATCGGGGCACCGTCACCTTAGCGATCGCCTTCGAGAACCCCATGAAAGACGCGGCGCTTTCCCCGTCTTTAAAATTGCCAAACCATGCAAGCTCAACCACTCGACTTCCGCCTGCAAGACAGGCACAACGAAGGCGCGATATCGACTGATCGCGTGCCGTTGGCGATGCTGCGCACGTTCGCAGCGGACGTCGATGATCTGCTCAAAGGCACACAGGGCGAAATCGATACGTCTCAGTTGGACGTGGCCGTGTTCAAAGGCTCACTCGGAATCCGAACTGCGCCCCTTGCCGACCCTGCCCTTCTGCGCGACCTGCGGCATCTTGCGCACTCAGACCGCCTTGACGACTTGGACAGCAAGCGACGTAAGGTGATTGAGCGTTGGCAGAAAGCTGCACGCAGCAATCCGCGTTTGGTCTATCGAATCGAGGCCTCTGGTCTTGACGGCGCTGTTGTCATCAATGCAGAGACAGATTTTCATGCAGACGATGCTGACCAGTGGGTTCGAGTGGAGCGATATTTGCAAGGTGAAATTTTTGAGCTCGGGGGCCAGGGCAAAGCCAACGCCCACATTCGCCTACCTGATGGCACCAAGCTGGTCGTGGAGTCGGATCGCGAGGTCTTTCGAAATGACAAGGTGAACCGCCTCTATAAGCCAGCAATGGCGCGCATCACTGCCGAGTACAACGTCGTCACTCGGCAATATCGCAATGCTCGTTTGCTCTCATTTGAAGAACATCAGCAAACGCTTGACGAACAGCAACTCCAGTTGCTCATTCAACGCGGTGCCAATGCTTGGAAGGACGTCCCCAAAGCGAGCGAGTGGGTTGACTTAATGCGAGGAAATGACGCTTGATTTCCATCCTGCTGGATACAAGTTTCCTCATCACGCTTGCTGATCCAGCTCGCAAGCATCACCAAACGGCTTTGCTGTATCTACGCGAAGCGTTGTCTCGGGGCTCACCCCTCTATTTGTCCGCCATCGTCGCGTCGGAGTTTCAAGTCAAACAGCCCGTAACCGACTTGCCGCTTCGCAATCTTCACGTTCTGCCCTTCAATATCGACCATGCAATGACGGCCGGAAACCTGATGCGTGATCTGAAAAGAGATCCGGGGGATGACCGTGGCGCCGTCAAGGACGACATCAAGCTTATCGCCCAAATGGCCTGCGAATCGATCTCGCACGTCCTAACCGAAGATCAGAACACCCTTGCGAAGTACCTCACTCGACTCAATAGCCTTGGCCAGTTAACAGCCAAGGCAATTTTGCTTGCGGATGACTTCGATGCGGCGTGGTTCAACGGTGGCCAAAAAGGATTGCTTTGATCCTGGCCTGAAAAACAACTCCCGCAGCACAACGATCCTATGGAGGAAGGAAGCGCATGAAGCTCCTTTCCTCGATACCTGCGAAAACCTCGAGGGCATCATCCAGTTGCCGCAGCGAGGGGTTGCGTCTAGGAATTCACGTGGACTTGTGCCAGGTTCCAGTAGGCCGATGCGAGTAGCCATCCGCGTTGCGACGAGGCTTGTGCCCCCTCGGGTGCGGACGTGGCGGCCTTCGGTTGAAAGACAGCCCATTGCAGCTATTTGTAATTTATCTGAAATGCAGCTATTTGCAATATATCCGGGATGCAGATAAAGTCCGTATAGCTGCATAACGGATACAGTCATGCCTCTCACCCGCGCCTCGCAGACTTTGGTTACTGCCATGCAGCTTGGCCAGCTGCTCAAGTCAGCTCGCAAGCGCCGCAACCTCACGCAGACCGACGTGGCGGGTCGCCTCGGCCTGAGTCAGAACCGCGTGTCCTACCTGGAGTCGCATCCCAACGAGCTTAGCTTTGAGCAGCTGCTCGCTTGGTGTGCCGCCGTCGGGTTGGAATTGCGCCTGGGCGAGCGTGACACGGCCGCACCGACGAACCCGACAGAGTGGTGACATGGGACGTCGCTCGCACAGCCAGACTCTCGCTCTTTGGGCCAACGGGGAACGCGTCGGCCGCTGGACCATCACCGGCCGCGGCGACATGGAACTGCAGTACGACCCAGGATGGGTCGCCTCGCCATTCGGCCGGCCACTGTCGCTCTCGCTGCCTTTCAACTTCAACAACGAGACGCTCAAGGGCGACAACGTCGCGCACTATTTCGAAGGGTTGCTGCCAGACAGCGACGCCATTCGTCGGCGCGTGGCTGCTCGCTTCAAGACCGGCTCGACCGAGGCGTTCGGCCTGTTGGCGGCTATTGGCCGCGACTGCGTCGGAGCGCTGCAACTGTTGGCCGACGACAAGGGGCCCACCGGCTTTGACCAGGTCGAGGGCGTGCCCGTGGACGATGAGGCCATTGAGCGCCACCTGCTCGAGGTCGTAACACCGGACCGCTTTGCCGGCCAGGATCCTGACGACGACTTTCGCATCTCACTGGCCGGTGCTCAGGAGAAGGACGCTTTCCTTCGGTGGAACGGACAGTGGTTGAAGCCACGTGGCGCCACGCCAACCACGCACATCTTCAAACTGCCGCTGGGTTTGGTGGGCGGTCGCCAGGCGGATTTCAGCACGTCGGTGGACAACGAGTGGTTGTGCATGCGTCTGATGAAGGCCTACGGGCTTCCTGTGGCCAATGCAGACATTGCGACCTTCGGCAAGCAGCGCGTGCTGGTGGTCGAGCGCTTCGATCGCGCGGTGTCGAACGATGGCAAGCGGCTCTTTCGGCTCGTGCAGGAGGATTTCTGCCAGGCGACCGGGACCTCGCCGCTCGTGAAGTACGAAAACGAGGGCGGCCCGGGACTGGTCAAGATCTTCACGCTGCTCCAGCAGTCTGTGGATGCCGAGCGCGACCTGCGCACGCTGATGGCCTCGCAAATTCTCTTCTGGATGCTGCGCGCGCCGGACGGTCACGCCAAAAATTTCAGCATCCAATTGCTGCCTGGTCAGGTGGGCCGCTTTCATCTCACGCCGCTGTACGACGTGATGTCGGCCCTTCCCGTCCTCGGCGACGGGCCGAACAAGTGGTCATGGCGAGATTTGAAACTGGCGATGGCGCTCATAGGTAAGAACCGGCATTACCTCATGCACACAGTGCAGCGTCGGCACTTCAACAGCACGGCGAAGAAGGTGGGTTACGGCGAGAGCGCTGAGCCTCTGCTGCAGGAGTTCATCGCACGCACGCCTACGGTGGTCGAAGAAATGCAGGCCCAGCTACCCAAGGGCTTCTCCCAGGAGGTGGCCGACAAAGTGCTTGGCGGGCTCCTTGAGGCCGCGAAGACGCTGGAGGGCATGCCCGCTTCGTGAAGCCGTGCGATGCCCCGCGCGGAACGACCTGCCGACGTGCACTGGAATGATTTGTGCCTCGCGGGCGTACAGGCATTGCGTTGCGAAGAACGGATGCAGTAAGCGCCCTGCAAATGGCGGTCGACGGTCGGCGCAGACCAGAGGGTGCCAAGGGAACGGGCGGCGCAACGAGCTGAAGTTGACTGTGGTCGTAGCCGATGCGCGGGCTCCATAGATGCCTCCGAGGGAAGCCAAGCAACCCGGTTCTCCTGACAGCAAAGCTCCCTCGCGCTGCGCTGCTTGATACGAGTAGCGGCTGCCATTGGATTGCACAATCCAACAGAGATAGGCGACGCCGAGTAAACTAAACTCGTTTCGCACGAAATTCCGTGCGAAACTGAAGATAGGAGACACCCCATGCTGCATAGCTATGCGGTGACCAATTTCCAGTCCTTCCTGGATCGTGTGGAGGTCGATCTTGTCGTCAACCAGCGCGTGCCCCACACGGACTGGATGGCGACCAGCGCAACCGGTCAGCGTGTGTCCAAGGTACTGGGCGTCATCGGCGCGAACGCTTCCGGCAAGACAGCGTTGCTCAAGCCCTTGGCGTTTCTGGGTTGGTTTCTGAGTGCATCGTTCCAGCAAACGCAGCCGGGAGCCCCCATCCCGGTGTCGCCGCATTTCGCCAACAGCGCCGAGCCGGTGGAATTGGAATGCACTGCCGAGATCAAGGGTGAGCTGTGGCGCTATGTGCTGCGTTGCACCCCCCAACGGGTGCTACACGAAGCGCTGTATCGTAAACATGACCGCTTTCGCTATGTGTTCATCCGGGACTGGAATGAGGACAAAGCTGCCTACACCGTGCGACAGCAGGACTTTGGCCTCGATCCCAGCAAGGCGGTGGAAGCGCGGCCCAATGTGTCGCTGATTGCCTGGGCCGCGCAATACGGCGTGCCCCAGGCGCTCAAACTCGCCACGCCCATCGTCAGCAGCAACGTCAACATGGTGGGCCGTGTCCAGACGGGCGATCTGGCCGTATTGCAGGCCAGCAAGAGCTTCTATGAGAACCCGCCCCTGCGCGAGCAGATGGAGCGCCTGCTCTGCAGCTGGGATTTGGGTCTGTCTGGCCTGAGCATCCGCGAGTCCGAAGTCGCGCAGAACCTGCTGAACCCCGACATCAAGCAGAAGGTATGGATGCCCTACGGTCGTCATGCCAGCCACGGTCAGGATTTCGAGCTGCCCTTTTTCCTGGAGTCCAACGGCACCAAAAGTGCGTTCTCCTTGCTCTCCTTCTTGCTGCCCACACTCAGCAAGGGCGGCTTGGCGGTGATTGATGAATTCGAGAGCGACTTGCACCCCCACATGCTGGCGGCGATTCTCGATCTTTTTGCCAGCCAGCGGACCAATCCGCACAACGCCCAGCTGGTGTTCACCAGCCACGCAATCGAGGTGTTGAATCTTCTGGACAAGCATCAGGTCATGTTGGTGGAGAAGAACGCGGATTGTGAAAGCACCGCCCTGCGGCTCGATCAGATCAGTGGCGTGCGCAGCGATGTCAGCCTGTACGGCAAATACATGGCCGGGGCGTTTGGCGCAGTGCCCAATCTGTAATGGCGCCGCGGCATCCGATTCGCCCGCAATACCGCACCCTGCTCCTTGTCGGCGAGGGCGAAACCGAACAGGCCTTTCTGCAGCACGTCAAGGCGCTGTATGTGCAGCGCGGCAGCGGCTTGCGGGTGACCGTGCGTTGCGCACATGGCAAAGGCGCTGGGCATGTGGTGGACTACGCCATCCGCCAGCGCATTCATCAGTTCGACCATGTTGCCGCGCTGCTTGATACCGATGCCGGATGGACCGCAGCAGTGCAAAAGCGCGCACGGGAAAAACGCATTCAGGTGTTGAAGTCCGAGCCATGCTTTGAGGCAATGTTGCTGCGGGCCATCGGACAATATGCTGGCGGTCCGGCCAAGGAATTGAAGACGCGGCTTGCGCCCTTGGTCCACGGTGATGCGCTCAATTCGCTGCATTACGCCACGCACTTCGGCGTTGATGCGCTACAAGCCGGACGAATGATCGAATCAACGCTCGACGACTTGCTACGCTTGCTCGCGGCGTGACCACTGGCGCCCCGCCCCCCATACAACACACCACTCCATGCCATTCCTCGATTGGGTCAACAAGAACCAGGCCAAGGAAACGTCACGCGACGTGCCTTATCACCTGCTCCACCAAGAACAGACCTACGGCGACGCTGCCGACAACCTGCTGATCCAGGGCGACAACCTGCTTGCGCTCAAGGCGCTGATTCCGTTCTACGCAGGCCAGGTGAAATGCATTTATATCGACCCGCCGTACAACACGCAGAGTGCATTCGAGCACTATGACGACAGGCTGGAACACAGCCAGTGGCTGTCGATGATGTACCCGCGGCTTGTTCTGTTGCGGGAATTGCTGGCTGATGACGGCTCGATCTGGGTGTCGATTGACGATGCCGAGGGGTCTTATCTCAGAGTGCTGATGGACGAGGTGTTCGGACGAAGCAGCTTTGTTGCTTCCAACGTCTGGCAGAAGCGGTACTCACGGGAAAACAGGGAGGCCATTGGGGATGTTCATGAATACATCCTTGTCTATTCCAAAGATCCCGATCAATTCAAGAAATTACGCAACTTGGTTCCGCTGACGGAGGACCAAGCGAGGGTCTACAGAAATCCGAATAACGATCCTCGTGGACGCTGGCGACCCGTACCTATGACGGCACAGGAAGGTCATGCGACTGCCGAGCAGTTTTACGAAATTACCACGCCATCGGGGGCCAAGCACAAACCGCCTCAAGGAAGGTGCTGGGGTGTCGCGAAGGCGACCTACGAGCGGCTACTTGCGGAGGGGCGCATTTATTTTGGCAAAGACGGCAGCGCGCAGCCGAACATAATTCGGTATCTGTCTGAAGTACCGGGGGTTGCGCCATGGACTTGGTGGCCATCCGATGAGGTCGGGCATACGGACGAGTCGAAAAAGGAAATCCACGCGCTTTTTGGCAAGGTGGCAGCCTTCGACAGCCCCAAACCAGAGCGCCTTCTCCATCGCATCATCCACATCGCCACCAACCCCGGCGACCTCGTTCTCGACTCCTTCCTTGGCTCGGGCACCACAGCCGCCGTGGCCCACAAGATGGGCCGCCGCTGGATCGGCATCGAAATGGGCGAGCACGCCCGCACCCACTGCATCCCTCGCCTGCAAAAAGTCATCGACGGCGAGCAGGGCGGCATCAGCGAAGCCGTGGGATGGAAGGGTGGCGGCGGTTTCCGCTTCTACACCCTGGGCGAGACCGCGTTCGACGCCCACGGCCACATCAACGCCGCGGTGCGCTTTGCCACGATGGCCGCCTATGTCTGGCATCTTGAAGTGGGCGAACCCGGCGCGCAGCCCTTCGATTCGCCCTTGCTGGGCATCCACAACGGCACAGCGTATTACCTGCTCTACAACGGCATTCTGGGCGACCGCAGGCCCGATGGCGGCAATATGCTCA
>MLJW01000506.1_pt1 | contig 16214 bp, 16 predicted proteins | sample 888231 | NCBI WGS metagenome assembly MLJW01 (sample SAMN05788063, study PRJNA343431) | mine drainage metagenome | isolation source: sample collected from the inflow into an acid mine drainage treatment plant... | place: Germany: Lusatia, lignite mining district
ACCGTCGAGCGTGAGAGCACCGAGCTGCGCATCAGCACCGAACGCGCGGCAGCCGAGCTGCGGGCGACCACCGAGGCCGAGACGTCCGCACAACGCGACGAGGCCGAACGCTACGCACAGGACCTGCGCCAGGCCGCCGACGCCGACACGACCGCCCTCCGTCAGCGCGTGGAGGCCGAGCTCGCTGCGACGCGGTCCGACGCCGAGAAGTACGCCGCGATGACGCGATCGGTGGCCGCGGCAGAGGTTGCCGACGCACGCCAGGTCGTCGCAGCAGAGACGACGTCGCTGCGCGCGCAAGCGCAGGAGCACGCGGACGCGCTCACGTCGAGTTCCGAACGCGAGGCCGCCGCCACGCGACACCGTGCGACGACCGAGGCGGCAGCGCTCCGGGCGGAGGCGGATCAGTACGCCGGGTTCGTCCGTGCGACCGCCGACCGCGAGACGGCCGAGCTGCGCACGGCTGTGGCGGACGAGGCCGCGGCCCAGCGCGCCGAGCTCTCGCAGGAGATCACGACCGCGCGCGAGGAGGCGGAGCAGTACGCCGCCGAGCTCCGTGCCGCCGCCGAGCGCGAGACGACCGAGCTGCGCGAACGTACGGCGCACGAGACCAGCCACCTCCGCGCGACGACCGAACGTGAGACGACCGAGGCGAGAGACCTGACCGAACGTGAGACCTCGGAGACGCGGTCGACGACCGTACGTGAGGTCACAGAGCTCAGGGAGGGCACCCGGCTAGAGGTCGAGCGCCAGCTCACCGAGGCGAATCGCACAGCCGCGGAGACGATCTCGTCCGCGAAGACGCGGAGCGACGCGCTTCTTCAGCAGGCGCAGCAGTCGCTCGCAGACGCCGAGATCGACATCGCGGCACGTCGCGAAGCGGCCGAACGCGCCGACGCCGACCGCCACGAGACGGCGCGGGCCGAGACCGAGCGACTGGTGCGCGACGCCGAGGCGCACGCCACCGAGGCCGAGCAGCGTGTGGCCAAGGCGCTCGAGCAGGCCGAGAAGATCCGATCGGACGCCGATGCGCATGCCAAGGAGCTGCTCTCCAACGCCCGACGGAATGCCGATCGCGTCGTTGCCGAGGCGCGCGAGCACGCGGAGAAGACGCTGTCGGAGTCGATGACCGAGGCCGAGCGGGAGCGGACCACCGCCCAGCGTCAGGTCGAGGACCTCAACCGCCAGCGCGAGTCGATCACCTCGTACCTCGACGAGCTGCGGCACCTCCTCGGCAACGACCCGGTTCCGAACCGCTCCACGCTCGAGCGGGCCGAGAAGGCGGAAGCGGAGTTCGCGGCGTCCCGAACGGTCCGGACGCCCCCGAAAGCAACCGCGCGCCCACAGCCGCAGGGTGCGCCGGGATCAGCAGGCGCCGCGCGCCCCAAGGGTCGCCCCGCCCCCGTCTCCGCTGCCGCGGCGCAGGCTCAGGTCGGCGAGCCGGCGCCGTCGGACTCGGAGCCCGCGGCACGTGAGCTCGCCGAGCCGGCCCCGAGCGGGACACAGACCCCCCGCGGCGAGGACGATGCCGCAGGTGCCGATGGCCGCGCTCCTGCCGGCGCCGACGCCTCGCGCCCCTCGTCACCCGACGCAGATCTCCCGTCCTCGGGACAAGGTGCTGCACCCGAAGGGACGGCCGAGAGCTCGACGACCGACACCGCGGATTCGGTCGACGAACGGCTACCGGCAGACGCGACCCCGACGAACGAACACTCCTGAGGTGAACGGACCAACCCGCGGGGTGCGGGCGTTGACCCGGTACGACCATGGGCGCTGACGGAGCTGCGTGGCGCGAGAACCGTCGCACCACCACCTCGGCGCACCAGGCCGCTCTCGAACGCCGCCGTGCGGCAGAGGCCGACCGAGCACGCGGGCTGCTCGGCGACTTCGTCCGGGAGTGTCTCGAGCTCGGTCCGGCACCGGTGCCGCTCCGCGCGCGGAGCCACGACGGGCGTCACCGCTACCGCACCGATCTCACCGGCTGGTACCTCAAGCAGAACGAGAGCGTGGCCGTCGGTGCGGACGGAGAGTTCTATGTCCTCGCCGTTCCCCGATCGGTGGCGGCCTGGTTCCATGGCGCGGCCCTCACGCCGACCGATCCACCGCTCGTGCTCGGCGCGGGCGGTCGCGACGGAGAGTCCATCGACCTGCCGGCGGCGCTCGACCGGGTGCGAGGCCGCCGCGACGGGTAGCCGGGGCGTGACGCCCAGACGATGGTTCACATCGCGTCGACGCGTGCGGCCAGGTCGCCGAGCGCGTCCGCGACCGGGCCCGGGCTCTCCACCGCCGTCATGTGCCCAGCCTGGAGCACGACGACCAGGGTCGACCCCGCGAGGTCGCCGTGCATCACGCGCGCCGTCTCGACCGGGGTCACCGCGTCCTCGTCGCCCACCAGCACGAGCGCGGGTCCGGCGAATCCCCGGAGGACCGCCGACCGGTCCGGTCGCGCCGCCATCGCACGCTGGGACCACGCGACGCCATCGGGTCGTTGCTCGTCGATCCAACCCAGCAGCCGCCCGACGAGATCGCTCCGAGCCGTCCGGCTGGTCGCGCCGAGCAACGTGGTCGCCATCGGCCGAACGGCATCGACGCTGTCCTCGCGGACGACGGTCTCGGCCACTCTGAGTCGATTCGCGGCCGCGTTCTCGCCATCCGGGCCCGATCGGGTGTCGAGGAGCGCGAGTCCACGGACGAGCTCGGGGTGGCGCTCGAGGATCGCCATCGCCACGTACGCGCCCATCGACAGACCCACGACGATCGCACCCGTCACCCCGCGCCGCTGAAGCGTCAGCCAGATGGCGTCGGCGCTTGTCTCGAGCGCCGGAGCAGCGGCCGACTCGACACCGGCATCGCGCAGCCGGCGGGCGACCTCCGTGCCCGCCGCGGAAGCCCCCAGCCCGGGAAGGTCGATCGCGAGCACTTGACGCTCGCCGGGGAGCCGAGCCGCCACGTCGGCCCACATCCGGCTGTCGACCGGGAAACCGTGCAGAAGCACGAACGGCACCGATTCGGCGCGGGGGTCGCCCGGGCGGAGCTCGTGAACAGCGAGCAGGTCATCGGGGGTCATCGTGGTCCTCTCAGCGGTTCGTGCTGGGCAGTGCGGGCTGTCGCTCAGCGAGTGCCGTCATCAGCACCGCCGTTCACGACCGGACCGTCCCACGCCGACGGGAGTGGAACCCGGACGTCCGGGCGCACGTGCGACACGATCTCGTCGAGCACCCGTCGCACCGCGGCCTCGCCGACCCAGAGGTGCTTGGCCCCGTCGACGCCGATCACCTCGGCCTGATGCACGCGGGCGAACCTCGCACGGGCCTCGGCCGGCCTCAGGTAGTCGTCGAACTCGGGCACGAGGGCCACGAGCGGCTTCCCGAACTCGTCCCACGCTGCGAGGTCGTCGTCATCGGCACGGCGCAGCGGCGGTGAGAGCAGGATCGCCCCGTCGACGGCGGGGTCGCGCCCGTACCGCAGTGCCAGCTCGGTCCCGAACGACCAGCCGACCAGCCATCGGCGCGGCAGGTCGTGGAACTCCGCGAAGTCGATGGCGGCGGCGACGTCGAACCGCTCGGCGTCACCCTCTCCGAACGTGCCCTCGCTCGTACCGCGCGGGCTGGACGTGCCCCGCGTGTTGAAGCGGAGCACCGCGAGGTCGGCGAGCGCCGGAAGTCGCCAGGCTGCTTTGCGGAGGACATGCGAGTCCATGTATCCGCCGTGGGTCGGCAACGGGTGCAGTGTGATCAGCGTCGCGACCGGCGGGCGATCCGCAGGGAGGGCGAGCTCGCCCACCAGGGTCAGACCGTCCGCAGTGTGCAGGGAGATGTCGGCGCGACGGGCAGGGAGGATGGTCATCGACCGGATCTCGGCGGGAGATGTGCTCACCGTCCGAGCCTAACGAGGCCCCGCGGGCAGGCGTGCACCCGGTCCCTCACCGACGCCGAGCACGTGCCTCCCAGCACGCCGGGTGCCAGTGCCTGCGGTCCTCGAGGGCAGCCGCCGGTCCCAGGAGACCGTCGACCTGCCACGCGACAAGGTGCGCCACGCCGGGGAGGATCACCTGACGGCACCCCGGGCACGCGTACAACTTGTCCGATCCACGGACCCGCTGCACGGTCCACTCGCCGTCGGGCGCACTCTCGCTCCGGCGACCTCCGAGAGCGCGATCGAGATCGAGCGGCGGCGGGGGGCCCGCCTGCCGTCGTCGCGAGGGCCTCTTGCTGGGCATGGTCAGCATTCTCTCCCGGCGCGGGACGGAACCGTGGTCCGGGCGGAGGTCCCACGCTCCCCGCCCGCACCCGTCATCACGTGAACGTCGACGCGATCTCGACCGGCGGGACGCTCCCGGTACGCAGGAGCTCGCGGTACCAGTAGGCCGAGTCCTTCCACGTCCGCTCGAGCGAGTCGTAGTCGACCCGCACGATGCCGAACCGCCGGTCGTAGCCCCACGCCCACTCGAAGTTGTCGAGCAACGACCAGACGAAGTAGCCGCGCACGTCGACGCCAGCCTCGATCGCCTCTCCCACTGCGTCGATGTGGTCGTGCAGATAGGCGACACGCTCGACGTCGTGCACCCGGCCGTCCGGGCTCACCTCGTCCGCGAAGGCCGCGCCGTTCTCCGTGATGACAAGAGGCTGATCGGGGTAGGTCGCGTGCAGTGACGCGAGCAGGTCCACCAGCCCCTGGGGATCGATGTTCCAGCCCATCGCGGTGAAGGGCCCGGGCACCGCGACGAACTCGAGGTCGTCGGCACCGACCCAGGGTGAGCCGGCAGAGGCCTTGTGCCCGTCGGCCTGCTGACGCGGGCCATCCCCGCTGTAGCGCCGCACCTTCTGCGTCGCGTAGTAATTGACGCCCAGCAGGTCGATCGGGATGGTGATCGCCTCGAGGTCGCCGCCCTGGACGAAGGACCAGTCCGTGAGGTGCGCCGTGTCGGTGATCAGGTCCGAGGGGTAGCGCCCATCCAGCAGCGGGTTCAAGAAGGCCCGGTTCGCGACGGCATCGGCGCGGCGGACCTGATCGACGTCAGCCTCCGACGTCGGGTCCTCGGGGTACATCACGTGCAGGTTCAACGTGATCGAGACGGGAGTCTCCTCGCCCAGCTCTGCCCGGATCGCCGTCCCGGCGAGACCGTGGCCGAGGTTCAGGTGGTGGACGGCTGCCAACGACGCTGCGGCGTCGATGCGACCCGGTGCGTGGACACCGCTCGCATACCCGAGGTAGGCCGAGCACCACGGCTCGTTGAGCGTGGTCCACAGGGAGATGCGGTCGCCGAGCGCACGCGCCATCGTCGCGGCGTAATCGGCGAACCGGTACGCGGTGTCACGCGCGGGCCACCCGCCGAGGTCCTCGAGAGCCTGCGGCAGGTCCCAGTGGTACAGCGTGGCGACCGGTGCGATGCCGGCCGAGAGCAGGTCGTCGACGAGCCGGGAGTAGAAGTCCACACCCTTGCGGTTGACGGCGCCAGAGCCCGTCGGCTGGATCCGGGGCCACGCGACCGAGAACCGGTAGGCCTGCAGACCGAGCGCCTTCATCTCGGCGACGTCCTCGGACGAGCGGTGGTAGTGGTCATCCGCCACCGCACCGGTGTCACCGTTCAGGACCTTCCCCGGCGTCGCCGAGAAGGTGTCCCAGATAGACGGCCCTCGGCCATCCTCGTCGACAGCCCCCTCGATCTGGTACGAGGCCGTCGCGGACCCCCAGAGGAAGTTCTCGGGGAACGTACGGCCGGAGGTGCGAGAGCTCGTCATGCTGCGGATCCTCGTCATCGTGGTCGTGGGAGCGCTCCCGAGATCGACAGCCACCGCCGTCACACCTGGGATCGAATCGATACGATACCGCGCCCGGCAGCGTACGTCGACCTCACGTCGGCGATGCGGCTCCGGGAGGGTCTCCGCCCTCGACACGCGACGCCTGACACCGCGCTCGTCAGAAGAGGCGCGAGTCCACGTCGTCCACCCCGCGCATGGCGTCGTAGTCCAGCACGAGGCACGAGATGCCGCGATCCTCCGCGAGAACACGCGCCTGCGGCTTGATCTCCTGCGCCGCGAACACTCCACGGACGGGTGCGAGGTGCGGATCGCGGTTCAGCAGCGCAAGATACCGGGTCAGCTGCTCGACCCCGTCGATGTCTCCGCGCCGTTTGATCTCGACGGCGACCGTGGTCCCGGTCGCGTCACGCGCGACGATGTCCACGGGACCGATCGCGGTCGGGAACTCCCGGCGGACGAGGGTCGACCCCGCGCCGAGCAGCTCGATCTGAGCTGCGAGCATCTCCTGGAGATGAGCCTCGACCCCGTCCTTCACGAGCCCGGGGTCGACGCCCAGCTCGTGGGCGGAGTCGTGCACGACGGCGAAGAGCTCGATCTCGAGCCGGTCGTCGCTCTTGGCGTGCTGGACGGTCCACACCTGCGTCACACCGCGACCGCGAGACTCCTCGTCCGGCTCCAGGACCCGCAACGCACACGGCGGACTCATCCAGTTCAACGGCTTGTAGGATCCGCCGTCGGAGTGAAGCAGCACACTCCCGTCGGCCTTCACCACCAGCAGTCGAGTCGCGAGAGGTAGATGGGCGTTGAGACGACCCGTATAGCGGGCCGAACAGCTCGCGATCACCAGCCGCACACCGTCCTCCTCTCGCTCGTACCCATCACGCGGACGTGTGCCGACTGTCCAGCGACCACGGTCAGATGACGCGGTCCCCCGACCGTGGCGGCGCCGACTCGAGCCACGACATCATCCCCGCATACGCGTCCCGGGACATCGCGAGCTCGAACTCGGTCCCCCGGTGGCGGCACCGCACCTCGAAGAGGTCAGGTCTGCCGACGGCCTCCATCCCCCGACGGGCGAGGATCACGAGGTCAGACCGCTCCCACACCTGCGCCGGCCGCGGGGACAACGACCAGATCCGCCACCAGTCGAGCCGGCCGACCCCGTAGTGCGCGACGCCCTGCGACCACGTCGGCGCCTCCGACCCCGATGCCGATCGCAGTCCAGCCTGCACCACCAGCGGCCGCACCGCGCAGGCGAAAGACCCCACCCGCCTGTTGAGCGAGTGCACACGGGTCAGGCCGAGGCCGACGAGCACAGCGAACGCAGCGACGAGGACACCGACCGAGAACCAGATGACGGCGTCCAGCACGGGTGACCTCGGCTCAGTGCGTCGACGCGCCGGTGCCAGGCGCGACGACCGCCTCGTCCGCCACCAGGGTGACGGTGTCGTCGTCCACCGAGAGGAACCCGCCGGTCACCGTGCCGCGGACGACCTGACCCTCGAGCGGCTTGACCCGCACCTCGCCCGCGCGGAGCACGGCGAGAAGTGGTTCATGTCCGACCAGGATCCCGATCTCGCCCTCCACGGTGGGCGCGGTGACCATCGTCGCCTGGCCGGACCAGACGCGGCCCTCTGCATCGACAAGCTCAACTTCGAGGTGAGCCACTCGGCCTCCTTGTTCGCGGTGGACGGATCTTCGAGAGGATCACGGCACTCAGATCCCGTACTCCTTCTGGATCCGTGCCCAGTTGCGCTCGAGGTCCTCGAGGCCACCGATGTTGAAGAACGCCTGCTCGGTGATGTGATCGAACTCGCCGTCGGCGATCTTCGAGAACGCTTCGATGGTCTCCGAGATCGGGACGGTCGAGCCCGGCACGCCGGTGAACTGCTCCGCCATGTAGGTGTTCTGGGACAGGAACTGCTGGATGCGGCGCGCCCGCCCGACGACGGTCTTGTCCTCCTCGGACAGCTCGTCGACGCCGAGGATCGCGATGATGTCCTGAAGCTCCTTGTTGCGCTGCAGGATCTGCTTCACCCGCACCGCGGTCTCGTAGTGATCCTTGCCCACGTAGCGCGGGTCGAGGATGCGCGAGGTCGAGGTCAGCGGGTCGACGGCGGGGTACAGACCGCGCGAGGCGATCTCGCGCGACAGCTCCGTCGTGGCGTCGAGGTGCGCGAACGTCGTCGCCGGCGCCGGGTCGGTGTAGTCGTCAGCCGGGACGTAGATGGCCTGCAGCGACGTGATCGAGTGACCGCGGGTCGAGGTGATGCGTTCCTGCAGCTGACCCATCTCGTCGGCGAGGTTGGGCTGGTAACCGACCGCGGACGGCATGCGTCCGAGAAGGGTCGACACCTCGGACCCGGCCTGGGTGAACCGGAAGATGTTGTCGATGAAGAGCAGCACGTCCTGCTTCTGGACGTCCCGGAAGTACTCCGCCATCGTCAGCGCGGAGAGCGCGACGCGCAGACGCGTGCCCGGCGGCTCGTCCATCTGACCGAACACGAGGGCGGTCTGCTTGATGACGCCCGACTCGGTCATCTCGTCGATCAGGTCGTTGCCCTCACGCGTGCGTTCACCGACGCCGGCAAACACCGACACGCCGTTGTGATTGTTCGCGACGCGATAGATCATCTCCTGGATCAGGACGGTCTTGCCGACGCCGGCCCCTCCGAACAGGCCGATCTTCCCGCCCTCGACGTACGGCGTGAGCAGGTCGATGACCTTGATCCCCGTCTCGAACATCACGGTCTTCGACTCGAGCTGGTCGAACGCCGGCGGCCTGCGGTGGATCGGCCACCGCTCGGTGATCTCGATCTTCTCGCCGGGCTTGGCGTTGAGCACCTCGCCGATCACGTTGAACACGTGTCCCTTGGTGACGTCACCCACCGGGACGCTGATCGGGGCGCCGGTGTCGGTCACGATCGCGCCGCGGACGAGCCCGTCGGTCGGCTTGAGCGCGATCGCCCTGATCATCGAGTCGCCGAGGTGCTGCGCGACCTCGAGGGTCATGCGTGACGTCGACTCGCCCTCGCCCTGGGACGACAGGTCGATCTCGACCGTGAGGGCGTTGTACATCTCCGGGATCGCATCCGAGGGGAACTCGATGTCGACGACCGGGCCGATGACCCGCGCGACGCGGCCGATGCCCCGCCCACGCTCGTGCTCGATGCCGGTCTCTGTGGCGGTGGCAGTCATGTGTCTCTCGCTTCGCTCGACCGGAGCGGTCCCCGGTTGGTCTGTGCGTGGTGCTGACGATGTGTCGCCCGACGGGCGTCGGGTGTCACGACGAGGCGAGCGCGTCGGCACCCGACACGATCTCGCTGATCTCTTGGGTGATCTCGGACTGGCGCGCCTGGTTGGCGAGCCGCGTGTACATGCGGATGAGGTCCTCCGCATTGTCTGTCGCTGTGTGCATCGCCCGCTGGCGCGCCGCGAGCTCCGACGCGGCCGCCTCGAGGAGGCAGCTGTGGATCCGGGTCCGGATGTAGCGCGGGAGCAGCGCGTCGAGGACGTCGTCCGCCGACGGCTCGAACTCGTACAGCGGCAGGGCCTCGTCGCCGGGCTCCACGACGCCCTCGACGACCTCGAGCGGGAGCATGCGGATCACCCGGGGCCGCTGCGTGACCATGTTGACGAACTGCGTGTACACGACGTGCAGCTCCCCCACGCCGCCCTCGTCGGCCGGGGCGAGGAACGCGGCCAGCAGAGCGTCCGAGATCTCCTCGGCGATGGCTGCGGTCGGTGCGTCGGAGCTGCCGGTCCAGGTGCGGACGAGCGGTCGCTCGCGGAACGTGAAGTACGAGACCGCCCGCCGTCCCGACGCGTAGAGCGCGATCTCCTTGCCCTCGCCGGTCAGCTTCGCTGCGAGCCGCTCCGCCTCCCGGATCGCGCTCGCGGAGTACGCCCCGGCCATCCCCCGGTCGGACGTCACGACGAGGATCGCCACGCGGTTCGTGTCGTGACGATCAGAGGTCAACGGGTGGTTGACGTTCGCGTGCGTCGCGACGGCTGAGACAGCCCGCGTGATCGCCCGCGCATAGGGCGTCGTCGCGGTCACGTTCGCCCGCGCGCGACCGATGCGCGAGGCGGCGATCAGCTCCATCGCACGGAAGATCTTCTTCAGCGACTGGGTCGACCGGATCCGCTGCCGGTAGACGCGCTGCTGTCCACCCATGCTCAGACCTTCTTCTGCCGGACGATCTGCTCCTGCTCGACCTCGGTCGTCAGCTCGGCGTCGGCAGGCCCCACGAGCGGCGAACCGTCGCCCTTGAGGAACGTCCCGCGGAAGGTCGCGACGCCCTCCGCGAGCGCGGCCTCGGTCTCGTCCTCGAGCTTCCCGGTCTCCCGGATCGTCGAGAGCACCGCGGTGTGACGCCGCAGGTAGTCGAGCAGCTCGGTCTCGAACCGGCGGACGTCCGCGAGCGGGACGTCGTCGAGGTGGCCCTTGGTGCCGGTCCAGATCGACGCGACCTGGTCCTCGACCGGGAAGGGCGAGTACTGAGGCTGCTTGAGCAGCTCCATCAGGCGCGCGCCCCGCGTGAGCTGGGCACGCGAGGCCGCGTCGAGGTCCGACGCGAACATCGCGAACGCCTCGAGAGAGCGGTACTGGGCCAGGTCGATCTTCAGCGTGCCGGCGACCTTCTTCATCGCCTTGACCTGGGCGGAACCACCGACGCGGGACACCGAGATGCCCACGTCCACCGCGGGTCGCTGGTCGGCGTTGAACAGGTCCGACTGGAGGAAGATCTGCCCGTCGGTGATCGAGATGACGTTGGTCGGGATGTACGCCGAGACGTCGTTCGCCTTGGTCTCGATGACCGGCAGCCCGGTCATCGACCCTGCGCCGAGGGCGTCGGAGAGCTTGGCACAACGCTCGAGCAGACGCGAGTGCAGGTAGAAGACGTCACCCGGGTACGCCTCGCGGCCCGGCGGCCGGCGCAGCAGCAGCGACACGGCCCGGTAGGCCTCGGCCTGCTTCGAGAGGTCGTCGAACACGATGAGCACGTGCTTCCCGCTGTACATCCAGTGCTGGCCGATCGCCGAGCCCGTGTACGGCGCGAGGTACTTGAACCCCGCCGGGTCAGAGGCCGGGGCGGCCACGATCGTCGTGTACTCGAGCGCACCGGCATCGGCGAGGGCCCCGCGCACCGCGGCGATGGTCGAGCCCTTCTGGCCGATAGCGACGTAGATGCACCGCACCTGCTTCGTCGGGTCGCCGGTCTCCCAGTTCGCCTTCTGGTTGATGATCGTGTCGATCGCGATCGCCGTCTTGCCGGTCTGGCGGTCCCCGATGATGAGCTGCCGCTGTCCCCGCCCGATCGGGATCATCGCGTCGATCGCCTTGAGACCGGTCTGCAGCGGCTCGTGGACGCTCTTGCGTGACATGACTCCCGGAGCCTGGAGCTCGAGCGCCCGCCGGGCCTCGACCGCCACCTCTCCGAGGCCGTCGATCGGCTGACCGAGCGGGTCGACGACGCGCCCGAGGTAGCCGTCGCCGACCGGGACGGACAGGACCTCGCCCGTGCGGCGGACCTCCTGACCCTCCTCGATCCCGGTGAACTCGCCGAGCACCACGACGCCGATCTCGCGGACGTCGAGGTTCAGCGCGAGGCCGAGCGTGCCGTCCTCGAAGCGCAGCAGCTCGTTCGCCATCGCACCCGGCAGGCCCTCGACCTGCGCGATGCCGTCGCCCGCGAGGGTGACCCGCCCGACCTCGTCGGTCGCGACGCCGGACGGCTCGTAGGACTTCACGAAGCTGTCCAGCGCGGCCCTGATCTCGTCGGGGCGGATCGTCAGCTCAGCCATTGCTCTTCTCCTGTCGTGACTGCACCGGACGGTGCCGTCGTACGTTCTGTGTGCGGACGGGTCGATCCGTCATGTCGCGATCGCGCGACGCGCCTCGGCGAGGCGGGCCAGCATCGTGGAGTCGACGACGTCCGCGCCCGTCTGGATCCGCAGTCCGCCGATCACGTCGGCGTCCACGGTCACGTTGAGCTGAAGAGTGCGACCGTACGCCCGCTCCAGGATCGCCCCCAGCCGGTCGAGCTGCATCGCCGACAGCTCCGTCGCGGACGTCACCGACGCCACGACGCGGTCACGTCGCGCGGCGGCCATTGCGCCGAGATGGACGAGAGTGACCACGAACGAGCGTCCGCGCGGTGCGTACGCGGCACGGCGGGTCACGATCGAGGTGGCCTCATGCACCTTGCCGGCGAGCAGTGTGCCCACCAGCTCGGCGCGAGCGACCGCCGTCGCACGTTCGTCGACGAGCGACCGGCGTAGCTCGCGGTGCCCCGCGAGGGCCTTCGTGAGCCGGAAGAGCTCGTCCTCGACCTCCTGGAGCGAGCCGTCCGACTCAGCGGCCGCGAGGATCGCCGAGAACCCGAGCTGCTCAACCGCCTCGGCAAGGTCGGCCTCCGCGGACCACCGGGACCGTGCCAGGTCAGCGACCACGTCCGCCACCCGGGGGTCCGCAGCGGCGAGGATCACCTCGGACAGGTGAGCCTTCGCCTCGCCGTCGGTCGCCGGGTCCGTCAGCGCACGCCGCAGCGAGCCCGAACCGTCGAGCGCGTCGACCACGGTGAACAGCTGCTCACCAAGGACGACCGCCTGCCCGCCCGCGGCACGCAGCACGGGCTCGAACCGGTGCTGCACCGCGCGCAAGGATGCCTGGCTCGCTCCGCGCATCACTTCCCCTTGATACTGACTGCCGTGCTCGCCTCGAGCTCGTCGAGGAAGCGGTCGACCACACGGGACTGACGGACCTCGTCGTCGAGCGACTCGCCCACGATCTTGGACGCGAGCTGTGTCGCGAGGACGCCGACGTCGGCGCGCAGCGTGACCATCACTTGCTGGCGCTCGGCCTCGATCTGCCGCAGGCCGGTCTCGAGGATCCGGTTCGCTTCCTCCTGCGCCTTCGCCCGGAGATCGGCCACGATCGCGTTGCCCTCGGTGCGCGCCTCCTCGCGGATGCGAGCAGCCTCGGCACGCGCCTCGTTGAGCTCCTTCGTGTACCGGGCGAGCGCCGCGTCGGCCTCGGCCTGGACCGACTCCGCCTTCTCGATGCCACCCTGGATGCGCGCGGTCCGCTCGTCCAGGACCTTCTGGAAACCCGGGAGCGCGTAGCGGTAGAACGCGAACGCGATGATGGCGACGAAGATGGTCGACCAGACGATCTCCGAACCCGCGGGCACCAAGATGTTCCCGTCGCCCTCGGCAGCGAGCACCGTGCCTGTCAGGACGGTCGCGATCACTTGAAGAGGAAGCCTGTGATCAGGCCGAGCAGTGCGAGCACCTCGACGAAGCCGACACCGATGAACATCGTCGTGCGCAGCTGGCCGGCGACCTCGGGCTGGCGCGCGATACCTTCGATCGTCTTGCCGATCAGGATGCCGATGCCGATACCGGGACCGATCGCCGCGAGGCCGTAGCCGATGGTGGCGACGTTGCCGGAGACCGCGGCAAGAGTGGTGGTGTCCACGATGACTTGTTCCTTCCGTAGTACGTCGGACCGACCGGACCGACGTCGTGTGGCCTTCGGGGACCGTCCGGGCCCCGCTCAGGTTCTGGTCAGTGTTCTTCTTGGATGGACAGGTTCAGGTACACGGCTGCCAGCACCACGAAGATGTATGCCTGCAGAGCGGCGATGAACGCCTCGAACAGCGTCAGCGCGAGCGCTGCTCCGAAGGTCACCAGTCCGTATGCCTTGAGCGAGGGCCCGGCCTCGACGAGGAAGAACTCCGTCGCCGAGATGACGAGGACCAGCATCAGGTGCCCCGAGATCATGTTGGCCACGAGTCGGATCGCGAGCGTCGCCGGCCGGATCACGAACACTGTCAGGAATTCGATCGGCGTGAGCAGCACGTACATGTACGGGGGCACGCCAGGTGGGAACAGACTCGTCCTGAGGAAGCCGCCGAGCCCGTGCGCGCGGATGCCTGCGCCGAGGTACATCACGAAGACCCAGGCCGCGAGCACGATCGGGAGGCCGATCACCGAGGTCCCGGCGATGTTCAGCAGCGGGACCACGCCCGAGATGTTCAGCGCGAGGATCGCGACGAAGATCGTCGTCAGCAGCGGAACGTACTTCTTGGCCTTCTCGGTGCCGAGCACCTCCTCGGCCACGTTCACGCGGACGAAGTCCAGCACTAGCTCAAGGATGTTCTGCCCGCGTCCCGGCACCAGCTTCGCGCGGCGGGCGCCGACGACGAACACCGTGACGACCACCACCGTCACGACCAGGCGCACCAGCTGGATGCGGTTGAACTCGAAGGGTGTGCCCGCGAAGAGGATCGGCGGCGGGAAGAAGTCGGAGATTGACGGCGGCTGGAACCCGCCACCCCCACCAGAGGCGGCGAGTAGCTGTGTCGTCGCAGCGGTGAACAGAGCAGACTCCTGCGGGTGAGTGGGCCATCAGAGCATCCGCCACAGTGCGCGAGTCCTGAACACGGACGTGCGCCGCGGACACTCCGAAGCACCAGGCCATCGTGGATCGGGTGAAGCCTAACCTATGCCTGCCGGTCGTCCGGACCGGGGACCTTTGGGTCGGTCTGGCTCTCCACGTAGGGGACACGCCCGCGGAGGACGGCCCGGTAGTCGAGCAGAGCCGACCCGACCACCCCGACCGCGAGAACGGCTGCGAGCACAGTGCGGTCATAGAAGTTCTGGTCGCGGATCACCGCAAGCACCACGATCACGACGATCATCTTGGCGAGCCAGCTCCCCATCACGACAGCGGCCGTGGTCGTCGCGGTCGCCTCGGCCGTCCGGAGCATCGCCACGACGGTCGTCCCGCTGAAGACGAGCGTGATCCCCACGCCGATCAAGGCGCCCCAGACTCCCGGCAGCCCGCGGGTGGCCCAGCCCGCCGCGCCGCCGACGGCAAGAAGGAGGACCAGCAGGCGGAGCATGCTCCGCAAGGCCGCCCTGAACACCTCGGCGGCTGCGGACGGGCGGGCTCCGCGAGCCGGTCCAGGGGTCCGTCCTGAGCTGTCGGCGCTCGTCATGACGTGTGTCCTCTCGGGAGGGCAGGGGTTCGGATCCGGCCGCGGAGCGGACCGAGGGTGAGAACCGTGGAGATGACGAAGCCACCACCGAGCAGGATCAGCGCGGTGGTGGTGGACAGGATCACCAGCGACGCGGCGCCGAACGCGGCCACGGCGGTCCAGAGATACATGATGATCACCGCGCGGCGGTGCGAGTGACCGAGGGCGAGCAACCTGTGGTGCAGGTGCATGCGGTCGGGGTGAAACGGTGAGTGCCCGGAACCGACGCGGCGCACGACCGCCAGCACCATGTCGAGCAGCGGCAGCAGAAGAACGGCCAACGGCAGCAGGATCGGCAGGTACGCCGGGAGCGACTGCCGCTCCGACACGACGGCGGGGTCGATCTGCCCCGTGACCACGATCGTCGCTGCGGCCATCGTCAGCCCGATCAGCATGGAACCCGAGTCGCCCATGAAGATCCGGGCCGGGTAGAAGTTGTGCGGCAGGAAGCCGATGCACGCACCGACGAGCGCGACGACGACGAGGCTTGCGAGGTTCGAGTAGTCCGACTGGCTCGCGGTCATCGTCAGTCGGTAGGTGTACGCGAAGAACGCCAGACCACCGATCGCGATCATCCCGGCCGCCAGGCCGTCCAGGCCGTCGACGAAGTTCACGGCGTTGATGGCCACCACGACGAACAGCACCGTGACCAGGAGGTACATCTGGCTGGACCCGACCGTCAGACCACCGACCGGCAATGACGTGAGCTGTACGTGCTGCCACGCCATCAGGAGAGCACCGAGGACCTGGCCGATCAGCTTGGTGATCCAGTCGAGGTCCCAGATATCGTCGGCCACGCCGAGCAGGCACACGAGCGTCGCCCCTCCGAGGATGCCCCAGGCCTCGTGCGAGTCGGCGAACACGCCTGAGAGGAACGGCGTCCTGCTGGCGACCACGACACCGACCACGAGACCCGCCAGCATCGCGACACCTCCGAGCCGCGGCGTCGGGACCGCGTGCACGTCGCGCGAACGGACCGCGGTGATCGCGCCCACACGGAGAGCGACCCACCGCGCGACGGGCGTGGTCAAAGATGCCGTCGAAATAGGGAGTGTCCTCATCGAAATCGCGGGGTTGCGCGAGGCGTTCGAGGTGGGCCCGGGTGTGGGCGAGGAGGAGGATATCGTCGTCGACTTCGCCGGGATCGGACCAGCGCCAATCGGGATGCCGCTCCTTGAGATAAGCGGCAGCGGCACTCACGCGCGTGGGTCGTTCCGGCCTGTGGGCCGATCCGAACTCCGCGCAGCGAGGGTCATGGACAATGAGCATCGAGAAAACACGATGGGGCACTGTGCGAAGGAGCAAAGGGAAAAGCACGCAGCGCACTCATGCTGCGCTGCGGTTCGCCTCGATGGCGGGCTCCTCGCGAAGGCTGGGACCGCGGTCGGCGGCGAGAAGAAACCAA
>MLJW01000507.1_pt1 | contig 16184 bp, 14 predicted proteins | sample 888231 | NCBI WGS metagenome assembly MLJW01 (sample SAMN05788063, study PRJNA343431) | mine drainage metagenome | isolation source: sample collected from the inflow into an acid mine drainage treatment plant... | place: Germany: Lusatia, lignite mining district
AGCAAGGACTGGACGCCGGGCCGCTGTCCGTGATCGCCAGGATGCGCCGGCAGGGTCTGGTGGCTCCGTCGCGGGCGACTCTTGCCCGCGCGTTCGCGACCGCGGGGGTGTCCAAGCCCGAGCCGCGCAAGAGACCACGCGCGGCGAACCGCCGGTTCGTCTACCCGGCCCCGAACTGCTGCTGGCAGATCGACGCGTTCGCCTGGTCCCTTGCCGATGGCACACCCGTGGCGATCCACCAGGTCATCGACGACCACTCACGGATGGCCGTCGCGACGCTGGTCGCCGATGGGGAGACGGCCAAGGCCGCCGTGCTTGTCGTGTCCACGGCCGTGCGCCGCTGGGGCGTGCCGCAGCGGCTCCTGTCGGACAACGGGCTCGCGTTCAACCCCACCCGTCGCGGCTTTACCGGCAAGCTCGTGGACTACCTGATCGACCTGGGCGTCAAGCCGATCACAGGCAAGCCGGACCACCCGACCACCCAGGGCAAGAACGAACGGTTCCACCAGACCCTGCAGAAATGGCTCAACGCCCGGCCGCCGGCCAAGACGATCGCCGCCCTGCAGTCGCTGGTCGACGAGTTCGACCGGTACTACAACCACGAACGCCCCCACCAGGGGATCGGCGGGAAGACCCCGGCCGAGGCATGGGCCGCCACCGAGCCCGCACCCGCCCCGACCGCCGAACCCCGAATGCCCTCGATCCCACCCTCCGCGCGCACCCTGACACCGAGCGTGGCTACTGCGAGCCCGAGCCCGATGCAGGCCACCACAACGGCTGGTCCACGCAGCAGGACACCGCTGGCCCTGCATCCGGCCGAAGGCCTCGTCACCGTCAGGATCAAGAAGAATGGCCAGGTCAAGGTGTTGAGCTGCCTGTTCTACGTCAGCACGCACCGGGCCGGGCAGCAGGTGCACGTGCTGTGGAACGAGCAGAGCGTGGAGGTCTTCACCCACGACGGTGAGGCCCTCATCGCCTACCCGCGCCCGTCGATGACCGGGCTCTACTACGGGCCGCGGGCCGCGCGGCAGGGCACCCCGATGAAGACCGCCGGCCAGAATCCTTCAGCGGGGATCAGCGGGACCGCACAACGGACCGTCTCCAAGGGCGGATACGTCGGCGTGCTCGCCTCCAAGTTCTACGCCGGCTACAAGCGTTGCGGCGAGCAGGTCACCATCGCCTGGGACGCGACGACGGTGACGATCACGGACGCCCGCGGAACGACCATCGCTACCTATGCCAAGCCCACCGAGCGCCGCGGCTGGCACGGGCCGGCCCAGACGAAGCCGTCAACGAAGTCATGAGACATGCCCGTGCCCACGATGTCCCGAGACATGAACGTGCACGATCTCCTGAGACATCACATAGTTGCTGCCTGATGTGATGTTGCAGGACTTCGTGGACGGTTCTGCCTGACTGGGACAGCACCCTGGATTGCGAAGAGCCGCTAAACTCAATACCGTTTACGCGGTTCGAGTGAGATCTGGCCAGCACCAATACCCCCACCGGACCCAACACCTGTCAGAGTGAGGTCAGGAGGGCAGGGTCGACTTAGCCCTAGCCGGAACACCAGCCCAAAGCTGATCGGCGGCGCAAGTACCCGCGACGACGGCGCCAGCTGCGATGACGCAACCCTTCTCGATGACGGATCCTGGGAGAATTATCGCCCCGGCGCCTATCCAAACGCCGTCTCCGATGATTACGGCGCGTGACGTCAGCATCCCGGCACCTGCCCGCCATTCGGAAGGCCCAATGTGATGGGTAGACGTGACGATCATAACCCGCGGGCCTATGGCCACGTTCTTGCCGATTACGATGGGCGCGGACCCTTCAAAAAGGACGTCGCGATTTACGTAGGAGCCGCGCCCGATACTTATATTGTGGTTATGGATTTGAACGCCTGATTCAAAGCCCACCTCACGAGCGTCGACGCCAGCGGCAGCGAGCAGACGCCACCTTCGACCGGTTGGAACGATGGGCTGAACCGCCAACCATTTCAAAGCATTTCTCAGAGTCATTGGCGCTATCCTAAGGGCCATACAGGACCGGTCAAGCTTCCCAGGACCCCGGCAGAGTCCTGGTTGGGGCGCTTTGACCTGCGGGTTTGTGGTGTGACACTCCGGGTGGGGTCGGACGTCGTGCTGGCGGTGAGGGTGGAACTGCACTCACAAACGTCCGGACCCGAACACTACGCCCGCCGTGTCATCTTCGTCTGCCACCACCGTGTCCGTCGAGCCCCGGGCGCTGGCCAGTCTCACTCTAGGTTGGTCGGCATGTCTGCGTCGACACGCCGATGCGGGCGGTAGCCGGGCCGGCATGCCGTTTGCGGGGCAGCGCAAGCGGTGAACCGGGGCGATCAACATAACCGGCACAAGTCTACATCACGCCCGCAACACCGCCAGACCTGTCCAGCTACTGCTGACGTGAAGATGCACTGGCGCCGTGGGTCTGTGAGGGGGCGGAGGGTCGTGGTGGCGTTGACATGAAAGAGCGTCTATTCGTGGCGTATGCTCGCAGTCGCGCCGCGCCGATTCTGAAGAGAGTTGATTGCTTTGACCCGGAGAGTTGCATTCGTCACCGGCATCACTGGTCAAGACGGTTCATACCTCGCCGAGCTGCTGTTGGGCAAGGGGTATGCGGTCCACGGTCTGATTCGGCGTGCGTCGACTTTCAACACGTCGAGGATCGATCACCTGTATGTCGACCCGCACGACGACTCGGGGAGCCTGCATCTGCACTACGGCGATCTCTCGGACGGCGCACGCCTGGTGACGCTCCTCGATCAGGTGCGCCCGGACGAGGTCTACAACCTCGGCGCGCAATCGCACGTGCGGGTGAGCTTCGACGAGCCCGAGCACACGGGCGACACCGTCGGGATCGGAGCGATTCGACTCCTCGAAGCCGTGCGGATGGCCGGTCTTGACTGCCGGTACTACCAGGCGTCGAGCTCGGAGATGTTCGGCGCGACACCTCCGCCGCAGAACGAGGACACGCCGTTCTACCCGCGGTCTCCTTACGGTGCGGCGAAGGTGTACGCGTACTGGGTCACGAAGAACTACCGCGAGGGGTATGGCCTGTTCGCGGTCAACGGCATCTTGTTCAACCACGAGTCGCCGCGTCGTGGTGAGACGTTCGTGACGCGGAAGATCACCCGGGCTGTCGCGCGGATCAAGGCCGGTCTCGAGCAGCACGTCTATCTCGGCAACCTCGACGCGATCAGGGACTGGGGTTACGCGCCCGAGTACGTGGAGGGCATGTGGCGGATGCTCCAGGCCGACGAGCCTGAGGACTTCGTGCTCGCGACCGGCGGTCACTTCTCGGTGAGGGACTTCGTCGCGGCGGCATTCGCACGCGCCGATCTGGACTGGCACGAGCATGTCCGTTTCGACGAGCGCTATCTGCGCCCGACCGAGGTCGATGCGCTCGTGGGTGATGCGAGCAAGGCAGAACGCGTCCTGGGCTGGAAGGCGACCGTGCAGACGGATGACGTTGCCCGGATCATGGTCGACGCGGACATCGCTGCCCTCGCATGCGAGGGCCGGCCGTGGATCGACACGCCCACATTGCCGGGTTGGCCGACCTTCGGGGGAAAGTGATGGAGGTCACCTACACGGCGCAACCTGTCGACCGCGATGCGTCGGTGTACGTGGCAGGGCACCGCGGGCTGGTCGGCTCGGCGGTCTGGCGCGCGCTCACTTCCGCTGGCTTCACGAACCTCATCGGGCGAACCTCATCCGAGCTCGATCTGCGAGACCGCGACCGGGTGTTCGACTTCTTCGCTTGGGAGCAGCCGCGACACGTCGTGCTCGCCGCGGCCAAGGTCGGTGGGATCCTCGCGAACGCGACCTATCCGGTGGACTTCCTGTCCGACAACCTGCGCATTCAGGTGAACATCATGGATGCCGCTCGTGAGCACGGTGTGGAACGCCTGGTGTTCCTTGGCTCCTCGTGCATCTATCCGAAGTTGGCCCCGCAGCCGATCAAGGAGGAGTACTTGCTGACGGGCCACCTGGAACCGACGAATGACGCGTACGCGATCGCGAAGATTGCCGGCATCCTGCAGGTTCAGGCCGTGCGGCGACAGTACGGTCTGCCGTGGATCTCCGCGATGCCCACGAACCTGTACGGTCCCGGCGACAACTTCTCGTCCCAAGGGTCCCACGTGCTTCCCGCCCTGATCCGGCGCTACGACGAAGCACGCGCCGGCAATACCCCCTCGGTGACCAACTGGGGGAGCGGCAACCCGCGGCGCGAGTTCCTCCACGTCGACGACATGGCCGCCGCTGTGCTGCATCTGCTCGACTTCTACGACGGGCCTTCCCAGGTCAACGTCGGGACAGGCGAGGATGTCACCATCAGGGAGCTGGCCGAGCTGGTGGCCGAGGCCGTCGGTTATGAAGGCGTGATCGAGTGGGACACGTCGAAGCCGGACGGCACGCCACGAAAGCTGCTCGATGTCTCGATGCTGACGCGGTCCGGGTGGGCGCCGAAGATCGACCTCCGCCACGGGATCGGTACCACGGTCGAGTGGTACCGGGCGAACAAGACCAGACTCCGGGAGTGACTCACGCGTGCGGGCCGCGCGGCTCCGCGTCAGTGCTGAGCGTGTGAGCGCTGGAGGGCGACGTCGTTGTCGACCATCATCTCGACGAGCTCCGTGAAGCGCACCGTTGGCGCCCAGCCCAGCACCTGCCGGGCCTTGGTCGAGTCGCCGCAGACCAGCTGGACCTCTGCCGGGCGCATGTATCGCGGGTCCTGGGTGACCAGGCCGGACCAGTCGTCGATGCCCACGCGTGCGAACGCGACGTCGAGCAGGTCGCGGATCGAGTGGGTAGTACCCGTCGAGATCACGTAGTCGTCGGCGTGGTCCTGCTGAAGCATCAGCCACATCGCCTGGACGTAATCGCCGGCAAACCCCCAGTCGCGCCTGGCGTCGAGGTCGCCCATGGTGATTCCGTCCTGCTGGCCGAGGGAGATGCGGGCGACCGATTCGCTGACCTTGCGGGTGACGAACTCGTGCCCCCGGCGCGGTGACTCGTGGTTGAACAAGATGCCCGAGGACGCGTGCATCCCGTAGGACTCGCGGTAGTTGATCGTCATGTAGTGCGCGAACACCTTGGCGACACCGTACGGCGACCGTGGCCACAGGAGTGTGGTCTCGCGCTGCGGGGTCTCCTGCGCCTTGCCGAACATCTCTGAGCTGGACGCCTGGTAGAAGCGCACTCGGCTCGGGTCCTCCCCCGAGTAGAGGCGCACCGCCTCGAGCATGTTGAGCGCGCCCTTGGCGGTGACATCCGTCGTGGGTCGCGCGTTCTCCCACGAGTAGGCCACCGAAGAGACCGCGCCCAAGTTGTAGACCTCGGTGGGCCGGGACGTCTCGAGAGCCCGGATCAGGCTCGAGAAATCGGTCAGGTCGCCGGCCACGAGCGTCACGTCCGGAAGGAGCTCGCGCACGAGGTCGAACTTCGGGTTGTTGCGTCCGCGGATCAAGCCGTACACGTCGTACCCCTTGCTCAGGAGCAGCTCGGAGAGGTAGAGGCCGTCCTGGCCCGAGATGCCCGTGATCAGTGCGCGCGCCATTTTCCCTCAATCGCGGGGTCCGTCATGTCGATCACCCTAGCGTCGTCCCGAGCGAGCCACGTCCCTGGAGGTGGTGGTCGTTGGGCCGTGGGCTGGCGCCTTCGTTCCGGGGGACGGCGATTCGGGGCACCTTCGCGAATCTGCGACGGTCACCGGCCACTGGTGGCCGATCACCGTTGCTCACGAGACGTGAGATTGTTGGTTGACGCCAGATCGGTTGCGTCGCCGTCGAATGCAGGGGCAGGCACTGGTGGAGCTTCACGACTACCTCACGATCGTCCGCAAGCGTTGGGTCTCGATCCTGGTTGCCACAGCGCTCTCGTTGGTGGTCGCGATCGGAGTGACGCTTCTGGCAACGCCGACGTACCAGGCGTCCGCGCAGGTCTTCGTCTCGGTGAACTCCGCTGGCACGACGGCGGACCTGCTCCAGGGCAGCAACTACAGCCAGCAGCAGGTGGCCTCGTACACCGACCTGGTCACCAGCCCGCGAGTGCTCATCCCGGTGATCGAGAAGCTCGCCTTGGGCGTGAGGCCGGAGACCCTGGCGAACTCCGTCACCGCGTCCTCCCCGCCCAATTCCGTACTGATCGACATCACGGTCACCGATACCGTCGCCCGACGGGCGAGTGACATCGCGAACGCGATCGCCGGCAGCCTCGGGACACAGGTCAGCGAGCTGGAGACGCCCTCGAGCGGAGCCGCCTCGCCGGTCAAGGTCAGCACGGTGCGCACGGCAACCGTGCCGCTCGCTCCCGCGACACCGAAGAAGACCCTGAACCTGGCGCTCGGCCTGCTCGTCGGTTTGGCCCTGGGCGTTGGTCTGGCCGTCCTGCGCGAGGTCCTCGACACCAAGGTCCGTAACGAGGCTGACGTCCGCCGGGTCACCGAGGCATCTGTGCTCGGGTCGGTGCACTACGACCCGGACGCTCCCGATCACCCGCTCATCGTGCAGAGCGGCCCGCAGAGCCACCGTGCGGAGTCGTTCCGGCGGCTGCGGACCAACCTCCAGTTCATCGACGTGGCAGAACAGCCCAAGACGATCGTGGTCACCTCCTCGCTGCCGGGCGAGGGGAAGACGACGACGTCGATCAACCTGGCGATCACGCTCGCGGACGCCGGCGCGCGCGTCGTGCTCGTGGACGCGGACCTGCGGCGCCCCTCGGTCGCGGAGTACATGGGGCTCGAGGGTTCTGTCGGGCTCACGACCGTGCTGATCGGCCGGGCGGCCGTGCTCGACGTCGTCCAGCCGTGGGGCAACGGCCAGCTGCACGTGCTCCCGTCGGGTCAGATCCCCCCGAACCCCAGCGAGCTGCTCGGGTCCCGCGCGATGGTCACCCTGCTCGACAAGCTGGCGCAGTTGTATGACCTCGTGCTGATCGACACCCCGCCGCTGCTCCCCGTCACCGATGCCGCCATTCTGTCGAGGCTCACGGGCGGCGCCCTGGTGGTGGTCGGCGCCGGCAAGCTGCAGCGTCAGCAGCTGGCTGAAGCGATGGGAGCGCTGGAGACCGTCGGGGCGCGCGTGCTCGGTCTGGTCCTGAACCGCCTGGCGAAGACCCCGTCCGACTCCTACACGTACTACGACTACTCCACCGAGACCGGGTCCACCGTCACGAAGAAGAGGTCCCGCACGGCCGCATCAACGAGCGAGACGCAGCGACCCCCGGCACACACCGGGTCGCGACGGTTGGTTCCCCGCACCGGTCAGATCCGGGCCGTGAGTGCGGCAGAGGTAGCGCCGAGGGGTGAGATCGACGATCCGATGGGTGACCTGTTCCCGCCGACCGGGCCGCAGCGGACGTCCGCATGGCCGGGGGAGCGCATGAGCGGCGGGACTACGGAAGACTGGTCGTCGCACCAGGTGTGAGGATCGATCAACAGGGGGAGCGCACGACGTGAGGGTTGAGCCTGCGGCCACGACCGGCAGACCGTTCACCGTCCTCGCCGTCTGCACGGGCAACATCTGTCGGTCGCCCGCGGTCGAGCGACTCCTCGTGTCGGAGCTCGGGCCCGACAGCGACATTCACGTGGCGAGCGCCGGTGTGGGCGCCGTTGCCGGCGCGCCGATCTCGCCGCCGATGGCCTCCCTGCTGGGTCAGGTCGGAGCCGTGGCGGGCGGGTTCGTCGCGCGCCAGCTCACCGAGCAGATGGTCCGTGACGCCGATCTGGTGCTGGCGCTGACCAGGTCTCACCGGTCGCAGGTCGTGTCCCTTCACCCCGGGGCGGTTCGCCGGACGTTCACGTTGCGTGAGCTCGCCCGGCTCGCGAGTGCCGTCGACCCGGCGGCGATCCCGGCGGGCTCGCACGCCGGCCGGCTTGCTGCGCTGCTGCCCCTCGCGGCCGCACAGCGCGGGCAGCGACCCGGCGAACCGGGGGAGGACGACGTCGTCGATCCCTACGGTGGCAACGAGTCGCTCTACCGGCGGTCCTTCGACGAGCTCGGCCCCGCGGTGCGCGAGATCGCACGCATCATCCGCGGCTGATCCGCGCCGCCGCTGATCTCAGGCGCGGGTGTGTCCGTGACACGCGGGTTGTCGCGCGCCTCGGTCGTCGGCCGGAGACCGGCCCGGCACACGCCGAGCCTCGGTCGGTACATTGAGGCAGAACGCCCCCGTCACCGAAGGAGTCCCGTGCGCATCGCGGTGATCGACCCGGGCCACCCGGACGCATCGGGCTCGACCCAGCGCTCGCCCGGTCGCCGATGAGCACGGTCCCCGAGCAGCCACCGGCGCAGTCGGGCGACTCGTCCAGGGTGCCAATGCCCGGCTCGGCGCCCCGGCGTGCGCCGTTCTGGGCGTGGGCGATGGTGGCGGCCGGCATCGCACTGGTCGTCGTGGCGGTGCTCCTCGCACGGCACCCGGCCGCACCTCCGTCGAGCCTGCCGACCGTGTCGGCGACGCAGACCTGGTCTCCGGTCGGTGTCGACCCGGTCGCGTACGCCCACGCCCTGGTGGTGGACACGAACGCGGCCCGTGCGGCGGCCGGGTTCGCCCCGCTCACCGAGTCCGAGTGCGCCCGCACCGCGGCTGCCGGGCGGGCGCAGGCGCTCACCGGTGACCGTCCACTGGTGCACGCGAGCCTGGTGCCGGTCATGGACGCGTGCGACCCGTCAGGCCCGGCGGCCGAGAACCTCAGCCGCGCGGCCGCAGATCCGCAGGCTGTCGTCGACGCCTGGCTCGCGTCGCCCGGGCACCGTGACAACCTCTTGGACCCGACCCTGACCCGTGTCGGCATCGCATGCGTGCCCGACGCCGGCCGCATGCTCTGCTCGCAGGTGTTCCTCGGGCCCTGACCGAGGCGGACGTCGGGCCTCACCGTCCATCGCCGCGCAGCCGCGAGCTTGCACTACCGACCGATACATCGTCTTCGCGTACCTGCGAAAGTGAGCCACGCTCCTGTCGCCACCTATCGACGGTGCGCAGGCAGAAGCGACAGGTGGGGATGACGCCGGCCACCCCGTTCAGGTCCTGCGGATCAACACCCCGCCGGGGGCCAGCGGCAACCCAAGCATCGACGTCGAGACGGGCACAGCCGCGAACCACGGGCCCACGTCACCCGACGGTCAAGCAAACCACGAAGGACACGGCCGACTGTCACGGGGGCCATGAAGGTCACAGCACCGTTGAACTGCACGTCGGTCAGGTGTCTCGTCAAGCGACGGTATGGCGGCGCCGTGAGTCCGGGCGGTGCGTTCGGCACGCCACCCCTCTATCAAATGTCCGATTTGCCCGCTATGGTCACACTATGTCGTCCATGGGGGGCGATCGTGCGCAACGTGGCGCTCGAGAGGAAAGAGTACATAATGCAACGTAACGTCAAGGCGAGACTGGCCGCTTTCGGGGCCAGCATCGCCGTGTTGGGTGCGGTCGCAGTCAGTGCAGCCGGGACCACCGGAGCGTACTTCTCAGACACTCACTCCGGCACCGTGAGCGGTACGGTGGGGTCCATCAAGATCACCACGTCGGGTGGGAGCGGCACCGACGGTCTCAACTTGGCCTACACCAACCTCCTTCCCGGTGAGAAGCAGACGGTGACGGCCCACTTCCAGAATACAGGCCTCAACGCCGAGGACGTCTGGGTGGTCTTCCCGAATGCCGTCGCTCTCCACGCCCTCAACGACCTGGGGCATTTCGGAGAGTTCCACATCGCTGGCGACGGCGTGGCCAAGTTCGACTCGGCCAACCTCAGCGACGGCCTTGAGACCGGTAGGTGTGGTGCCTTGTCGCCCACCGGTTGCTGGCCAGTGCCTCAGATGCTCAAGGTCGCCAGTAACGTGGCACCGAACAACACGGTTCACAACGTCGACTTCACCTTCAACTACTCCTCCAATCTGAGTGGCCAGACGGCTGCCGGTGGTGGCGTGTGGAACGTCTACCCCCCCCTCCCCTTGATCTGCCACGACGGGACCGCCGCCAACAACGTCGTACCGTGCCCCGCGGCAGGTCCGGAGCAGGCATCGTCGGGCAATGGGCTGCCGTACGAGCTGGTCGCCACGCAGGTGGGCCAGACTCCGTGAGGTGACAGCGCGGGGGTGTCGCTCTGCGGAGTGGCGCCCCCGCGCTCGTCCCGCCACTGAAGGGTGAGTGTCATGGCGCTGTCCAGGCGCGGAGTTTTGGCTCTGGTGGGAGTGCTGCTGGTCTTAGGTGTAGTCATCGCGCTGATTTACACCCTGCCATACAAGGTGTATGTGGTTCACACGGGCTCAATGTCACCAACGATTCCATCGCGTAGCGCCGTCGTCGTGAACGAGGGGCATTATCGAGTGGGTCAGGTAGCCACGTTCACTCACAACGGTGAGTTGATCACCCATCGTCTGGTTGCTCGCAATGCCGATGGCACGCTCTCAACGAAGGGTGACGGCAACTCCTCCAACGACCCGTGGACCATCGCGCCCGCCAGCGTTATCGGTGGGGTGGTGACGGCTCCCAGGATGGTCGGCTGGTGGATCGTCTATTTCAAGAATCCACTGGGCGTGGCAACGGTGCTGCTGTTGATTGCGACCCTGTGGCAGATCTGGTCTCTGGCCGAAATGGCCGGCGAGCCGGCATCCGCCTAGCTGCTTGCTGGGTCATCGGACTTCCGATCGGTGCGCGGGGCCGAAGCGTCGGCGACAGGGAGCATGCGTCGCCCGTAATTCACGCGGATGCCGCGGCCGCGGGCGATTCGTCGGTGGAGTTCGACGGATCCTCGTGATGGCCTCTGTTCCGCCGTTGCTGGACCGGTCGGTGGTGAAGTGGCTCAGGAACGTGGAATTCGACTTCTCCAGGGTCCGCCCGAGCCGAGCGATTTCGAGGATCGGGTAGGTGGCGCACGTGGCGACGATCGTCTCGGTGAAGTCGTGCCGCAGGTCGGGTGGTGTGTGGGCGGAGCGGACCTGTTGGTAACACAGCCAGGCAATCAGGACCCGATCGTCGGGGCCCCCGCGCAGCTCTGTGGCGGGTCCGACTCCGGCGTGAGCACGGTGACCGCCGAGCGCGGTGCCCGGCTGCTGCTGCGCTCCATCGCCGCGACCAGCCGGGCTTCACCCCACGACCTGGACCTCGCGGACCTGGATGCCGATCTGATCAGCAGTCTCGTGACCCATCTGGAGACCGATCGGCACTGCGCGGTCGCCACCCAGATCGCCCGGCTCGCGACGGTCCACTTGGTCTACTCCTTCGCCTCCTACGCCCACCCCGCGTCGCGGCGTCAAGATCAACCAGAGCGCGGGCAGCCCGGCCGCACGGGCTCCGGTGGGCGGGGAGCCGATCTCCGCGAGGCCCTTGCCATCGATACAGTAACGATATATCGTTGCTGTATCGATGAAAGGAGCGTCATGAGAGACGCACGCATGACAGAGATGATGCACGGCGGCCACCGGCCGAGGAACCACCATGAACCCTTCGGCCGTGGCCCCGGCTTCGGCCCAGGTTTCGGACCCGGCTTTGGCCCGGGTCCGCACGGCCACGGCGGACCCGGACCCGACGGTGAGGGCCGCGGGCGTAGGCGCGGCATGCGCGCCCCGCGCGGTGACGTGCGCGCGGCGGTCCTGCAGCTCCTTGCGGAGGAGCCGATGCACGGCTACCAGCTCATGCAGCTGATCGCCGAACGCAGCGAGGGCGCCTGGCGTCCGAGCCCCGGCACGATCTACCCGGTGCTCGCCCAGCTCGAGGACGAGGGTCTCGTGGAGGTCACCCGCGGCCAGGGTCGCAAGCTCGCGACCCTCACCGAGACCGGGCGCACCTACGTGTCCGAGAACGCGGCCGAGCTCGGCGACCCGTTCGCCGCCCTCAAGGAGAACCTCGGCCCCCAGGTCGACCTGCGCGGACCACTCGAGGACCTCGCCAGCGCCGCACGCCAGCTCGCCCGCTCCGGCACCGCCGCCCAGCAGGAGATCGCACGCACCGTCCTGCGTGAGGCACGTCGGTCGCTGTACCTGATCCTCGCGGACGACGAGGACGTGGCCGGCCCCGAGGGGGACCGGGACGCGAGCCCATCGGCGGTGTAGGCCGAGCGATCGGGCGCCGCTGCGGACCCGGCGTCCCGCCGAGCAAAGGGTGACCTCACCTGTGCGCTTACAGTGCCTGTGCCATGCAATGGCCATGAAAGGGTAGACCGAACGGGTGAGGTTTGCCCCGGTTTGCCCAGTTCAGGTTGCTGAAGTGGTAGGCAGTGACCGCGGTCCGAACGAACCGTGAGCGAGGCGTAGATCCGCTGGTCATGTGGTCGCCGCAGGGGGCCGACGGGGAGCAAGAGGCGAAACCGGCGCTCTCGAACGTCTGGAGGTTTCTGATGTCCCCTTCCCGTCCGCTCGTTGCCTTCCTCGGTGTCGCGTTCCTGGGAATCGCCGGGATAGGCGTCGGCGCAAGCGCCACGTTCTCCGACGCGGTGAACGCGACTCAGACGATCACGGCTGGCACCCTGAACATGACGGTTGCCGGGCCCGGTGGCTCGACGACCACCGGCAAGACGGTGACGCTCGGGTCGGTCGGCCCCGTGTCGTCCACCTTCACGACCGGTCCGCAGCTTGTGACGACAACGAACTCGGGCAACATCGTCGCCAGCGCGATCCTGCTGAGCGCCTCGGACTCGAACAACAACGCCACGCTGCAGAGCGAGCTCTACGTGCGCATCGACTCGTGGTCTGAGCCCAACAAGGGCGGCTCCAAGGTGCTCGTGTACGACGGCACCCTGGCTTACCTGGAGGCGCACCCGATCTCCATCATGGGACCGATTGCCGCAGGGGCGACGGACCCGTTCGAGGTCACGTTCTACGCCGGCAGCGGTAGTGCTCCGAGCCTGTCGAACGCGTCGATGGGTGGCGTCGTGACCCCGACGATCACCGTCAGCTACAACGGCTGAGTTCAGTGCGCGTGGGAGTCGCCCATCTGGGCGACTCCCACGGGCGTCGGTGCGAAACCACACGAGCGGAGGCCTCATGACGACGCAGCGCAACGTTCGGCACCGTCGGGTGGGGCGCTGGCTGGAGAACGCCCTTCTCGTCGTGGTGCTCGGGCTCGGTGTCCTGGGCGCCGTCGCTGTCTTGTCCGGGGCGTACCAACTGCGACCCGTGCTCTCCGGAAGCATGCGGCCCGGCCTGCCCGTCGGCGGCGTCGTCGTCACCGAGCGAGTGCCGATCTCCGCGCTGCACGTGCGCGACGTGGTGGTGTTCCACCGACCCGACAAGCCGGACGAGCTCGTGGTGCACAGGATCATTGCGCTCAACTCGGGGGCATCTGGGCCCGTCATCCGGACGCAGGGTGACGCCAACACCGTGGCGGACCCGTGGACGATCACTCTGCGGGGCGGGACGGCCTACCGTGCCGTGTTCGCGCTCCCGCTGGTCGGCTACGTCGCGGTCTGGGCGCATGGCTCCGAAGGAAGCAGGGCGTTGATAGCCGTGGGACTGCTCCTCCTCGTCGGTGGCACGGTAGGAGCGCTCGTGCAGTGGAGGCGCGCCTCCCGTGCGCCGACTGGAAGCCGGTCGGGCCGGGCCACTTCTGCGGGTCCGTCCCTGCCGCCGTCGGACGCGCAGCCGGAACCGAGTGCGGGCCGCGACGAGATCCTTGTGCATGGCCTGGCGCCGGATCGGCGTAGCCGCCGCGTTGACCCACAGGGGTAGTTGTGACACGGAATGACCACCTTGCGGTCCGACCAGGAGGAGATCGCCATCACAGCAGCGAGTTTGCGCCGTCGTCGTCCCTTGTCGTCACCGGGGTGCTTCTTCTCGTCTTTGGCCAGTTCCTGGTCATGCTTGCCGCCAGCAGTGGCGGAGCAGTGGCGGTGGGCGCGCTCTCCGCGCTGGCCGGGTTGATCACCCTGCTCCTTGGGTTGAAGCAGGTGGCGGTCAACGTCGACATCACCGCTCAAGTCGCCGCCGCAGAGCTCAAGCGCCCGGAGTCCGAGGTTGCTCGCGTGAGCCGCGAGCAGGAGTCCCCGCTCGATCCGCCGGGAGCGCCGAAGCCCTGGGCCTGACCGACGCCGGTGTCGCGCCCCTCCGCCTCACTGTCGGGCCACCGTCGTATCGTGCGGCCGACCCCCACAAGGAGACCGGACCGTGCACGTGATCATCGAGGAGAGCGAGATCCGCCGTGTCGTCGTCGCCGGCGCCTACGCGCGCGGGTCCGTCGCGACTGGAACTGCGTGTCACGTCCGGCCCCAGGAGGGCGGGTTGCAGACCGACACCCGGGCGGTAGGGATTCCTCGCGGCGGGTCCTGATCAGGCTGTTCGCACCTGACACACATCACAGCGGGACTGCAAGGTGCACCAGACCGGGGAGCGGCCCGTCGCCGGTGCACACGGGCGTCGGGCAGTCCGGCCCGCCCGCGCCCACCTCACCCCTCCGCGGGCAGCAGGTGACGGATCACCGACGGCTGGTCGGTGAAGGCGCGCATCCGCAGGTCGAGCTCGCGGTCGTAGCCTGTGAGGCGTTCGTGGTGCTGGCGCAGGTGCTCGCCCCAGGTCGGCACGGCGAACACCTCGACGAACACCGAACCGTCGGCCGCGTCCTGGTAGAGCGTCCACGAGGTCGCGCCGGTGCGGCGCCGGGACACCCCGACCCGTTGCGCCGCGTCGAGGAATCGCTCGACGTCGGCCGTCACCACGTGCCGGATCTCGATCACGACCGGGCCGGTGCGCGGGTCGAGGTCGATCGCGGCGTCGACGTCCGGCTCGGGCCACAGGGTGTCGGTGCGGGGGTCCTGCACTCCGGTACGGGCCAGCAGCGGCCACCACGCCTGGGACACGGCGCCCAGGACGAGCAGTCCCGTCGCGGCGACCAGCGCGTGGCCGATCCCGACCCGCTCGGCCGCGAGCCCCCAGAGCGCCGCGCCGATCCCCTGCCCGCCGATCATGACGATGAGGTACGTGGACATCCCCCGGGCCCGGACCCACGCAGGCAACGTGAGCTGGAGCACCGTGCTGAACGTCGAGAGCACCACGAGCCAGCCGACGCCGGCCAGCACCAGCAGCCCGACCAGCAGCACCGCGCTGCTCGTCAACGCCGACCCGGCCATCCCCAGCCCGAACAGCAACGACGCCCCGACCAGCAGTGCGCCCCGCGACATCCGGTCGCGCAGTCTCCCGAGGCCCAGTGCCCCGAGCACCGCACCCACCCCGAGCGCGCCGAGCAGCATCCCGTAGCCTCCCGACCCGAGACCCAGCCGCTCGCTCGCCACCACCGCGAGCAGCGCCCACAGCGCCGAGGCGGGCACGACGAACAACGCCACCCGCAGCAGCACCCGTCGTACCCCGGGAGCGTTGACGACGTACCGGGAACCGGACCGCAGAGCGGAGACCAAGGGCTCGGCCTCCCGCTCCGGCCCCGCGGGACGACGCCACGCCAGCAGGGCGGCGACGACGGCGACGGTCGAGACCCCGTTGATCGCGAACAGCACCGCCGGGCTGACGACGAGCAGCAGGACCCCGGCGAGCGCGGGGCCGATCGCGCGGGCGATGTTGATGTTCATGCTGCCCAGCCCGGCAGCCGCGGGGATCAGCCGGGGTGGGACGAGCTCCGGCTGGATCGCCTGCCACGCCGGACCGGCGAGCGCGTTCGTGACCCCCAGCCCGAAGGTGAGCATCAGCAGCACCAACGGCGTCACCAGCCCGGCCTCGGTCAGCACCACCAGCGAGCCGCTCACGACGACCGCGGCGACGAACACCCCGACCAGGTACCGGCGCCGGTCGAACACGTCGGCCAGCACCCCGGCCGGCAGCGAGACCAGCAGCACCGGCAGCAGGCTCGCCGCCTGCACCATGGCGGTCAGGGAGGTCGCGTTCGGTTGGTGCACGAGCATCCACTGGGCGCCGACCGTCTGCATCCAGGCGCCCGTGTTCGACACGAGCTGGGCGATCCACAACCAGCGGAACGTCGTGAGGGCCAGCGGCGCCCACGTGCCGGCCGAGCGGTCGGGGACGTCGGCGGCGGGCCCGTGCGGGCCACCCAGCAGACCGCTGCCGACCCCGGCCAGGGCACGTCGCGGGCCGCTGCCCACGCCCGGCGGTGGCAGCGTCGGACTCCCGGTCGGGTCGCCGTCGGTCAGGTCGCTCACCCGTCCCCTCCGTCGCCCGTCATGGGTCGTCACCGCCCGCCCCGGCCTGGACTCGGCCCCACGACCGGCGC
>MLJW01000508.1_pt1 | contig 16106 bp, 18 predicted proteins | sample 888231 | NCBI WGS metagenome assembly MLJW01 (sample SAMN05788063, study PRJNA343431) | mine drainage metagenome | isolation source: sample collected from the inflow into an acid mine drainage treatment plant... | place: Germany: Lusatia, lignite mining district
CCCCCGGCCCGAAGGGTTGCCCCCAGACGGGGCGTCTGCGGCGTTGTCGGGCACAGGCAAGGCGTACAGCCTTGCCGGTGCCCTCCGCCTTGCATCCATCCCCGTCTGAGGGCAATGCGGGCGCAGACATAGCGTGAACAGGCCCTAGATTGCAGTCCCCGTTTTGCCACATTCGGCTGCTTTCGCGGACATTCGCCTAGGGGCCGCGTCGCGGCGGGTAGCATGTGGACGATATGCGTCGTTTGTACTAACATTGAGGCTGATGTACAGCCAAGGAGGCTCGCCCATGCCCGCCGCTACTTCTACCGCGCGTACCGCTCGACTCGGACTGCGCGCGACCCCTGAACAGGAAACCGTACTGCGTCGCGCCGCTGAGGTCGCACACAAGTCGCTGACTGATTTCATTCTCGACGCCGCCTACCAGGCTGCCGAGCAGACCTTGCTCGACCAGCGATTGTTCATGGTTTCCGGAAATCAATACCAAGCGCTTCTGGAAATGCTGGATCGGCCGGAGTCCGACAATCCCGGCTTGGCCGACCTGTTCTCCCGGCGTCCGGTCTGGGCAAAGAAATGAGCCTGTCGGCACCGCAGGCACTCGACGCGCATCATCGGCTGGAAGAGTTTGACTGTGGAAAGCCTGCTCTCACCGATTGGCTGCTGCGCCACGCACGCCAGGCCCAAGGCAGCGGCTCGGCAAGAACCTTCGTCGTGTGCGATGGGGAGCGCATTGCCGGCTACTTCAGTCTGACCGTTGGCCAGATCGACACGCTCGAAGCGCCCGAGCGGATTCGTCGCGGCATGGGGCAGTATCCGATCCCGCTGGTCATTCTGGCGAGGCTTGCCGTCGATCTCGACTATCGAGGGCAGGGTCTTGGTTTCAGCCTGTTGCAGGATGCTATCCGCCGCACGCTCGCGATTGCCGAACAAGCGGGAATACGAGCTCTGCTCACGCACCCCATCGATGCCGAGGCCGAGGCGTTCTATCGTCGTTTTGGTTTCGAGTCCATGCCAGAGAACGAGCGGCAACTGATTTTGCTGCTCAAGGACGCGCGGCGATTTGCTGGAACACCACAATGAAATCGAAGGAAACAACGTTGTCATGGTGGCATCTGTCCTGGAGAAGAAAAAGATGAGGGATCAAGACAGAGAACGGATCAATTCCGCCTCGTAGTTCGAACCAATGTCCGTCGTTTTGGACAAAATGGCACTGTTTCGGCCATTTGTCCCTGAAGGTGGGGTTTAACAGCAAAATGAACCGCGTATCTTCGCGTGTGCCGTGAGTCTCCCGCCACCGAGGACTCAGGCAGACCACGTAGGGACATGCGCCCAGCCCGCTGATGCGCGTTCATTCCCCGGTCGCATCGCGCGCCTCCGTCCAGACCAGATGCGCCGCCCGATTTCAACTTGGCTTCCATCGCGTTCGCCACCGTAATGCCCGGTATGAACGACGAAAGGAACCGGCATGCTGACCGAACCGGCCTTCACCGAAACCGAACGCGCCCGGCGCTGGAACGTCAGCGCCAAGACCCTGCAACGCTGGCGTTGCGATGGCTTTGGCCCGCCGTATATCAAGCTCTCCAAGGCCGTTCGCTATCCGGTCGACGAAGTCGCGGCCTACGAACTGGCCCATCGACAGGGTTCGCCGGTCGATGCGGCACTGTGTCGGTGCTGCTGGAGCGCGAAACCCTCGCCGCCGATCTGCTGGCCCAAGCGATCAAGGCCACCTTCGAGCGGCGCGGCATGGCCGTGCCCGCCGAACTGCCGGTCGGCCTCACGGACGAATTCGCGCACGTCAGATCGGCTGACCAGGCTGCGGCGCCCGAGATGCAGTGATTCGGGCGGAAAGCGCGCTTTGGCGTGCCACCAGGAACCTCTGCAGCAACCCGGAGTAGTCGGCGCGCACTGCGGCGGCCACCGAGGGCCTCGAACGCAGCACCGCGCGCCATCGAGCCACCTTCGGCAGTGTCGGCCAAAAGCCGAAGTCGCCGATCGCATCGAAGACGTCGAAGTACCGAAACACCGGACCGAACACGGCATCGACGATGCTGAAGGCCTCTCCGGCGAAGTATGGCCCAGCACCCAGCGCAAGCTCGAGTTGCTCGAAGCGGGCGCGGATGTCCGACGCGCGCGCCGACAACGCGACCTCGTCCGCAGCGTTGTAGAACCCTGCGATCAGGTTCAACAGTGCCGATCCGAACTCCATCCACGACCGATGGCGGGCTCGCGCGAGCGCGTTCTCGGGGTGCAGGCGTGGCAGGGCCGTCTCGTCGAGGTACTCGCAGATCACTGCGGATTCGAAGATGGCCTCCTCGCCGACCAGGAGCACCGGCGTCTTGCCCAAAGGGGAAACCTGCAAGAACCACGGCGGCTTCCGCGCAAGGTCGATCTCACGGCGCTCGAAGGGCACACCCTTCTCCGCCAACACGATGGCCGCTCGCTGCACGTAGGGGCACAGCGCGTGAGAGATCAGCACCAGACGCGCGCTCATTTCGCCAGCCCTTCCGCGCGCAACGCGTCGTGAACCCGCGGCCGGGCGGCGATCCGGGCCAGATAGGCCTGCAAGTGCGGGTAGGGGCTGAGCGGCAACGCCAGGAAGTTGGCCCAGTTCACGATGGTGAACGCATAAGCGTCGGCCACGCTGTATTCCCCGGCCAGGTAGTCCTGCCTGGACAGCAAGGCGTCCAATTCAGTGAACCGTGCCGCCAGCCTGGTCTTGACGGCCTGCCGCGTGGATTCGGCGGTCTCCTTGTGCCACAGCCACGGACTGAAGACCCTGTGCAATTCGGTGCTGACGAAGGTCAGCCACTCGATCACGGCCAGCCGTCGTTGAGACCCGCTCTCGCCGATCAGACGGCGATGCGGGTCGAGATCGGCCACGTATTGCAGCAGCGACGCCGCCTCGGTGTGGCGCGAGCCGTCGTTCAGTTGCAGAAGCGGCACGTAGCCGCGCGGCGAGATGTCAAGGTAGTTCGCGCCGTCGGAGGTCGTGTGCTTGGCCAGGTCGACCGCCACGGCATCGAAGCCGGCACCGACTTCCCGCAGGGCGATGTGGACGGCCAGGGAACAGGCGCCCGGAGCGTAGTAAAGCTTCATGTCGGTTTCTCCTGAAAGTTGAGGGGTCGGATCGAACAACTGAAGATGTAGGTGAGCAGGCCGGGTTGGGTGGGCGGCCATTCAGGCAGCGCGAAGCCGAGGCACCAGCCACTCGCTGCGCTTGATCACCGCAGCGCCGTCGCCCAACAGCCACAGCGCGATGGACGCGGCGATGAGGAACACCGGGTACTCCCAGCCCCCGCCCGGGCTCGTGTGGACCCAGCCGTTGGGGACATGCACCCAGGCCGCTGCGGCCATGACCGGCACCAGCGCCAGTGCCGCCTGGCGGGCGTAAAGCCCCAGCACCAGGGCGATGCCGCCCAGGAGTTCGGCGGCAAACACCGGATAGGCCAGAAGCCCAGGGAAGCCGACGCTGGCAAAGAACTGAGCCGTACCCGGCAGGGTGAACACCAACAGCTTCAGCAAGGCGTGCGCGATCCACATGACGCCGAGGCTCACGCGCAGCACGGTGATGCCCAGTTGCGTGGTTGAAGGGTTGGAAGGATTCATGGTGCGACTCCGTAGCGGTGATGGTTGTCGCACGATATGATTGCGATTCCGAAACGGCTATAGGCAATAAATCAAACCGTGATTGCAAAGACGCAATACAAAACGACGCCCCGTGATCTTGAAGTGATGCTCGCGATGGTTCGCGGCGGGACGCTGGCGAGCGCTGGCGAGCGGCTGGGCGTTGATGCCTCCACGGTGTTCCGTTCGCTGCAGCGCATTGAGCGCGGCCTGGGCCGCTCGTTGTTCGAAAGAACGCGGTCGGGCTATGTCGCCACCGAGTTGGCGACGGAGATTGCCGGGCATGCAGAACAGATGGAGGCAGCCCTGGAGGCGGCGCGTTCGTCCGTGGAGTCCACGCCCTCGCAGACCTCGGGCACCGTGCGCATCACGACGACGGATACCGTACTGCACGGCCTCGTCGCGCCGGCTCTGGGCGGTCTGCGCGTCGTCCACCCCATGCTGAGCTTCGAGCTTCATACGGGCAACGAATTGGCCAGCCTGACACGACGCGACGCCGACATTGCCGTGCGCGCCACCAAGCGCCCGCCGCAACATCTCGTGGGCAAGCACATCGGGCCGATCCGCGTCGCGCTCTATGCGGCCAAGCGAGGCGATGTGCGCAAGCGGGCCGCTGCCGACGCCGGCAAGGTGGACTGGATCGCCCCCGATGACGCGCTGCCCGAGCACCCATCGGTCATTTGGCGAAAGCGGCACTTCCCGAAGGTGGCCCCGCGCTACCGGGTGAACAGCATCCTGTCCGTTCTGGAGTTGGTGGCCCTGGGGCTGGGCGTGGGGATCGTCCCGCTGTTCCTCGCTGAAGGGCGTAGCGATGTCGTGCGCCTGTCTGAACCGCTGGCTGAGTGCGAAACCGAACTCTGGCTGCTGACGCACCCCGAATCACGTCACCTGCGCCGGGTCGGTGCGGTGTATGCGCACCTGGCACACACGATGAATCTGCCGTGACAGGGTAGTCCCAGGTTCTGCCCAGGGCGCCTGCTCATCCAAGCGCGATGGACAACCGATGGCGGTGACGCACGCGGAAGTCACCGTCCGAAAGGCCGCCTGCGTGTGCTCCGGCGAAGAAGTTGGCGCCGGTTTTGAGAGAACAGAGAGCGAAAGAGAGTCGAACCGGGCGCGTTCGGGCGCTGAGGTTGGCGACCGGCGGCACAGGCAGAACGGCCCGCAGCCTCGCGTTGTTTCGCGGAACTCAGAAATGAAAATGCCCAACCGATGAAGGTTGGGCATGGAATCGTGGTGGCCAGGGACGGAATCGAACCGCCGACACGCGGATTTTCAATCCGCTGCTCTACCGACTGAGCTACCTGGCCAGAACGTCGTGCAGGCATGGCGCGAAGTCTTCGCAAAGCGCCTGCAGACGAAGCCCGCAATCATAGCAAACACTTGCGGCGCGGCGGCAGGGCTTATCCTGCCGCGTCGTCGTCGGGCGGTGCGGGGCTGGCCAGCTGGGCCTTGCGGCCTGGGCGGCCCCAGTCGACCCCGAGCTGCTTGAGCTTGCGGTACAGGTGGGTGCGCTCGAGTCCGGTCTTGTCGGCGACTCGGGTCATGCTGCCGCCCTCGCGCGCGAGGTGGAACTCGAAATAGGCGCGCTCGAAGTCGTCGCGCGCCTCGCGCAGCGGGCGGTCCAGCGTGAAGGACTGCTCGGCGATCAGGGGAGCGGGCTCGGGCAAGGCCGGGGCCGGCGCGATGTGCTGAACCGCCGCGTGGCTTGCCGGCGCCGGCTTGCTCAATCCCTGCTGCACGGCGCGCAGCAGCTTTTGCAGGGCGATGGGCTTCTCGAGAAAGGCCATGGCGCCGATGCGGGTGGCTTCCACGGCGTTGTCGATGGTGCCGTGGCCCGACATCATGATGACGGGCATGGTGAGCTGTCCGGCGCTGGCCCACTCCTTGAGCAGCGTGACGCCATCGGTATCCGGCATCCAGATATCGAGTAGAACCAGATCCGGTTGAAACTGCTGGCGGAACTCGCGGGCCTGTTGGGCGTTTTCGGCCGCCTCAACCGTGTGGCCTTCGTCACTCAAAATCTCGGACAACAAATCGCGAATGCCGATTTCATCGTCCACAACCAAGATGCTTGCCATACGCAGAAGGGTTCCGAGGTTTGCCGTCATGCAGCGCCGGATGGCGCAGGGCATGCCACAGCGGGAAATATAAGGGATACACGCGCGCCGCCAGGTGGGGTTGACGCGGAGAGATTTTGCACCTCGAGCCGAGCATGGTGCTCCTCGGCGATTTTCTTCACCACGGCCAGCCCAAGGCCGGTGCCGCGGGGCTTGGTGGTGACGTAAGGCTCGAAGGCGCGCGCCAGGATCTTCTCGCTGAACCCCGGACCGCTGTCGGCCACCGACAAGCGCACGCGCTGCGCCCCGCTGCTGGCCGAACGATACGCCTCGGTGCGTATGCACACTTCGCGCCTGGGCTGGCCGGCCACGGCATCGAGCGCATTCTGCAGCAGATTGTGAATGACCTGGCGTAATTGCGTGGCGTCGCCCTCGATGCAGGGCAGCCCGGCCGCGAGTTCGGCCCGCACCAGGGGCGCTTCCTCGCCCGCATGGGCATCGCGCGCACTCATGCCGCTGTAGAGGTTGAGGACGTCGCCGACCAGGGAATTGAGGTCCATGGGGGCGAGCTGCGTTGCCGGGGTGCGCGCGTAGTCGCGAAACTCGTCGACCATGCGCCGCATGGCCGTGACCTGGTTGACGATGGTTGTCGTGGCGCGCCCGAGCATGTCGCGATCGGATCCCGCGAGCTTGTCGCTGAGCTTCATCTGCAGGCGTTCGGCCGAGAGCTGGATGGGGGTGAGCGGATTCTTGATCTCGTGCGCCAGGCGCCTCGCCACCTCGCCCCAGGCCAGCGAGCGCTGCGCCGAAATGAGCTCGCTGATGTCGTCGAACACCACCACGGACGCCGCCTGCCCGGGCAGGGCCAGGCGCGCTCCCCGCACCAGCAGGGTCAACGCGGTCTCGCTGCCGGGCGGGGTGTAGTCGATCTGTTGGAGCCAGTGGTCCGAGCTGCCGCTCCCCGCCAGCTCCTGGAACGCCGCATCGACTGCCGCGGCGAATGCGCGCAGGCTGTCCATGCTGTCGATGGGCTGGCCGATCGCGCCCTGCAGGGGCACGCGCAAAACCCGCGTGGCGCTGGGGTTGGCCAGGGTCAGGTGCATGCCGTCGCCAAGCACGAGCACGCCGGCGGAAAGGTTGTCGAGCACGCTTTGCAGATAAGCGCGCGAGGCCTCGAGCGCGTGCCGGCTGGTCTCGGCCTGCTGGCGCGCTTCGGACAGCTGCGCCGTCATGTCGTTGAAGGAGCGCGTCAGGGTGCCCAGTTCGTCGGCGGATTGAAGCTCGGGGCGCGGACGCAGGTCACCGCCGGCCACGGCCTTCATGCCATCGGCCAGCAGGAGCAAGGGCCGCGCCAGCTGGTTGCCCAGCAGCACGGCCAGCAGCACGGCGGCGAACACGGCGAGAAACAGCGTCAGGGTCAGGGTGGAGATATACATGCGGCGCAAGCCGTCGCGCCCCAGCGCGCGCTCCTGGTATTCGGCATAGGCGCGCTGCACCTCCAGCGCGCTGCGCGAAATGACCGAGGGCACGTTCTGCACCAGCATGAGATAGCGCTGGTGCCCGGGCAGCAGAATGCTGCGCATGGGCAGAGGCACGACCACGCGCAACCTGAGGTTCTGCCTGACGCCGGCCACGCCGTCATCGCCGCCCTCCACGCTGGCCAGCTGGCCCATGAGGCGCAGCTGGCGCATGGCTTCGGCGCCGGGAATATCAGGCACGAGAACGAAGGGGTTGCCGCCCGCGGTGGCCAGGACGTTGCCGTTGGAGTCGAACACGGTGGCCTGCTCGGCACCGAGCTGCTGCAGCAGCCGCTCCAGCTCGGTGGGCGACACGTTGCCATGCACATCGCTGACCTGGCCCGCGACGTTGCGCGCCTTGGCCTGCAGATCGGCCAGCAGAACGTCCAGCGTCGTGCGCCCGAGGTTGAGGCCCGAGTCCAGCGCGCGCTCGACCTTCACGTCGAACCAGGTTTCGATGCTGCGCTCGACGAACTGGTAGGACACGACATAGATCACGACGCCGGGCAGCACGCCGACCAGCGCGAACACCGTCGCGAGCTTGAAGAGCAGCCGGCTGCCGAAGCGGCGCCGGCGCAGGCGCCACAGCAGACGCGACGCGAGCCCGACGATGAGCAGCAGCAACAAGCCCGCCACCGCGATATTGATCCAGTAGAGGACGCCGAAGTAGGGATTGATGGCCTGGGTGTTCTTGGTGGACACTGCCAGCAGGAACACCAGGAACACCACCAGCGGCAGCCCCAAGGCCAGCGCTGTCCAAGCGGCTATCCGGGTGATGCGGTTGACTGTGGCGGTTTCCATATGAAACTGGCACTGGGGAAATCGGCCTCCAATTGCCACTCGGACTGCGAGCCGACGTTGATCTGGAAAGGGCGTGGTAGTTGCGACAAATCCAGCTCGAAGCTGGCCTGGACGGTGTAATTCCGTCCGATCACGAGTTCCCTGGCATCGGCGACTTTCAGGTGCAGCACGTGCTGCACCTGGTTGAGCGCCTCGTCGAGGCTGCTGTAGTTCTTCTGCAACGCGCCCGTGGAAACGCGGTATTTTTCCAGCAGCGGTTGATAGGCCAGACGCGAAAGAACCTGGGCCGCGCCGATCTTCTCGTCGAACCACCACCAACGCCCATGCACCACGGCCACGCGCGTGAGGAAATACAGCGGAATGCCGCGATGCAGGGCGTCTTCGAGCGCGCGCGGCAGGGCAAAGACCACGGTGGCGCTGACATAAAGCCCGTCCGGTTCTTGCTCGATGCCCAGCGGCTGGGCATCCACCGCCGCGGCGCCGGCCTGACCGGGGCGCCCGTACAGCCCCGCACCCAAAGCCAGCCCCAGGGCGATCATCGCGCGTCGTCGAATGGGATCAGGAGCCTGCGGGAGGGTCATGCAGTGGCGCGTTTGGCGAACAGAGCGTAGAAAAAGCCGTCGCGCTCGGGCGACCTGGCCGGCAGAATCTGCCCGGGTGCGGCCAATGCTAGCGCATCGCCATGCCGCCGCAAGAAGCCGGTGGCCTGGTCGGCACCCTCTTGCGGAAACACCGAACACGTGGCGTAGAGCAACCATCCGCCGGGCGCCAGAAGGGGCCACAGGGCGTCGAGAAGTTCGGTCTGCTGCGCCGCCAGCGCGGCAATGTCGGCGTCCTGGCGCAGCCAACGGATATCGGGATGGCGGCGCACGATGCCCGAAGCGCTGCAGGGGGCGTCGAGCAGGATGCGATCGAAAGGCTGGCCGTCCCACCAAGTGCCGGGCCGGCGCGCATCGGCGACGGCGATACGCGCCGCAGGCAGGCGCAGGCGGGCGATGGTGTCGCCGATGCGCGCCGCGCGCTGCGCGTCCTGGTCGAGCGCCAGCACGTCGCAGTCGGCCAGTTCGAGCATGTGCGCGGTCTTGCCCCCCGGAGCGGCGCAGGCGTCGAGCACGCGCATGCCCTCGCCGGCCTGCAGCAGCCATGCGGCCAGCTGGGCTGAACTGTCCTGCACGCTCACGGCCCCCGCCTCGAACAAGGGCAGCTCCTGCACGGGAACGGCGCGCCGCAGCACCAGCGCATGCGCCAGGCCCGGAGCGTCGGGAGCCTCGGCGTCCAGGCCTGCGGCGCGAAGCCGTGCCAGGTAATCCGCGCGGCTGCCCCAACGCGCATTGACCCGCAAGGTCATTGCGGCAGGCTCGGCCGCCAAGGCCAACACTTCCTGCCAGGCTTCGGGATAGGCCGCGCGCACGCGCGCGACCCACCATGACGGATGGTTGTGGATCGCCTCTTCCGTCGCCAGCGAGGACTTCGGCGCGAACGCGCGTTCGGTCTGCACGCGGCGCAACAGGGCGTTGACGAAACCACGGGCGTGCCGCGTCTTCGCATGCAAGGCGCAGGCCTGCACGGCCTGGCTGACGAGAGTGTGGTCGGGATAGGGTGGAAGTTTGTCCGGCGCGCTCGCGCGCAAACGCCGGTCCGCGTCCTGGTGTTCCTCGCCCCCGCCGGGAGCGGGGCAGCGCGCCGCGGGAGTGCTCAGCAGCGCGATGGACACGAGCAGAAGCTGCTCCAACTCGGCGGGCTTGATGCGCTTGGGGTGGACCGCCTGCAACAGCGCACGCGCGCGGCCCAGGCCGCGCAAAGCCTCGAAACTCAAGGCCTGCGCCGCGCCGCGCTGCGCCGGGCTCCAGCCCCCGGCTTGGGCCAGACGCGGCAAAGCGCCGGCCAGCGACTGGCCGGCCAGCACACAGCCGAGCAAATCGGCCGCCGCGCGCAGATCGACATGCAAGGGCCGCCGCGCCGGCACGGGCCGGGGCGGCGGCGCATGTGGCATGGACGTCGAAATGGAAGAATTCACGCGGCGCGATGATAGGCGCGCCGGCCGCGCGCCGCGTCAACCCAGCAGGGCCGGCCCGTCAAGGGCAGATGTAGGCGTAGCCTTCGCGATATTGCAGATTGGCCGCCTCGGCCACGCCGGAAGGCACGACGACGGCGTCGAGAATGACATCCGTCTTGGGAATGTTGCGGTTTTGCAGCGTGTTGTTGCAAACCCGGAACGATACGCCCTTGCTCGCCAGATCGCCGATATTGCCGGCGAACTCGGCGCCCTTGGCATCCTTGGCGCCGTTGAGCATGAAATCGATGCCGGCGCCGTTGCCGACCACCGCGATTTTCGCCATTGGGTCAGCGGCCAGATGATTGCGCACATTGCCAAGGCAGCGGGTAGCCTGCGGAATGCCCTGCGTGATGTGGTAGACCACTTTCACTGGACCGTCCTTGTCGGCACGGCCCTCTGCCGCCTTGGCGGCTGCGGCGAAAGTCGCCGCACCCACGGCAGCAGAGGCGAGCAACACTTTGCGGCGGGGGGTTGTTGTCGTCGTCATGACTTGTCTCCTCGTGACATATGGTCGATTGATCCATGGAACGCAGGCATGTCCATGGCGGACCCTGCCCACTTGTTCAATCTTGCGCGAGGCCAGCATGATAGGCAACCAGGTGTAACACCAACCCGAGCCTCATGGCTTGACGTAGTAGTAGCCCTCGGATTGCAGCTTGACGATTTCATAAACGCCCGCTGGAACGACCGTGGCCTCGAGCGCCAGCTTGCTCAATGGAATGTTCATGAATGTCAGGGTGTTATTGCAGGCCCTGAACTGCACGCCAAGATTCGCCAGGTTGCCGATCATGCCGGAAAACAGTGCGCCTTGGGGTGTCTTGGCGCCCTCCAGCAGAAACTCGATCGCATCGCCGTAGCCGACCACGACGAACTTCATCTGCGGGTCGAGTTCGAGAACATTCTGGATGTTGATCAAGCCTTCGTAGGCCTGCTTCAAGCTATCGCTGATCTGCATCACCACCTTCCAGGGCTGGTTGGAGATGGGTTGTGCCGGCACCAGGCCCTGGTTTTCCGCCCGCGCGGCTGTTGCGGTCCCCAGGCCGGCCAGGCCGGCGGCGAGTATTTTGATGCGATCACGCGGATTCATGCAGTTCTTCCTTCGGAGAGAGAACCCCCAGCAACTGGTGAGTTCGTGGTGAATGGGTCAAGGGCGTGCCGCGGAATGCAAAGTCAGGCGATGCAAACCGAGGAGACCCTTGCGCGCCAGGACACGGTAAGGCCAGTAGCCGATCAGGGTGGCGAACATCAGCGCCAGCGCGTTGAACAGCGCACCGCCGATGAACAAGCCGAGCGCGCGGCCGGGCCCCAGCTCGCCCCAGTAGAGGCCAATGGCAATGGCGGCATTCACCATACCGATACCGATGCCCACCACGGCCATGATGCGCAGCAAGGTCGGCAGGGTGAGCACGCCGGTGATGTGCTGGGTCGTCATGGGCAGGGCGACTGAACGCGTGAAACAGGTCCGCGGCGCGGCATGTCAGGTCCGGATCTCGCCATTGCCCAGCACCATCCACTTCTGGCTGGTCAATCCCTCCAGGCCCACCGGGCCGCGGGCATGGAACTTGTCGGTGGAGATGCCGATCTCGGCACCGAGGCCGAACTCGAAGCCGTCGGAAAACCGTGTCGAGGCGTTGACCATGACCGAGGCCGAGTCGACCTCGCGCAGGAACCGCATGGCGCTCGGGTGATGGCTGGTGAGAATGGTGTCGGTATGGCCGGAGCCGTAGCGGTTGATATGGGCGATGGCTTCGTCCAGGCCATCGACCACCTTGATGGAGATGATGGGCGCCAGGTACTCGGTGCTCCAGTCGGCCGGCGTGGCGTCGCGCAACAGGTGCCCGGCACCGGGCACCTGTTCGAGTACGGCGCGACTCTGCGCGCAGCAGCGCATTTCCACGCCCTTTTGCGCAAAGACCCGGCCGATGCGCGGCAGGAATGCAGCCGCGCTGGATGCGGCCACCAGCAAGGACTCGGCGGCGTTGCAGGGGCTGTAGCGCTGGGTCTTGGCGTTGTCGGTGACCCGCACGGCCATGTCCATGTCGACCTCCGCGTCGACGTAGACATGGCAATTGCCGTCCAAATGCTTGATGACGGGAACCCTGGCCTCGGCGCTGATGCGTTCGATCAGCCCCTTGCCGCCGCGCGGGATGATGACGTCCACGTACTGCGGCAGCGTGATGAGCGCGCCCACCGCGGCGCGGTCGGTGGTGGGCACGAGCTGCACCGCGTCGGCCGGCAAATCCGCGTCCACCAGCGCCAGCGCCACCAACCCGGCCAGCGCGCGGTTGCTGTGGATGGCTTCCGAGCCGCCGCGCAGGATCACGGCATTGCCCGACTTGATGGCCAGCGAGGCTGCCTCGATGGTGACGTTGGGACGGCTCTCGTAGATCATGCCGAACACGCCCAGCGGCACGCGCATGCGGCCCACGGTGATGCCGCTCGGGCGGCGACGCAGGTCGGTCATTTCGCCGACAGGGTCGGGAAGCTGGGCGACCTGCTCGCAACTTTGCGCCATGAGTTCGATGTGCTTGTCGGTCAAGGTCAGCCGGTCCACGAAGGCGCTGTCCTGGCCTGCGTCGCGCGCGGCCTGCACATCGGGCGCGTTGGCGGCTTTGAGTTCCGCCGACTGCGCGCGGATCAATCTGGCCAGTTCCAGCAAGGCGGCGTTCTTCGCCGCGGTGGAGGCGCGCGCCATGAACCTGGATGCCGCGCGCGCACGTACGCCCAGATCGGTGATCAGGGCATGAATCGAGTCGTTGGAAATCTGCATGATGGTGCGTCGAATCGGGCGTTGGTCATTGTCGCAAACTGCGACCCGCTCTGCGCGGGCCATGCATCGGAAGAGTCGATGAGCCTGACCCAAAAAATGCGTTCGACAGTGCTGTCCGGTTTACCTAGGCTTGCCAGGTCCCTGGCGCATACGCGGCAAGAGCCCTGGAATGAATTCCGTAGATTTTGCAATGGGCGATACAGCATGCGCGCACAACACAACATATTCTTACAAACATAAGGTCTAAGATGGGGTTAACCCTCAACTCCCCGGAGTACCCGCCCATGTCCTTCCTACGCGCGTTTCGCCGGCCCGGGTTCATGTCCATGCTCGGCTTGGCGCTTTGCAGCTCTTCCGCGCTCGCGGCCAATCCAGCCGGCGAAGGCGCCGCCATTGCCCAGCATGGCGCCGGAAGCGGGGTCCCCGCCTGCATGTCCTGCCATGGCGTCAAGGGCGAGGGCAATGCCGCCGCCGGCTTTCCGCGCCTGGCAGGCTTGCCCGCCGGGTATATCGCCGCGCAGTTGCACAGCTTCGCTCAGGGCACGCGGCCGAATAGCCTGATGAGCCCGCTGGCCAAGGCGCTGAACGACGGCCAGATCACCGCGCTGGCGGACTATTACAGCCATCTCCCGCTGCCTGTTGCGACTTACGGTCCCATGCCTGCGCCGGCCATGGCCGCCACCGGGCAACGCCTGGCCGAACGCGGCGACTGGAACGCAGGCATCGCCTCCTGCTTTCGCTGCCACGGCCCAGGCGGTGTCGGCGTGGCGCCCGACTTCCCACCCATCATCGGCCAGCCGGCTTCCTACATCGACGCCCAGATCAAGGCCTGGAAGACCGGAGCCCGGCACAACGACCCGCAGGGGCTGATGCACACCATCGCCCTGCGCATGAGCGATGCGGACACGCAGGCCGTGGCCGCCTGGCTGGCGGCACAAAAACCATCCGCGCCCAAGGCGCGCTGACGCCTCTCCATGGGCACCCCATCGCGGAGATCACGCATGACCCACCCCCTTGCCACCCGCTTCCCGTCACGCGCCGCGCTCGCGCTCTGCCTTGGGCTGCTGGCTGTCGGCCTCGAAACAGCGTTCGCCGCCGACGCGACGCTTCCGCCGAAATCCGAAATCAACCCCGCAGCCGGCACCGGCGCGACCTTCCAGCCGCCGCCCGAGTCCGAGATCCCGAAGAATGAATTCGGCAAGATGATCAAGCTCGGGCGCGACATCATGCTCGACACCCCGCAATACGCCGGCAAGTACGTGGGCAACACCCTGAGCTGCGTGAACTGCCATACCGATGCCGGGCGCATGGCAGGCTCGGCGCCGCTGTGGGCGGCCTACGTGAACTACCCCGCCTACCGCAGCAAGAACAAGAAGGTCAACACCTTCGAGGAACGCATTCAAGGCTGCTTCCGCTTCAGCCAGAACGGCAAGGCTCCGCCGCTGGGCAGCAAGACGCTGGTCGCGTTGCAGTCGTACTCCTATTGGCTGGCCAAGGGCCTGCCCACGGACGAGAAGGTCGCCGGCCGCGGCTATCCGGACCTCGCGGCGCCGGCCCTGCCGCCCGACTACGCGCGCGGCAAGGCGGTCTACGAGGCCCGCTGCGCCGTGTGCCACACCGCATCCGGCGCAGGCCGCTATGTGGACGGCAAGACGGTGTTCCCGCCGCTGTGGGGCGACAAGTCGTTCAACTGGGGCGCGGGCATGGGCAGCTACAAGAACGCGGCCAAGTTCATCGACGCCAACATGCCCTACGGCCAGAGCTACAGCCTGACGCCCCAGCAGGCCTGGGACGTGGCCTATTTCATGGATGCCCACGAACGTCCGCAAGACCCGCGCTGGAAAGGTTCGGTGGCCGCAACGCGCGCCGCCTTCCACGACAGCAAGTTCAGCCTGTACGGCGAAACCATCAACGGCAAGGTGCTCGGCGACATCGGCCCGCCGAAAAACCATTAAGAGCATCAGCCCCGAGCCCGCGCAAGGCGGGCGTTCCGCTGCGGCCCGCGCGCCGCGGCCCGACCCGAATCGAGACCGGCACGACACAGCACGCTGCATGGCGCGGCGCCGTGCCGTCATTTTTTCCCGTTTTTCAACCCTGAACCAGGAGCACACACCATGACCACACGTCGTCAACTTTTTGCCCAGGCCAGCGTCGCCGCGATCGGCGCCGCGATGCTCACCCGCAACATCGCGCAGGCCGCACCCGCCCCGGCCGCCGACCTCGAACCCGCCGGCTCGGGCCAACTCAAGGCCCTGAGCGAAGCCCTGGCCAAGGCGCCGCGCCGGCGCGACTTCAAGACCGTGCCGATGATCCTCACCGACGCCTCCTACTGGGACGCCGAGGCGCTCGACCTCGTCATCCACTACAAGGGCGGGCCCAAGCAGCTGTGGGACAACACCGACCTGGAAAGCCCCTGGCTGAACCTGATGCGCAACGCGATGAACGCGCAGATCTGGTCGTGGAAACATCCGGACTTCCTCGCCGTCTCGGCCACCCATGGCTCGGCCCACCTGGCGCTGTACGACGATCACATCTGGGCCAGGTACGACTTCCCCAAGATGGTCAAGGACAAGTTCAAGACCAATGTGTTCATCGAACAGCCCTCGGCCTCGAAAGCCGCCGCGGCCGATTACGAGAACCCCAAGGGCGCGTACTCGCCCGCCGACAACAGCGTGACCGTGCTGCAACGCCGCGGCGCCGTGTTCCTGGCCTGCCATAATGAAATTTGGGAGCTCACGCGCGGCCTGCATCAGAAGGGTGTCAACCCCGACAAGCTCAGCCACGAGCAGATGGCCGCCGAGTTCACCAACCACCTCATTCCCGGCGCCGTCCTGACGCCTGGCGTGGTGGGCACGATCCCCGAGCTGCAGTTGGCCGGGTTCCAGTACATCAAGTGAGCACACAATCCATGAAGGAGAGGTTCATGCACAACAAATCCACACCGACATGCCGCACGCGCCTGGGCAGCCTGCTGGCGGGCCTCGGCCTGCTTGCGGCGGCCTGCGGCGTCACCGCCCTGGCGGCCGACACCGGCTGGGCGGGCAAGGCCCGTCCGCCGCAGTACAAGGAATCCATCTTCCCGCCGTGGCAGCATGGGGCCAACAATCCGGCCCTCGACAAGGGCCTGGAATTCACCGTGCCGGAGATCAACGACCTGCCCGACTTCCACGGCGACCCGATGACCTCCAAGCTCAACATCTTCGTCGCCGGCAATTATTACTTTGCCATGGCGCCGCTGGTGGCCGCGTTCGAGAAGGAACACCCGGCACTCAAGGGCCACA
>MLJW01000509.1_pt1 | contig 16090 bp, 16 predicted proteins | sample 888231 | NCBI WGS metagenome assembly MLJW01 (sample SAMN05788063, study PRJNA343431) | mine drainage metagenome | isolation source: sample collected from the inflow into an acid mine drainage treatment plant... | place: Germany: Lusatia, lignite mining district
CCCGAGGGGGCGCCAGTGGGCTTGGGGCGGCCCTGCGCCCGCGGGGGGACGACCCCCACGCTCACTTCGTTCGCTGCCCCCCGAGGGGGCGCCCCGTGGGCTTGGGGCGGCCCTGCGCCCACGGGGGGCAGCGAAGCGATCAGCTGTCCCTGGCTGCCGTGATGCGGTGGTCGAGCGCGAACATCGTCAGCTCGAAGCGGTTGCGAACTCGGAGCTTGTCGAAAATCGTCGTCAGGTGGTTGCGCAGCGTGTGCTCGCTGATGCACAACCGGTCGGCCAGCAGCTTGTTCGGCGCCCCCGGTTGCGCGGCCATCGCGACGACGATCTCGCGCTCCTTCAGCGTCAGCGCGGCGATGCGCGCGGCGACCGGATCGGCCGGAGCGGCGTCGCTGCGTCCGGCGACGCGGTCGATCAACCGTGACACGGTGCCGCGATCGAGCCATACCTCGCCGGCGTGCACGCGCCGGATCGCGCGCAGGATGACTTCGGCCGGCACGTCCTTGAGCACGACGCCGCGCGCGCCGGCGAGCATCGCGCGCTCGTGCACCGCGGGGTCGCGCAAGCCCGTCAGCACCAGGATGCGCGCCGGGCTCGCGGCCTGGATGCGGTCGATGAAATCGAGGCTGTTGTCGCCGTTGAGGTCGAGGTCGAGCAGGATCAGGTCGACCCCGCCGCGTTGCAGCGCGGCGAAGATCTCGTCCCGGTTCGATGCCTTGCCGGCGATCACCATCTGCGGATGCTCGCTGGCGATCAGGCGGTCCAGGCCCCACAGCATGCAGCGGTGGTCGTCGACGAGCAGGATCCGGATCGGGCTGAGCGTTTCGGCGGCGGTGGGTTCCATGGTCGGGGTCGGCCGTGTCAAAGGGGAATTTCGGCGGTGACGACGGCGCCGCCGTCGGCCTGCAGCGCGACGTCGACGCGGCCGCCGAGATGCTGCACGCGCTCGACGATCGAGCGTGGGCGGAAGGCCGCGCAGACGCGGCCGTCGGTGGCCGCGTGGTTGATGATCTGCAGTACGAGTTCGGTGGCCTGGCGGCGCACGTTGAGCGTGACCTGGCGCGACGCGGTGTGGCGGCGAACGTTGGACAGGCCTTCGTTGACGATCTGGAACACTTCGGCGGCGAGGCGGTCGTTCAGACCGAGGTCGGTGTCGACGTTGACGGCGACGTCGATGCCGTAATAGTCGTGGTACTTCTCAGCGACGCGCCAGATCGCGTGCACCAGCGAGGTCTCGCGCGGCAGGTCGCGATCGCGCAGGCCGCCGACGTAGCGTCGCAGCTCGGCGATGCCTTCGCCGGTCATCGCGATCAGATCGTCGAGTTCATCGGCGAGCTCGCCGTTGCCGGCGCGCCGGCGCAGCGCCTCGAGCCCGAGCTTGAGTCCGATGTAGGGCTGGATCGTGCCGTCGTGCAGGTCGCGCGAGATCTTCTCGCGCTCGTGCAAGGTGGCGTCCGAGGCGATGCGGTCGAGCACGTTGATGTTCTCGATCATTGGTGCGACGTGCGCGGCGAGGTCGCGCAGGAAGGCGCCGTCGTCGGCGCTGAAACCGCGATCGCGGCGAACGACGTACAGCCGGCCGGTGTCGGAGCCCAGGCGCAGCAGCGGCACGCACGCGTAGCACGACGCTTCGAGCAGCTCGGCGATGGCCGCTGCGCGCGCCGGCTCCGGCGCCGCGCCGCCGCCGCTCCACGGGTCGAGCTCGACGGTCTTGCCGCGGCAATGGACGAAGCTGACGGTCGGCGCGGCGAGCAGCGCGTCGGACATCGCGGCGTCGATCTCGCGCCCAGCCACCGGTGCGCGCTCGCCGTCGGCCAGGAACAGCAGGCTCGGCCCCTCCTGCATGCGCATGACCGCGACGCACGATTCGGCGCCGAAATACGCCCGTATGTGTTCGAGGCAGTGCGCCATCACCTGCTGCGGACCCAGCCGCGGATTGGGCAGGCGCATGATCGCGCCGAGCAGCGCGAGCCGGCGGCGATGTTCGAGCTCCTTGCCGCCCCACTGCGCGACCAGGTAGCCGACGACGAGCAACAGCAGCGCATGCGTCAGCGGTGCCGTTGCCGGGCCGGGGCGCGCGCCGTGCAGCAGCGGCAGCGCGGCGGCGCCCGCCGCCAGCGCCGCGCACACCGCGGCGACCCGTATCGCCTCGGCGAAGCCCCCGCTGAGCGACGCGGACATGATCGGGAAGAAGTAGAACGGGAACAGCGCGCTGTCGAGTCCGCCGCTGGGCACGATCAGCGCGGTGTACCAACCGACATCGGCCCAGTGCAGCCACCCGGCCTGGGCCAAGCGGCTGCCGCGTTCGGCGGCGACGTAGAGGGCGGCCGCATAGGCGGCGTAGAGCACCGCCAGCGCCAGCCCCCACGCGGTCGCGGTGCGCCGCGTGCCGGCGACCGCGAACACCAGCGCGGCCGACGCGGCCAGCACCAGACGGATCAGCGCCAGCAGGCTGCGTGCGCGCGGACCTTCGCCGCGACGCTCGGGCTCGCGTTCGTCGCGCGGCACAGCTTCGCGGCGCCGCTCACCGCTGTTTGCCGTTGCAGCGTTCGCCACGTCCCGCCCCCCGCTCGAATCGTGCAGTGCGACAGGCTACCTGTTGATGATTCGCTCTAAACGACTGCTCACGTTCTAAATGCCTACGCCGGATCAGTCAATTCGCACAAATGCTCCCGGAGTCCGTCCAAGCCCGGAGTTTTCCGGGTGGCAAGCTCAACCCGGGGCATGCGCGAGCTTTCCCGCCGCCAGCCACGCGGTCAACGCGTCGGCGGCCAGCGGCGCCGAGAACGCCGGACCGTCGCCGAGCGCGAAGCCGGCGTTGCGGCACAGCACCCGGTCGGCGCTCGGAGCCACGCCGCCGGCGACCGGGCGCGTTCGCATCACCGACGCGACCGCCGCGCAGGCCTCGAGCGCGCGCGCCTGCAGCGCGCCGTCGCGGGCCCGCTCCAGCGTCTCGGGCGCGGCACGGATCGCGCTCAGCCCCAGCTCGTCGAGGCGCAGCAGCGGCATGCCCCCGCTGCCGAAGTCGTCGAGCGCGAGTTCGAACTTGCGCAGTCGCAGCCGTGCCAGCACCTCGGAGACCAGCGTCGACGGCTCGGCGACGTCGGCGGTGCGCAGCCGCAGCACGACCATCGACGGCTCGGCGCCGTGCCGGGCGCAGCATTCGGCGACGTGGTCTGGGAAGTCGGCGTCTTCCAGCGCCTGCGCGCCGACGCGCACCGCGATGCGCAGCGCGTAGCCGGCGTCGCGCCAGCGTCGCTGCGCGGCCAGCGCGATGTCCAGCGCCTCGCGCGTGAGCAGCGCGCCCATGCCGGCGCGCTGCGCGACGCGCATGAAGGCCGCCGGGCCGAGCAGACCGTACTGGCGGTGGCTCCAGCGCAGCCGGGCGTCGGCGCCGACCACCCTGGCGCTGCGCAAGTCGACCACGGGCTGGTACAGGCAGAAAATTTCGCCCGCGGCGATCGCCGCGAGCAGTTCGTCGGCGCCGAAATGGTCGTCGTCGATCGACGCGATGATGTGCTGCTCGCCGGCGCGGCGCAGCAAACGCTCGAGCGGGGCCAGCGTCGGCGGCTTCGCCAGGTGGCCGGCGACGCGCAGCCCCTGCGCGGCGGCCAGACGCTCGGCGCTGCGCACCATCTCGTCGGCTTCGCCGCTGAACAGGATCAGCGCGCAGCTGGCGTTGGCCTGCGCGAGGCGGTGGAAGAACTCGAAACCGTCCATGCCCGGCATGTTCAGGTCGAGGATCACGACGTCGAACGCCGCGCCCGGTGCGGTGATCGCCGCGCACGCGGCGCGAGCGTCGTCGAAACCGGTGACTTCGTGGTCGCCGTTGCGACGCAGCAGCGCGCTCATGATCGTGACCATGAAGGCGTCGTCGTCGACGACGGCGACGCGGCTCGAGGGGGGCGGTGGCGTCACGGTGATCTGCCTCAGTCGGTCGTCGCGTCGGCCGTGGCCGTACGCAGTTCTCGCTGCACCGCGGCGACTTCGCGTTCGAACGCCGGCAGCAGTGCCGCCAGCGCCGCCGCGTCGCCGCTGCGGCCAGCGTGCTCGATACTCGCACAGAGTTCGCCCAGAGCCAAGGCGCCGACGCTGCGCGACGACGATTTCAGGCGGTGCGCGAGATCGCCGAGCGTGCGTGCGTCGGCCGGCACGCGCGCGGCGAGCATCGCCGCGGCCGTGGCGGCCAGCTCGGCGGCGTATTGACGCACCAGCGCGCGCACCGTGTCGGGGTCGTCGCCGACCAGCTCGCGCAGCACGTCGAGGTCGACCCGCGGCGCAGTCGTGGCGTCGTCGGCGGCCTCCGACGCGTCGTCGTGGGCTGGCTGCGCCGGGCCAGGCGCGTCGGCGTCGCCCGCACCCCAGCGCTGCAGCGCCTCGCGCAGCGCTTCGAGCCGGATCGGCTTGACCAGATGCGTGTCCATACCCGCTTCGCGCGCCCGCAGCAGGTCGGCATCGTGCGCCGCCGCGGTCACCGCGACCAGCGTCGCCGGCGCGCGGCCGGTCTCGTGCTCGAACTTCCGCACCGCGCGTGCCAGCGCGAAGCCGTCGAGCTGCGGCATGTGCAGGTCGCTGAGCAGCAGCGTGTAGCAGCCGCTGCGGAACAGGTCGAGCGCTTGCGCACCGTCGGTGGCGAAGTCGGCGTCGACACCGCAGCGCGCCAGCTGCAGGCGGATCACTTCGCGGTTGGTCTCGTTGTCCTCGGCGACCAGCACCCGGCGCCGCGCGGTCGTGGCGGTGCCGTCCGGCGGTGGCGCCGCCGTCGAACCCGCCTTGTCGCACTCCGCGGCGTCCGGCGCGGTCACGATCGGCGCATTGCCGGCCGGCGCGCTCGGCGCGGCCACGTCGGCGCACCGGCGCAGCGGCAGCCGGATGACGAAGGTGCTGCCGGCGCCAGGTTCGCTGTGCAGCTGGATCGTTCCGCCCATCAGCTCGACCAGATGGCGGGTGATCGTCAGCCCCAGCCCGGTGCCGCCGTAGCGCTTGGTCGTTCCCGGGTCGGCCTGCTCGAACGGCCGGAACAGGCGCGCCTGGGTCGCCGCGTCGATGCCGATGCCGTTGTCGGCGATGGTGATTTCCAGGCGCCCGGGGCCGGCCAGCGAGGTGCGCAGTTCGATGCGACCGGCGCGCGACTGGCCCGACGAGAACTTGATCGCGTTGGCCAGCAGATTGTTCAGCACCTGGCGAAGCCGCAGGTCGTCGCCGACGATGCACGTCGGCACCGCGGCGTCGATGTGGTGTTCGAGTTCGCAGCCGGCTTTCGCCGCCAGGTTGCGGAAGGTCTCGATTTCCTCGCCGAGCAGCCGGTGCAGCTCGACCGGGTCGCTGGCGACTTCGAAGCGCCCGGCCTCGATCTTCGAGAAATCGAGCAGGTCGTTGATGATGCCCAGCAGGTTGACCGCCGAGCGCCGGCTGATCTCGGCCATGCGCGTCTGGTCGCCGCGCAGGCTGGACTGCAGCAGCAGGTCGAGCATGCCGATGACGCCGTTGAGCGGCGTGCGCATTTCGTGGCTGACGTTGGCCAGGAACTGCGACTTGGTCGCGTCGGCGCGCGCCGCCAGTTCTCGTGCGGCCTCGCTGTCGCGCGCGAGCATGGTCTGCCGCATCAGCGCCAGGATCAGCAGCGTGGCCAGCATCGCCACCGCGAACACGACGCCGGCCTCGACCCTGGCCGTCGTCGACGGCGCGCGGTAGGCGACGAGCTGCCAGCGGCGTCCGCCGACCTCGAGCGTGTCGGCATAGACCAGGTCGTCGCGTCGCACCGCGTCGAGGTCGGGCGCGGCGTCCTTCGGGTAGAGCTCGCTGCCGGGCGCGCCGGCAGCCTGTTCGGTGATGTCGTACACCGCCAGGCGGACCCGGGCATGGCGCGGCGGCGTGGCGCCGTGTTTCGGCGCGACGATGTGCGCGACCTTGAATACGCCGAGCACGAAGCCGATCGGCGCGGCCGGCGCGGCGCCGCCCTTGGCGTAGACCGGGTAGAAGACGAGGAAGCCGTAGCCGGCTTGCTGCGCCTGCACCAGCACGATGCGCGAAGTCGCGACCATCTCACCGGTGGCCGCCGAGGTCTGCAGCGCTGCCTGTCGCGCCGGGTTGGACGCGAGATCGAAGCCCAGCGCCTTCTCGTTGCCGCGGTAGGGCGAAACGTAATAAACGGGGTAGTACTGGGGGCGGGGCCGCTCCGGGCGCATGCCCTGTGCCGTCTGCGCGGTGAACGCGAACGCAGGGTGGCCGTCGGCACGCGCGCGCCGCTCGTACGCGGCGCGCTGCTCGAAGGAAACGGCAGGAATCCACTCCAGAGCCTGGATCGCCGGGTCGCTGGAAAGCAGCGGAGCGCAATAGGTGTCGAACTGCGCGCGATCGACGACTCCGGTGGTGGAAAACAGCGCGCGCAGCGCGACCAGGTCTTGCAGCGCGGCGTGCAGGTGTTCGGTGGCTTGCGAGATGCGCTGCTGCGCGATCTCGTTGAACGCGGCGCGCGCGCGCGCTTCGTCGGCGCGCCAGACCAGCAGCGCCAGCGCGGTCGACACGGCCAGGCCTATCGTCGCGGTGGCGATGAACTGCCAGCGTTGGGGGCGGGGAAGTCTCACGATGGCGCCCGGCACGGGTTCCAGCCGGCCGGGAAACGGGCGTCGCTGCGTTGCCGAAGTGGCGAAGAGTCTAGGCGCGGGGCGCGAGTTTTCCCGTGAACAAAATCACGCCCTGGCGCTTCGTCGTCGAGTCAGGGCGCGATGTACAGCGGCTCGGCGACAACCCGCGCGTCGCGCAGCGCACGCAGCCGCACGATGTGCGCGTCGCGCAGTTGCGTGCCGCGGGCCAGCAGAACCATGCCTTCGGTCGTCAGCAGGTCGCGCGCCAGCACGCTGCCGGCGCTCAGCTGGCCGACCGAAACCGCGATCTCGCTGGGCGCCGGCGCCGGTCCGCCGCGCGACAGCGCCTCGATCATCGTGACGAAGGTCTCGACGACGACCGGATCGAAGCGGCGGCGGCGCTGGTCGAGCAGGTGGTCGATGGCTTCGTCGGGCGTGAAGTGCTGCGGCGCGTCGGCAGGCTTGTTGAGCATTTCGTCGTAGGCGTCGCAGACCGCGAGCAGTCGCGCGCCCAGCGGAATCGCGTCGCCGCGCAGGCCGGTCGGGAAGCCGCTGCCGTCCCAGTGCTCGTGGTGCGACGCGACGGCGTCGGCGGCGCCCTTGAGCCACGGCAGCATGCGCAGCTGCGCGGCGCCGAATTCGCCGTGCAACCGGATCAGCTCGCGATCGGTCTCGTCGAGCTCGGCGTAGGGCGTGAACAGCTTGCGCCGTTCTATGCCCAGCATGCCGATGTCGTGGTAGAGCGCGGCGTTGCGCATGTCGGCCAGGCCCGCGTCGCGCACATCGAACTGCGGCGCCAGCGCGACGATCAGTTCGGCCAGCCTCCGGCCGTGCGCGCCGAGGTGCGGATTGAACAGATCGAGCAAGGCGCACAGGAAACTCTCGGTGCCCGATCGCGCCGCGGTCAGTTCGTCCATTCAGCCCCCTTTTGTTCTTATTTTGGCAACAGATGTCGCCACTCGCCGTCAAGTCTTGCGTTTGAGCTTGAACGCCGATATTAGCTCGCGGCCGCCACCGACACGGCGCGCGACGTCGCGTTCGCGCGCAAAGGCGTAAAGTCCAACGGGCAATCCCAACCTGAACCCAGCGCACACACCGCCATGACTCAGCATCCGCTTGCCCTGATCGTCGGCGCCGGCGACGGCCTCAGCGCCGCGCTGGCGCGAGCCTTCACTCGCGACGCCGGCCTGCGCGCGGTGCTCGCGTCGCGCCATCCGGAACGGCTCGCCGAGCTGGCCGCCGAGCTCGATGGGGTCGCGCTGGGCTGCGACGCGACCGATCCGGCGCAAGTCGCGGCCTTGTTCGAGCGCATCGACCGTGAACTGCCCGGTGCACTCGAGCTGGTCGTCTACAACCCGGGCCTGCGCGTCGTCGGCGCGGTCGCCGACGTCGATCCGGCGCAAGTCGCCGACGCGCTCGCGGTCAACGCCTACGGCGGCTTCCTGGTCGCGCAGCAGGCCGCCCGCCGCATGCTCGCGAACGGCCGCGGCACGCTGCTGTTCACCGGCGCGTCGGCCAGCATCAAGGGCTATCCGCGATCGGCGGCGTTCGCGATGGGCAAGTTCGCGCTGCGCGGCCTGGCGCAAAGCCTGGCACGCGAGCTCGCGCCGCAGGGCGTGCACGTCGCCCACGTCGTCATCGACGGCCAGATCGCCCACCCGCAGCGGGCCCGCCCCGATACCCCCGACGCGCAACTCGACGCCGCCGCGATCGCCGCCGAATACCTGCGCCTGGCGCGGCAGCCGCGCAGTGCGTGGAGCTGGGAAGTCGAGCTGCGCCCCTGGGTCGAGCGCTTCTGAACCCGGCCGACGCGCCGCGCGCCGTGACGCGCGGCGCATGACGCAAATGTCATCAAGCGGTCAGCCGCGGGTCAGACCGGCCGCGCTAGAGTGTGGCCACGAAGGTCGCGAATCGTGCCTGGGAGATTCGACATGATGTGGTTCGGTGGGCCTGGTGGGTATGGCTACGGGATGGGAGGTGGCTGGATGTTCATGCTGCTGCTGCTGATCGTCGTCGTCGTGCTGCTGTTCGGCGTGCTGCGCCAGTTCGGCGACGACCGCCGCGAACGCCGCATGCTCGGTCGCGGCGCGCGCGACATCCTCGACGAGCGCTACGCGCGCGGCGAGATCGACGCCGACGAATACAAGCGGCGTCGCGCCGACCTCGAGCGCTGAGCGTGAAACTGCTCGTCGTCGAGGACGAGGTCAAGACCGGCGAGTACCTGCGCCAGGGTCTGACCGAAGCCGGCTTCGTCGTCGACTGGGCGCGCGACGGCCTCGACGGCCACCATCTGGCGATGACCGTCGAGCACGACCTGATCATCCTCGACGTGATGCTGCCCGACGTCGACGGCTGGCGCATCGTGCGCGCGCTGCGCGAAGCCGGCAAGACCACGCCGGTGCTGTTCCTCAGCGCGCGCGCGACGGTCGAGGATCGCGTCAAGGGGCTGGAACTCGGCGCCGACGACTATCTGGTCAAGCCTTTCGCATTCACTGAACTGCTCGCGCGGGTTCACACGCTGCTGCGCCGCGGCCGTGCCACCGCGTCGCTCGAGCCGCTGCAGGTGGCCGACCTCGAACTCGACGTCGTGCGTCGCCGCGCCAGTCGCGGCGGCCAGCGCATCGCGCTGACCGGCAAGGAGTTCGCGCTGCTCGAGCTGCTGATGCGCCGGCGCGGCGAGGTGCTGCCGCGGTCGCTGATCGCGTCGCAGGTGTGGGACATGAACTTCGACAGCGACACCAACGTCATCGACGTGGCGATCCGGCGCCTGCGCGCCAAGGTCGACGACGGCCACACCCCGAAGCTGATCCAGACCGTGCGCGGCATGGGCTACCTGCTCGAGCTGCCCGATGCCGGCTGACGCGGTGCGCCGGCCGATCTCGCTGGCGCTGCGCGTCACGGTGCTGGTCGGCCTGTCGACCACGCTGCTGCTGCTGGCCTTCGCCTGGGGCGTCGAGCGCTCGATCGAACTGCACTTCGCGCGCATGGACCTCGACTCGCTGGCGACGACCTGGCGCGCGGTCGACGCCGCGCTGCAGTTGCGCGACCCCGCGCAGCGTCAGCACCGGCTGCGCGACGCGGTCGGCGACCGGCGCGACCTCGTGCTGCGCGTGAGCGACGCATCCGGCCGGATGCTGTTCGCGTCCGACGGCCCGCAGCTGCCGGTGGCCGACTCGCGCGCCGCCCGCGCCCCCGCGCTCGACGCGTTGCAGCTGTGGCAGGCCGGCGGCCACAGCTGGCGCGGCGTCCTGCTGCGCGCGCCCGGCGGCGAGCGCGTCGTGCTCGCGCGCGCGATCGACTTTCACCTCAGTTACCTCGATCGCCTGCGCAGCGCGCTGTGGGCTGGGACCCTGCTGGCCAGCCTGATCAGCGTGCTGCTGGCGCGGCTGGCGGTGCAGCAGGGCAACGCGCCGCTGCGCCGGATCAGCGCGCGCATGCGCGACATCGGCAGCGAGCACCTCGACGCGCGCATCGACCCGGCGCAGGTGCCGGTCGAGCTCGCCGACCTGGTCGCCGCGTTCAACGCGATGCTCGAGCGCATCGAGCGCGGCTACGAAAGGCTGCGCGGCGTGTCGGTCGACATCGCGCACGAGCTGCGCACGCCGGTGACCAATCTGCGCACGCAGACGCAGGTCGCGCTGAGCCGCGCGCGCCCAGTCGACGCCTACCGCGAAGTGCTGTACTCCAACCTGGAGGAGTTCGAGCGCATGAGCGCGATGATCTCCGACATGCTGTTCCTGGCGCAGAGCGAACACGCGCAGCCGGCGCACGACGACGTCGAGCTGGCGGCCGAAGTGCGCGCACTGTTCGAGTATTTCGAGGCGTGGGCCGACGAGCAGGGCGTGGCCCTGCGGCTGCACGGCGATGCACGCGTCTGCGGCGACCGCGCGATGCTGCGTCGCGCGCTGAGCAATCTGCTGCGCAACGCGGTGCACCACAGCGCGCGCGGCGCCGCGGTCGAGGTGACGCTGGCGGCCGACGCGCAGCGCGTGCGCGTCGAGGTCTGCAACACCGGCGCGGCGATCGCGCCGCAACACCTGCCGCATCTGTTCGAGCGCTTCTACCGCGCCGACCCGTCGCGCCGGCGCAACGGCGAAGGCGCCGGGCTCGGACTGGCCATCGTCAAGTCCATCGTCGAGATGCATCGCGGTACCGTCGCGGCGCGCAGCGCCGACGGCCTCACCTGCTTCAGCATCGAGGTGCCGGCGCCGCGACGCTGAGCGCCGCGCCGGGCGCAAGGACCGGCGTCGGCTTGCTCAGCCCGGCGACCTCGACGATCCGCTCCGCGGGTCGCGGTTGCAGCGCGACCCGGTCGAGCGTGACGATCAGGGTTTCGTGCCTTGCGCCGCGGGCTGCGCCTTCGCCAGCACGGCGTCGATCTGCTGCTGTGCTTCGAGTCGGTTGCGCAGCATCTGCAGACGCAGGTTCGACAGCGCGGTGGCCTGCTTCATCAGCGCATCGACGTCGATGCGCGACCCGGCGCGGGCCGGCACGTCCGCGAACGCGAGCTCGTGCATCTTGCCCGCCAGCGCCCACTGCCGCTCGAACGTCGTCTTCTCGATCGCGCGGATGCGTTTGATCTGCGCGTCGCTCAACGCCGGGCCGTACGCGCCGCGATTCGACCCGGTCATCCACGAGCCGGGACCGTAACCGTGCCAGCCGCCCATCATGCCGGGGCCGTAGCCGCCATGGAAGGCGGCCATCGCGCCGGGGCCGTAGCCGCCGTGGAAACCGGCCATCGCGCCCGGTCCGTAGCCGCCGTGGTAGCGCGCCATCGCGCCGGGGCCGTAGCAGCCACCCATCATGCCGGGGCCGTAGCCGCCGTGGTAGGCGGCCATCGCGCCCGGCCCCCAGGCCGGTGCAGCCGACGCCGCGGCGGCTGGCGGCTGCGCCGCGTGCACCGGGGCCCACAATGCAGCCGCGGCCAGCGCCAGCGGCAGTGCCATACGTTGAAATGCCTTGTTCATGATCGACTCCTTCGTGCCGTTGCGGGGAAACCGCCCCGCGCGTGGCGCCGGCGGCGCCGCTTGCCTCAAACGACGTTCAGAGCTTGAGTTGTGCGCGTTTGCGCGCGTATTCGTCGCTGTCGATTTCGCCGCGCGCGTAGCGCTGGTCGATGATGTCGCGCAGCCCCTGGCGTGCGCGCGAGCGTTCGCCGCGCTCGGCGAACAGGTCCTTGAGCAGGCCTGCGGCGACGATCGCGACGACGACGACCAGCATCAGCATCGCGATCCAGCCAAAGCCGCCCATCATGCCGAATCCATAGCCGTAACCGGTGGGATGTCCGAACCACATCATGGCGATACCTCCTGCGCGGGTCGTGAGCGATCGGCCGGCGAGACCGATCCGATACCCTGCACTCTAGGCCTTCGACACTGTCGCCGCGATGACCCGCGGATGACAAATCGGACATCTGCCGGCGCGGTGCGGGCGCGGTCGATTCAGTGGCGCAGGTGCACGCGGAGGGTGGCGGCGGCCAGCGCCGGCACACCAAGCCGCGCGCCAGCCACCGCCGCGCGAGTTCTGAACAGCCTGCTCGGAACGTCATACTGTCCGGCTCATGACCGGCGCATGACGAGTTGGTCATCTATGGAGACATTGATGCTCGCCGCTCGCGCGACAGTCCCGGGTGCGTTTCCTGCGCGCGCAGCAGCACCCAGGCGCCCGCCAGCAGCAGCCACGCCGCGGTGACCCAGAACGCCGGCTCGACGGCGCCGCGCGCCTGCGCGACCAGCCCGAGCACCAGCGCGCCGATCGCGTAGCCGGTGTCGCGCCAGTAGCGGTAGGTGCCCAGCGCCGAACTGCGCCAGCTCGGGAACGCGATGTCGGCGACCGCGGCGATCAGGTTCGGGTAGAGCAGCGCCATGCCCACGCCCATCACCGCCGCCGCGGCCAGCCACGCCGCGAAGCCGTGCACCAGCACGCACGCGGCGACGCCGGCGGCGAGCAGCCACAGCCCGGCGACCACCGGCGCGCGGCGGCCGATGCGGTCCGACAGCGGTCCGGTCCACAGCTGCGACGCGCCCCAGCTGATGCCGTACACGCCGGTGACCCAGCCGACCTGCACCAGGTCGAGCCCGTGGCCGTGCAGGTACAGCGGAAACAGCACCCACAACAGCGTGTCGGCGACCTTGTTGGCGACGCCGGCCTGGCACAGCGCGGCGAAGGTCGGATGGACGAAGGACACATAGGTGAAGACCTGACGCGAGGTCGGCTGATCGGGCAGCCCGCTGGCGTAACGCGGGCGCACGCCGGCGTGCGTCGCGTCGGCGTGACGCCGGCGCTCGGCGTGAGCCCACGGCAGCGTTTCGCGCACGAACAGCAGCGCGCTGAGCAGCGCCACCGCGATCACCGCGCCGCCGAAGCCGAGCAGGGCGTCGCGCGGCCCCCAGCGCTGGGCCAGCCACGCGGTCGCCAGCCCGGCCAGGCCGACCGCGGCGTAGCCGGCGAACTCGTTGATGCCGGTGGCCAGCCCGCGCTGCTCGGCGCGCGTGATGTCGACCTTGCTGGTCACGGTCATGCTCCACGCCAGCCCCTGGTTGACGCCGAGGAACAGGTTGGCGGCGACGATCCACCACCACGACTGCGCGTAGCCGATCAGCAGCGGAACCGGTATTGCCGCGACCCAGCCGAGCACGAGCACGGCCTTGCGCCCGATGCGCTCGGACAGCCGGCCGGCGACGAAATTCAGCGCGCCCTTGACCAGCCCGAAGGCGATGACGAAGGCCAGCAGGTACAGGAAGGAGGAGGGCGGCACGCCGAAGTCGCGCGCGGCGACCACCGGCAGCACGGTGCGTTCCATGCCGATGATCAGCCCGACCAGGAAGACCTGCACCGCCTGCCAGACGAACTGTCGCAGGTTGACGCGTATGCCCTGCCGGTAGGCGTCGTGCGGCGGCGCGGCGGCCGGTTTCATGCCGCGGCCGACTCGAGCGGCAGGCCGGCGGCGCGCCATTGCGGCACGCCATCGTCGCGCTTGCTCGCGCGCAGGCCGTGGCGCGCGAGCAGCGCCACGGCCGCGTCGGACATCACGCAGAACGGTCCGCGGCAATAGGCGACGATGTCGCGGTCGCGCGGCAGCTCGCCCATCCTCGCCTCGAGCTCGTCGAGCGGGATCGAGCGCGCGCCGGGCAGATGGGCGGCGCGGTATTCGCCGTGCGGGCGAACGTCGAGCAGCACGACGTCGCCGCGGCGCACCTTGGCCAGCAGCGACGCGGCGCTTTGCGGCGTCAGCCGCTGCGGCGCGGCGAGCAGCCGCTGCAGCGCCAGCTGCAACTCGGCCAGGTGCGCGGTGGCCAGCTCGCGCAGCTGCACCCACAGCGCCGAGACGTCGGCGCCGCTGAGCCGGTAGACGCGGTGCTTGCCGGCGCGGCGCACGTCGACCAGCTGCGCGCCGCGCAGCACGCGCAGGTGCGCGCTGGCCAGCTTGACGTCGAGCTCGGCGGCCTGCGCCAGCGCCTCGACCGACTTCTCGCCTTGCGCGAGCAGCTCGACCAGTTCGAGCCGTTTCGGGCTGGCCAGCGCCGCGCCGACCCGAGCGACCTGGGCGTACAGCTCGTCCTTCAGTTCTCGCGTGTTCATCACAACATTCTCGAGAATTTGCGAATGTGCTGGGATGGGGGATACCCGAGAGGCGCGCCTTCCTCTGTCGCGGAGCTTCAGGCCGCGACCGCGGTGATCGCGATGAACGCGGCCCACGCCAGCAGCAGCGCGACCCCGCGCCGCCGCGACAGCGCGCCGCCGCGCGGCAGCATCAGCGCCAGCGTGAGCAGCCCGAAACCGACGGCAACGCCGATTTCCTGCAGCGACGTGCGGATCGGGTGGATCGACGCCGCGAGCCCGACCACCGCCAGCCCGTTGAACAGATTGCTTCCGAGCAGCGTGCCGATGCCGATGTCGTCGTCGCCGCGTCGGCGCGCGAGCAGCATCGTGACCCACTCCGGCAGCGACGTGCCGGCCGACACCAGCGTGGCGCCGATCACGTAGGGATGCACGCCGAGCGAGGTCGCGATGCCCGACGCGCCGGCGACGAACAGGCGCCCGGCCGCCAGCAGCCCGGCCAGTGCCGTGCCCAGCGGCGACAGCAGCGCAATCACCAGTTTGTCGAAAGCCACAGCGCGTGCAGCGGTTGGGCGAAAGCCAGCGCACCCAGCGCCAGCGCAGCGAGCGAGGCCAGCAGCACCGCGCCGGCGGCCACGTCCTTGGCGTCGCGCGCGGTGTCGTGCCAGTCGGGCGACGCCAGGTCGACCGTGAACTCGATCGCGGTGTTCAGCGCCTCGGCGACGACGACCAGGCCGATCGCGCCGACCAGCGCGGCCCAGCGCCACGCGCTCAAGTGCAGCACCGCGCCCAGCGCCAGCACCGCGACCGTGGCCACCGCGTGGAAGCGAGCGTGTGGTTGCGTGCGCAGCAGCCGGCCAATTCCACGCAGCGCGTGGCCGAAGGCCTGCCGCTGCGTCGGCCGGGGTCTCATCCGATTTGCCGCCGGAACATCGCCAGCCCGTCGGCCGGCGCGATCGACTGATTGGTCCGGCGCTGCTTCGATCCGATGCGGGCGAAGCCGGCCGTGCCAGCGCAGGCGAGCGCGATTGCAAGGCGGTGCGGTGCGGACATCGGAATCGTGCTCAGGGTAGAGGGGAATGCCGATCCTAGCAGCGCGCCCGGCGGCTGCCGCGGCCGCAATCCGGGGGCGCGACCAGCGTTCACGACGCAGAATGAAATGTCGCTTGTCCGTTGTCAAATAGTGGATCGATAAGTTCAAGTTAAGATTTATGTCATCAAAATGCTAATAATCGCGCGAGACATAGAGCATGCTGCGCATCGCCACTTTCGGCCGCCTCGAGCTCGCCCGTGACGGATTCGCTCCGGTACGCCCGACGCAGGGCAAGCCGACGGCGCTGCTTGCCTATTTGCTGCTCAGTGGTCGCGCGGTATCGCGCGAAACGGTCGCCGGACTGCTGTGGCCCGGGCCCAAGCCCGACGCGGCGCGGCTGAGCCTGCGCCAGGCGCTGTTCGTGCTGCGCCGCCAGCTCGACGCCGTGCACGCGCAGCGCCTGATCGTCGCCACGGCGACGCATCTGGCCATCGACCCGGCAGTGCCGCAGCAATCCGACTGGGCGCTGCTGCACGCGCACGCTGCGGCGCCGACGGTCGATGTCGACGACACCGCGCTGCGCGAGATGGACGCCGCCGCGGAGCAGGCCGCCGGAACCTTTCTCGACGGCCTCGAGTTCAAGGCCAACGTCGAGTTCGACCGGTGGCTGCACGAGCAGCGCAGCGTCGCGCAGCAGGCGCTGCGCAGGCTGCTCGTACGCCTGGCCGACGCGCACGCGCGCCGCGGCGAATTCGACGCTGCCGTGCACGCCGCGGAGCGCGTGCTCGCGCTCGACCCGACCGACGAAACCGCGCACTTGCGTCTGATGCAGCTGCAGCTGCGCGCCAACCGCGCCGACGACGCGCTGCGCCAGTTCGAGCGCGCCAGCGCGGTGCTCGAGCAGGCGCTCGGC
>MLJW01000510.1_pt1 | contig 16028 bp, 17 predicted proteins | sample 888231 | NCBI WGS metagenome assembly MLJW01 (sample SAMN05788063, study PRJNA343431) | mine drainage metagenome | isolation source: sample collected from the inflow into an acid mine drainage treatment plant... | place: Germany: Lusatia, lignite mining district
CTGTCTGTGTAGCCAAGGAGGGCGATCGCGATCTCATACGTGACGCCGTCGTCGCCTGCGCCGGCAAGCAACTGTCCTAAAACGGAGAGCGAGTCGCGGACGGATCCACCGCCGGCACGGACGACGAGTGGCAAAACACCCTTTGCTACCTTGACATTTTCCGACTCACAAATTGCAGCTAGGTGCGTGGTGAGAAGCCCTGGCGGAACTAGCCGAAATGGATAGTGATGGGTTCTCGACCTGATCGTCGAGATCAGCTTGTCTGGCTCGGTCGTGGCAAAAATGAAGACAACGTGGGGAGGTGGTTCTTCGACGACTTTCAGCAACGCGTTGGCTGCGCCAGGTCCGAGTTGATGCGCCTCGTCGATGATGTAAATCTTGTACTGCCCCTGCACTGGCGAGAAGAACGCCTTCTCGCGAAGATCACGCGCATCATCGACCAGTCCGTGCGTTGCTGCATCGAGTTCCACAACATCGATAGAGCCCGGGCCGTTTGCAACTAAGTCTCGACATGATTGACACTCGCCGCACGGATCTGGCGTCGGGCCCTTCTCGCAATTAAGACTGCGGGCGAGGATTCGCGCGCTTGAGGTCTTGCCGCAGCCACGAGGGCCTGAGAAGAGATAGGCGTGGTGGGTGCGCCCAGAGCGGAGGGCGTTGGAAAGCGGCTCAGTGACGTGATCTTGCCCGATGATGTCGGCAAAGCGCGATGGCCGGTATTTGCGATAGAGCGCCAGCGACATCGCTTGCCCCCAATCTCTACCAGTCAAAAGTGTTTAAGCGACCCCCCGCGCACCCGCCAGAGCTCGCCTGCCCTTGCTGCCTTCCGGCCCTGGGGGGGTTCAGCGAGATGACGCCGCACGAGGGGTCGTATCCCAGCGTAACGCAGCGAGGACGCCCGCCGAAGTTCGGAACGGTCCATGGCGAACTCCCAGGAAGCCGTCAGGATCACCCCAGTCAGATGCGGGACCTTGTACTCATGGCCACGACGACACTTCCGCGCGCTGCCCGGGTCAACAACACCCGACCGGTCCGGCTGCGCGCCCCTCGGCGTCAGCTCTGGTGGACCGACGCCGTCGGCGTGGCCGTCTGGGCCAGCCTCCTCGTCGTGGTCGCCCTGTGGGTGTCCAACGGCGGCGTGCAGGCCCTCACGACCAGCGGCTCGTCGTTCTTCATCACGACCGGGCGGCTGCTCGGCCTCCTCAGCTCCGACCTGCTGATCCTGCAGGTGCTCGCGATGGCCCGCATCCCCTGGGTCGAGCGGGCGCTCGGTCAGGACAAGATCACCCGGTGGCACCGGCTGATCGGTTTCTCATCGGTCAACATGCTGCTCGCGCACGTCGTGCTCATCACCATCGGGTACGCGATGCTCGGTCAGATCGGGATCCTGCGGGAGGCGTTCTCCCTGGTCACGACCGCGCCCGGGATGCTCATCGCCACGGCGGGCACCGGGCTGTTCGTCCTGATCATGTTCACGTCGATCCGCGCCGCGCGGCGTCGGCTCCGCTACGAGTCCTGGCACCTGCTGCACCTGTACGCCTACCTGGGCGCGGGTCTGGCACTCCCGCACCAGCTGTGGACCGGTGTGGACTTCCTCTCGTCGCCCCTCGCGACCGCCTACTGGTGGGGTCTGTACGGGTTCGCCCTCGTCAGCGTGCTGATCTTCCGGATCGCACTGCCGCTCGCCCGCTCGGCCCGTCACGGGCTGCGCGTCACCCACGTCGTCCAGGAGTCTCCCGGCGTCGTGTCGGTGCACATGAGCGGACCGCAGCTCTCCATGCTCCAGGCGGCACCCGGGCAGTTCTTCATCTGGCGGTTCCGGACCGGACCCGGCTGGACGCGCGGCCACCCGCTCTCGCTCTCGGCGGCCCCGACCTCGCACGGTCTGCGCGTGACGGTCGGTGTCCGCGGGGACGACGGGCACCGGATCCGGAACCTCGCGCCCGGCACGAAGGTGATGGTCGAAGGTCCGTACGGCCGTCTCACGCCGGACATGCGGTCGCGCAAGGCCCTGGTCGCGGTCGGCAGCGGTCTCGGGATCGCCCCGCTGGTCGCCCTCCTGCAGGACGCCGCCGCGCACAGCAAGTCCCTCGACCGTCCCATGACCCTCGTGCGCCGTGTCAGCGGCCCCGAGCACAAGCCCTTGCAGAAGGACATCGACGCCCTGGTCGATGCCGGGTACCTGCGGGTGCTCGACCTCGTCGGGCCGCGCAGCAAGGCAGGCACGGGGTGGCTCCCCTCGCACCTCGGGCACGTCCCCGGCCGAAAGGCGGTCAAGCTCCTCGTCCCTGACATCGCCGACTGCGACGTCTACGTCTGCGGCGCCGCGCCGTGGGTGGAGGCTGTCTCAGCGGACCTGCGCTCAGCCGGAGTGCCCGAAGACGCCCTGCACATCGAACAGTTCTCCTGGTAGGAACGGACACCTCATGCGCCGCATCGTCATCGTCTTCAGCAGCACCATCACCGCGCTCGTGCTCCTCATGGCCTGGCCCACGAGCACGAACCGCGGAGGAACGAGCCTCGCGTCCCTTGCCGGCGGCTCGGGCTCGGGGTCGGGAACCGGCACGACCTCCGGAGCTGCCACCCCTGCCGCGACCGCGCCGCCCGCCGCCGGCACGTCGGGCACCACCACGACGACCACGACGACGACGAAGGGCAAGGACGGCACGTTCACCGGGCAGACCGCCGACACACCGTACGGTCCGGTGCAGGTGAAGATCACGGTCACCGGCGGCAAGTTCTCGAACGTCAACGCGACCCGGCTCCCGCACGGCACCAGCTACGACGAGCAGGTCGACCAGTACGCGGTCCCGGTGCTCGCGAAAGAGGCCGTCTCCGCGCAGTCCGCGAAGATCCAGATGGTGAGCGGCGCGACGTACACGAGCACCGGGTACCTCCAGTCGCTGCAGAGCGCTCTCGACCAGGCGGGGCTGTGAGCACCGAGACCCCGGCGGCAATCGCCGACGCCGTCGCCACCCTGCGTGACGGGGCGGCTGCGGGCACCCGCAAGGTGTGGGTCGAGCAGATCATGGGCATGCCGATCAGCGTGCACGCTCGTGGCGAGGAGGCCCGCGGTCACGCCGCCGAGCAGGCCGTCGCCCGGACGTTCGCCGACCTGCGCACCGCCGACGCGATGTTCTCGACCTACCGCGAGGACTCGCAGATCAGCCGCATCCAGCGCGGCGAGCTGTCGATCGCCGAGAGCGACCCTGCGGTGCGCGAGGTGCACCGACTGTGCGAGTCGGCACGGCTGCGCACCGACGGGTACGTCGACGCGTGGAACTCGATCCCCGGACGGCCGGGGGTGTTCGACCCGACCGTGCTGGTCAAGACGTGGGCGGTCTCGCGCGCCGCGCGTCACTTCAGCGCGGTCCCGACGCTCGCGATCGCGATCGGCGCCGGCGGGGACATCCTCCTGACGCCCGGCGACGAGCCGGAACCGTGGACCATCGGCATCCAGGACCCGACGGATCGTGCGCGCACGATCGCGACGTTCCCGATCCGGGAGGGCGGGACGGCGACGTCGGGTCTCGCGGCACGCGGTGCGCACATCGTCGACCCGCACACCGGTGAACCCGCCGTCGAGGTGCTCTCCGCGACGGTGATCGGGCCGTCACTCATGTGGGCCGACGTGTGGGCGACCGCCGCGGTGGCCCGGGGCGCGTCGGCGATCGAGTGGGTCAACACGCTGTTCGGGACGAGCGGCCTGCTGGTGATGGCCGACGGGACCGTGCACCGCTGGCAGAACGAGGTGTGACTGGCTGACCCGCACCTTCCCCGACGGCGGTGGCGCCGTCGTGCGACGCCTGCCCCGACGGATCGGCTCCCACCACCGTCGGGGCGGACGTGACACCTCAGTCGCCACGCGCCTATCGTCACCGGTGCGGCCGACCCGGGCCGACTCGTCCGGGCCCACGGTCGCGGCACGATCACGAGCTCGACACGATCACGAGCTCGACACGAGGCCGGTGCGCAACGGTGCGCGGCCGCCAGGACAGGAATGAGGCAGCGCATGCCCCGCATCGTTCTCACCAGCATCTTCGTCGACGACCAGGACAAGGCGCTGCGGTTCTACACCGAGGTCCTCGGCTTCGTGAAGAAGACCGAGGTGCCCCTGGGCGAGCACAAGTGGCTGACCGTCGTCGCGCCGGGCGACGAGAACGGGACCGAGCTCGTCCTCGAGCCGGACGAGCACCCCGCCGTCGGACCGTTCAAACGCGCGCTCGTCGCCGACGGCATCCCGTTCGCGTCATTCGCGGTGGCCGACGTGCGTGCGGAGCATGCGCGGCTCGTCGAGCTCGGCGTCCGGTTCACGCAAGAGCCGCTCGACCTCGGGCCGCTGACGACGGCCGTGCTGGACGACACGTGCGGGAACCTGGTGCAGCTCGCGTCGCAGGTCTGAGCGCGGTGCCGGACGGCACCCGGACCTCCGGTATCATCGTCCGGCCGGGAGGATTCGCCTAGTGGCCTATGGCGCACGCTTGGAAAGCGTGTTGGGTGAAAGCCCTCGGGGGTTCGAATCCCCCATCCTCCGCTGGTGAAGGGCTCGTGACCTGCAAGTTCGCAGGTGGCGGGCCCTTTGTCGTGACCACGAGCAGGTTCGCTGGCAGGCTCGGTAGCAGTTGTCTTAGCAGTTCGCGCTCGGACGTGCGTCATCTCCACGTCGTCTCTGGCAGATCCCGTCGCCTGCCGCCAACTCCGTGAGCTCGAGTCTGTCCAAAGCGACGCGGCTGAGCAGGTAGGCGGGTCTGGCTGCAACATGTGGGGGTCTCCGTCGGCCCACGGGGGTAGACACTGCGATGACGGGGAGCACCGCGACGGCTTCGTCATCGGCACGGCTGGCGGCGAAGAGGTTGCACTCTCATTTGACGATGTTTAACCTTCGCTATATGAGAACTGCCGCCCCCGCGTTGGTGCCGATCTTCCGGTCGGACCTCCAGGCCCGGCTGCTCCTGCGCATCCTCACCGACGCCGAGCCGCACACCGCCGCCGAGCTCGCGCGACTCCTGCAGGCTCCCGAGCCGACCGTGCACCGCGAAGTCCGACGGCTCCTTGATGCGGACCTGATCACCAGCTCCCCCGTCGGCCGTGCGAACGTCCTGAAGCCCGCCGACCACAACCCCGCGACCGCGCCGCTGCGCCAGCTGCTGACCGTGACCTACGGGCCGGCGACCTACCTCGAACGCGCCCTCTCGCGCGTGGCGGGGATCGAGGAGGCTGCGATCTACGGCTCATGGGCGGCGCGCTGGCACGGCGAGCTCGGCCCGACACCGGGCGACGTGGACGTCCTCGTGGTCGGGTCGCCGAACCGCGACGACGTGTACGACGCGCTCGAAGGCATCGACACCGCGCTCGGCCGCGAGGTCAACGTCACGTTCGTGTCACCCGAGCGGTGGGCGTCGGGCGAGGAGACGTTCCTCGCCGCGATTCGTGACCTGCCGATGGTTCCGCTCCGCCTCACGGACACCCACGCGAAGGTGGCCTGATGCCCTGGGAGCAAGCCCGGCCGACTATCGAGGACATGCTCAGGAAGGGGGCGCTCGAGAGGGTGCCCCCAAGTCTTGAAACCGCACGATCGCTGCTCGAGGTGGCCGAACGGCACCTAGCCTCGGCGCTCGTCCTCGCGCACAACGACGTCGTCCTCGCCTACGACGCGCTCCACGGCGCAAACCGCAAGGCGCTGACGGCAATCCTCGTCGCGCAGGGCCTGCGGCCGACGCGGGCCGGTGGGCACATCGCCGTCCACGAAGCGGTCCACGCCCAGCTCGAGCCGCCCCTCGGCCGCGATCTCGCCACCTACAACCGGGTACGACGCACTCGCAACGCCGGCGACTATCGCGACGAGCACGAATCCGTGGCCGCCGACGTCATCGCCGATCATCCGGGCTGCCAGAAGATCGTCGACATCGCCACGCGCGTCATCGGGCAGATGCCGCCGTTCTGACTCGGCGGGACTCGGCGTCAGGGCTCTGTCAACCGCGCTCGGGCACGACGTGCAAGAGCAGTCCCGCCTGCACTGCCCAGTCCGTCCACGTTCGGCCTCGCTTGGACGGGCGCTCCGAGTCACGAGTGGCGCCGAGGGTGTCGCACACGTGCGGGCCGACCATGTCCTGCTCGTTGCGATGACACTCTGCTCAGAGTGTCGATGCCCGAAAGCGTCCCTCGCCTTCTGCAGGCTCCGCTTGCCCTCCGGGCTTTCGCCGCCAAGGATCTGCGGTTGATCCAAGACGCCTCGACCGATCCGCTCATCCCCTTGATCACTTCGGTGCCGTCGACACCGGATGCGTCGGCCGCACAGGACTTCCTCACGCGCCAGCTGGCTCGCCTGCGCAACGGCGAGGGGTACTCGTTCGCGATCGCGGACTCCACGACCGATGAAGTGCTAGGGCAGATCGGCCTCTGGCTCCAGAACCTCGCCCAGGGTCGGGCGAGCGTCGGCTACTGGGTGGCCGCCCGCCATCGGGGCCGGGGAGTCGCTTCCCGTGCCCTGGGCATGATCTCGACCTGGGGCCTGGGTCTGCCGGACGTGCATCGCCTCGAGCTCTACGTCAAGCCCTGGAACGAAGCCTCGTGGCGAACCGCCGAGCACGCCGGCTACGAGCGTGAGGACCTGCTCCGCAGCTGGCAGGTCGTCGGCGACGAACGGCGCGACATGTACATGTGCTCCCTGCTGCGCGCGCACCAGAGGGGATCTTCAACGGGCGGGTGCTGCGGGGTGCACCCTCTCACGGGCCGCGTCTGACGCGATGGAGGAGTGGGGCCTGTGCTCCTCGTGACCCTCTCGCGGATGCTGGAGGTGCTCACCTTTACGACGAAAGTGGCCCCTGTTGGAGGGTTGGCTTCGCAGACCATCACTCCGTCGAGGACCCGTGACCTATCCGACGGGGACGCCGACGCACGCGAGCTCGAGTGCGCGACGAAGTGCGGCGAGCGTCGCCCCCGCGGCGTCGACCTGGTCGGCGCTGATGACGGGGGCGATCAACTCGTCGAGGTGGTCGTGGAAGGTTCGTTCGGCCTCGGCGACCAGTGCGGCTCCGCTGGTGGTCAGGCTGATCAGCGACGAACGACGGTCGGCGGGGTTCGGGAGTCGGGTGGCCCATCCGCGCGCTTCGAGCCGATCCGTCATCTTGCTGATGGCGCCGATCCCGGCGGCGAAGGTCGTGGCGATGTCAGCGACGCGTGATCCCGGGTGGTCTCGGAGGTAGCGCAGGAACTCGAACTGGGAAGCGATGATGCCGTGCTCAGCACGGAGTCTCTCTCCGACGGCGTTGTAGAGACGGGTCTCGCAGCGGACCAGGTCGTCGAAGAAGCTGGCGAGCCCCTCGTTCACAGCAGTAGATGCCATGGCATGGAGTCTAACCAAACATGCCACGGCATGCAGTTGTCACTGCAACCTTCAGAAGGCCACATGAGCAGGGAACAACGACTCGCGCTGGACGCGATGTTGCGCAATGCACCGCAACCGTCCGGAAGGGTGTCGGTCGATCGGATTCGGGAGGGCTTCGCCGCGTTCATGGGGTCGTTCCCGATTGCGGCCGACGTGCGGCGGACGCCGACCGAGCTGGCCGGCCGCCCCGCGATCCTCGTCGAACCGGAGGGTGATGCTCGGCCCGGAACCATCGTGTACTTCCACGGCGGCGGCAATGCGTTCGGCTCTCCCGAGACCGCGATGGTGCTCACCGCGAACCTGGTCAGGCGAACCGGCGTCCGGGCGATCTCGTTGGACTACCGACTCGCCCCCGAGCACCCGTTTCCTGCCGCGATCGACGACTGCGTCGCCGCGTTCCGCAGCCTGCTGGACAGTGGCATCGACCCGGCGTCGATCGTGTTCGCCGGCGCTTTCGCGGGTGGTGGATTCGCCGTGACGACGTGTCTTGCCGCCCGGGACGCGGGGATGCCGATGCCCGCGGCGATCGCGGCGTTCTCACCAGGCCTCGATCACACGCGTTCCGGCGCGACGATGACCACCAAGGAAGGCGTCGACCCGTTCTTCACCAGGGACGGCATGGACCACACCGGCCAGATGTATCTCGGCGGTCAGGACCCGAACCAGCCACGGCTCGCTCCCGCTGTCCTCGCGGACCTGACCGGCTTCCCGCCGATCCTGCTCCAGGTCGGCACCAACGAACTGCTCCTCGACGACTCCGTACGGCTGGCCGAGCGCGCACGTGAGGCGGGCGTCGACGTGATCCTCGACATCACAGCCGGTGTGCCGCACGTGTTCCAGGCCTTCGTCGGGACGCTCGACGAGGCCGATCAGGCACTCGACCGAGCAGTCCTGTTTCTCACCCAGCACCTCGACGTCCATCACGTCCTTCGGTGGTACGCCGCCCGTGTGCGCGAGCACCCGCACGGCGAGACCCGCCTACGGGTGGCCGAGCTACCTGAGGAGCTCGAGCGGGACCCGACGGCGGTCTTCTGGGGCTGATCGCGATACCCCATCAGTTCGAAGCAGCATGGCGCCGTGACGTTGAGTTCATCCGCAGCGCAAGCCACGCAACGGTAGTGTTTAGACCGCCAATACGGGAGCATATGGTCCGCCGGAGCGGTAGCGTAGCGACGTGGCATACGCACGCAGAGTCCTCGATACCCAGCTCGACAGACTCCTCACCGGGCTACCCGCCGTAGTCATCGACGGCCCCAAGGCGGTCGGCAAGACCGAGACCGCAACCCGGCGCGCCGCCACCGTTCTCGCACTCGACGACCCCGCTGAGCGGGCCCTCATCGAGGCGGATCGTGACCGACTATCACGACTTCCCACCCCGATCCTGATCGACGAGTGGCAGCTGTATCCCGCCGTATGGGACCGGGTCCGCCGAGCCGTCGACGCCGGAGCCGCCCCCGGGTCCTACCTGCTCACCGGGTCCGCGACACCCACCACCGCCCCCACGCACACGGGCGCCGGCCGCATCGTCCGTCTGCGGCTGCGCCCGATGAGCCTCGCCGAGCGCGGGCTCGTCGAACCCACCGTGCCACTCGCGGGCCTGCTCTCCGGAACAAGGCCGCCCATCGGCGGCGAGAGTCCTGTCGGTCTGGCGGACTACGCCGAGGAGATCGTCGCGAGCGGCTTCCCCGGGCTGCGCGCCCTACCCGCGCATACGCGCTCCGCCAGCCTGAACGGCTATCTCGACGCCATCGTCGAGCACGACTTCGCGGAGCTGGGACACGTCGTGCGCCGACCTCGGACACTGCGCGCATGGTTCAAGGCCTACGCGGCCGCGACGTCGACGACGGCGTCCTACAACGCAATCCTCGACGCATCGACGGCCGGGCAACCCGACAAGCCCGCGAAGACGACGACGATTGCCTACCGCGAGACCCTCGATCGGATGTGGCTCCTCGACCCCGTCCCCGCGTGGACGGGATCGCGCTCACACCTGGCCTCGCTCGGACAGGCACCCAAGCATCACCTCGCTGACCCAGCCCTCGCGGCTCGGCTCCTCGGCGTCGGCGCCGGTGCGCTGATCGACAGCCCGAACCCGGACAGCCCCCCGATCCCCCGGGACGGAACCCTCCTGAGTGCGCTCTTCGAGAGCCTGGTCACCCTGTGCGTACGGACCTATGCCGAAGCGGCAGACGCACAGGTCAGCCACCTGCGCACCCACCGCGGCGATCACGAGGTCGACCTGATCGTCACCAGGGACGACGGACGCATGGTGGCCCTGGAGGTGAAGCTCGCGGCCGTCCCGGGCGACAACGACGTCCGCCATCTGCACTGGCTGCACGAACAGCTCGGCGACGATCTCCTCGACGCCGCCGTGATCACCACAGGACCGGCTGCCTACCGCCGCCCCGACGGGATCGCCGTCATCCCGGCAGCGCTGCTCGGGCCCTGATCGCGTCGGCCCGACACACCGACCGCCGAAGGCGCCCTGAGCGGTCCTCGCTTCTCCACGCCGCAGCTGCGACGCTCGCGGCCATGGACCTCCGGCACGGGCGCTTCGTGCGCGGGGCGTGGCAGCAGTCGGCCGCAACGTCCAAACCTCCACCCGACCACGTTGGACGTAGCCGTGACCAACACAACCCCGACTGGAGGTCGCGACGATGTCGGCGACGGACGACGAGTCGGCTGTCGGGACTGACACTCTGGTTGAGGCACTGCCGGTGTCCATGCGGACGTCCGATGGCGCGATCGAGTTCGCTCCCGACGGGGAGGTAATCGTCAGACCGGCGTCCCGAACCCTAGAAGCCGCATGGATCGACGGGGTCGCCGCCACGGCCCGCGCTGGCGCCCGCGTCATCGTCGACGAGGTCTTCCTCGGTGGTGCGGCCTCACAGCAGCGGTGGCAGAGAGCTCTGGGCGGACTGCAGGCGCTGCGGGTCGGTGTCGGGTGTGACGGAGATATTGCTGCGAGCCGTGAGGCCGCACGAGACGATCGCGTCACCGGAATGGCCACGTCCCAGGCGGATGCGGTCCATCAGGGCGTGATCTGCGACCTGGAGGTGGACACCTCCTCTACTGGGCATCCACCCGGTGTTCGTTCCAGTGCTTGCCCAGCCAATCGACCTGTTCGTCCTTGAGCCGCAATGTCAGGGGTTCGCCGTGGAGCCGTGCGTACTGGGGATACTTCGCGAGCACGGGCGCGACATCGATGCGAAGCCTCGACGGTTCGACAGCGAGCAACCCGTCGTCGAACAACCGATGGATGTCCCGTCGCAGCATGAGGCCACCGTGCCTGAAGTGCGTGCCGAGCCGCGCGTAGCTGTACAAGTGCCCTGCTTCCAGGACGCGCTCGGGCGCACCTCCCGTGAACGCACACACGCTGCCCTGGGACGCCAATAGCTGCTCACGAAACGGCTGTTGCCCTCGACGGACCCGAACGAGCGCGTGACTGAACCCTTGTGGTACCTCGACGAGCACGCCGGACTCTGGCTGCCACCTGAGGTCGACGCGCGCCGTCACGCGTTCAACGGCCCGACGGGCACTCTTGGCGATGAGCGCCTCGCGGAAAGCGGCCCAGTCCAGCGGGCGCATCGCGTTGATGTCGCCGGCATTGACCGCGAGCGACCGGATCTGGCTCCCGTCAAGAACGCCGTCCAGTGACGTCCACGCTGCGTCGTACCTCGCCTTGTACTCGAGCACCTCGACGACATCGACGTGTGGGGTCGCGAACTCGGCATGGCACTTCATGCAGCGATACCGCGGGGCGCTCTTCTTGCGGTCGCTGATTCGCGTCGTGTGGCACTCCGGGCAGCGATTGAGCATCTTGAGGCGAGGCGACGTCTCGATCTCCTCGATGACGGAGATGCCGAGCAGACGCTTCTTGTCCCACAGTGCGATCGGATCGCCGACGGCAAGGTTCTTGTGGTTCGGAACATTGCTGTCCCAGGAGTAGTACGCGTCGACCTGATCGTCGTAGCCGAAGTTGCCTCCGTGGCCGCGGTTGTCACCCGCGGCCATGAGCAGCCACGCTCGCTGTGGGACGCCGCCTTCCATGCGCCACAGCTTGGCACGGCAGCTCATGGTTTACGCATGAAGGCGGTAGGGCGCCTGCTCGGGGAACAAGACCCCCTCGGAGATCAGGGGTTCAGGGTCCGCGAAAGAGGGGCTTCACGCGACAGTCGGAGCATGAACCTGCCCCGAGGACTCGTCGAGCAACGCATCCTCGGCATCGTGCTGAGCTGACTCGCAGACCAGCCGGTCGCCCTCCCACGGGGACCGAGAGGCGTCGAGACGCCCTCCGCACGGTGGATACGCTGCGCCACGTGATCACCGCCCCCGCCGTCGCCATACCCCTGCCCGCAAGCCCCCGCGCCCACCCGGCGGACCCCGCACCCACGGCGCCCTGCGCGTGAAGGGGACGATCGTCGCCCTCGGCGGCGGTGGCTTCTCCATGTCCGACGACGGGTCGTCGGCGATCGACGACTACGTCCTCGACCTGACCGGCAAGGCCCGTCCGCGCGTGTGCTTCGTCCCGACCACGAGCGGCGACGCAGACGGCTACAGCCAGCGGTTCGAGGCCGCCTTCGCCGGCCGCGCCGAGACGACTGTCCTGTCGCTCTTCTGTCACGAGCCGTGGGACTACTCCGAGCCGGGCGTGCTGCTGGACCAGGACGTGATCTACGTCGGTGGTGGCTCGACGGCCAACCTGCTCGCGGTGTGGCGGCTTCACGGTCTGCCCGACGTGCTGGAGCGGGCCGCTGCCAACGGCACGGTGCTGGCGGGGATCAGCGCGGGGATGAACTGCTGGTTCGAGGCGTCGTCGACGGACTCGTTCGGGCCGCTCGCCCCGCTCGCCGACGGGCTCGGCTTCCTGCCGGGGAGCGCCTGCCCGCACTATCTCGGCGAACCCGACCGTCGCGCGGCCTACCAGCGGTGGGTGGGGACGGGAGTGCTGGGCGACGGGTATGCCGCAGATGAGTACGCCGCGATCGTCTGGCGGGACGGGGAATTCGCCGAGGCAGTGGCCGAGCAGAAGCACCGGCCTGTCTTCCGGGTCGAACGAACCGCCGATGGCGCTGTCGAACACGAGCTCCCGGTCCGCCTGCTCGTCCGTGCGCACGGTTGAGCCCAGCTCGACACACTCTTCACCGGATTGCCGGACGTGGTCATCGACGGTCCCACGGCGGTCGGCACGATCGAGTCCGCGACCCGGCGAGGCGCCACCGTCGAGCACGACGTCGCTGAGCTGGGCACGTCCTGCGCCGAGGTCGAACGCGACGCCTACGCGCTCGCCTCGAGCGCGTCGCGGTACGCGGACACCACGTCGAGCACCTGCAGGATCATCCGGACCTGCTCGGCTTCGGGGACCGATCGGGCATCGTCGTGGTCGGACGTCAGGGTGAGGCCTGCGCGCGCGGCCCTGATCCGCCGTGACTCGTCGGGCTCCACGTGCCAGTCGTGGTCGATATCGGCCAGCACGCTCAGGAGCTCGGCACGGGCGTGCTCGTCGCAGTCCGGCAGCACGGTCAGCGCCGCGTCGAGCCAGCGGCCGTCGCCGAGCTCGCACTCCTCCAGTGCGTCGGTGACTGCCGTGAACAGGAGCATCTGAGCCTGCTGCGGTGCCGGATGCACCTGCTCGTGGTCGTCGAAGTCCAGGCGCACCGCCCTGGTGACGTACGCCTCGGCGCGCTCGACGTCACCGGACCGGGTCGCTCGCAAGGCCTTGACGAGCAGGTTCTCGGCTGCCGTGTGCAGACCGAAGCTGACGGCCGACAGGGCGCGACCCGACGCGTGCCGCACGCCGTCGAGCGGCTGGTCCACCGTCATCGACAGCAGGTCAGCAAAGGCCTCAGACTCGTCGGCGTCCATGACCGACCACGCTACCGAATACACCCTGCGGCCACGGTCCAGTTGTCGATACGGTAGCCGGCAATGGACCGGATGAGCCGTGAGCAGTTCTACGCCGCAACGACCGGCCTGGACCGGGATCAGCTGCGCCAGATGCTGTGGCAGCTGTACTGGCGTGGACCGGCACCGGTCCGGGCGCGCATCGACGCCGGGCTCCACTCGGACGACGGCGGCCCAGGAGCCCACGACGCACCGCCCGCCATCGACCCGGACGCCGTGCTGGCGCAGGTGGAGGACTTCGCCGCGTTGGCGCGAGCCGGCGCCTACCTGGCCGGAGACCGCAGGGTGAGTCCGAAGGAGCGAACCCGGTGGAGGTTCACCTTCCGTCGTCTGGTCGCCGACACACATGAGGCGCTGCGGGTCGGCGGGACCTCTGCCGGCGTCACTGCGATGACTGCGTTGATCGACCTGGCGTGCGAGACCCGCGACCTCGACTTCTTCAGGTCCGACGACCCGGTCGAGGCCGCCGGTCTGGTGGTCTCTGACGAGGTCGCCCTGATGTGGGCACGGGTACGGGAGGAGTCGGGATTCCAGGCGTTCGCCCACGTGGCTGCGGCGCAGCTGATCCGGTGGGAGTCGCCGTACGGGTGGACGCGTCGCGGTGAGGGCCGGACCGCAGCGAAGGAGCGGCCGCTGGCGGACGTCGCCGCCGGGATGCTGCCGGCGCTGGACGCCTGGCTGGCGTTCGCCGCCCACTATCTCGACGCCCTCGACGAGCTCGCCCACGCGCGCGCCGGGTCGCACCCGGCGCGGCTCGGCGGCCGCACGCGTCGCGAGCGTGCCGAGTCACTCGCACGCTGGCACCGGCTGCTGGTCGAGAGACTGGTCGACACCGAGGGCGACGCCCTGCTCGATCGCCTCGTCTCCCACCCCACCCTCGGTGGACCGGAGCTGACGTCCGTCCGGGCTCGCCTCGCCCGCGAACGCAGCAAGACGGAGCACGCGCGACGCTCCAGGGGATGAGGTCGAGCGCCGGCAGATGCGTCCGGCACTATGGTCCGCATGACTTCCCGACGCCCGTCACCAGGCCCGACGCGTCGCCCGCCCCTGGCCGACGCGCTCACGTACCGGCTGCGCGTGGACCTCTCGGAGACGGCCCCGCCGATCTGGCGGCTCGTCGAGGTCCCATCCACGTTGACGCTCGACGCCCTGCACCCGATCCTCCAGACGGCGATAGGCTGGACCGACTCGCACCTGCACGAGTTCTGCCTGGGCGACCCGCAGGTGCACGGGCCCGTGGAGCGCTACCTCACGGCGTTCGACATCGCAGAGGGCGACGTCGGCGTCGCCGAGGCCGACGTGCGGCTCGACGAGGTGCTGCAGGAGGTCGGCGACGAGCTGCGTTACACCTACGACTTCGGCGACGGGTGGACTCACCTGCTCCGGCTCGATGCGGTGCGACCGCGCGCCGACCAGGATCCCCCGGCCGCACTGCTGGACGGCGCCCGGGCCTGCCCACCGGAGGACTGCGGCGGCCCCTACGGCTACGGAGAGGTGCTCGACCTCGTCCGGAGGGCAGCCGAGGGCCGGCACGTCGACCCGGAGGACGCCGAACGGCTGTCCCTCACCTTCGGTCCGACCGACCCCGCGGACGTGCTCGCCGACGCCGAGCGCCTGGACATCGCGTCGATCGACGCGGACCTGCGAGCCGGGCGCGTCGGCGGGGTGCTCGCCGCAGATCTGAGCGATTCACTGGCCGTCGCCCTCTGGCCCGACCTGGTGGGGCTGGTGAGCGGAGCCGCGTCGCCGCACCCCGCGACGTCCCCGGTCGTCGCCGACCTCGTCGCCCGCTGCGACGCTCGCATCCGCCCGTCACTGCTGCACCTGATCGCGGACGCCCGGCTCGATGCTCCTGTGCTGGTCGACGCGGCGGTCGCTGCGGCCATGGTGGAACCGTTCGCCTGGTTCGTGCGACACGTCGGCGTGAGCGGCCTCGCACTCACCGCACAGGGCTACCTCCGCCCGGCTGACGTGAGAGCCGTGGCCGAGCGCCTCCACCTCGACGCGGAGTGGATCGGCGCGATGAACCGGGAGTCGCGGACCCCTCAGGTGACCGAGTTCCGCCGGGCCGCCCAGCACGCCGGCCTGGTGCGGGTAGCCAAGGGACGGATCCATGCGACGGCGCGCGGAGCGACGCTCGCGCAGGACCCGGCCGCGCTGTGGTGGCACCTCGCCGACCGCCTGCCCGCGGGTCGCCGGGATGCGGAACGCGACGCCGAACTGCTTGCGCTTCTCGCCGTGGCCGCGGGGGCAGCTGAGGCCGCTGACCTCAGGATCGGTCAGCTGATGGCGGGCCTGGGCTGGCAGCTGCGCTCCGGGCTGCCGCTCGAAGACGCGACCGTCTGGGACTGGGCGACCACGACCACCGAGACGCTGCGCCGGCTCGGCTGCTTCGACGCTTCCGGAGGACGACGTCGGCGGATCGCCACACCAGCGGGCCAGTCGTTCGCGCGAGCGGCTCTGCGGGCCTGAACGCACCGCCGGCACATTCGCGAGTCACGTAGCGCGCCCACGTCCGATCCTCCGCAACGCGAGCGGTTGCACACCGCGCGCCGGGAGGTGTCCCGGCGCGGCACGCGACCGATCCCCACGCGTCGGGACCTAGGGCCGAGGCGAGCACCCGCGCCGGGGCGAACGGTGAGCACATGACGTCCCTGGTGGTGTACGAGTCCATGTTCGGCGCGACCAAGGCCCTCGCGGAGGAGATCGCGCAGGTGCTGGGCGACGACGGGCAGGC
>MLJW01000511.1_pt1 | contig 16009 bp, 13 predicted proteins | sample 888231 | NCBI WGS metagenome assembly MLJW01 (sample SAMN05788063, study PRJNA343431) | mine drainage metagenome | isolation source: sample collected from the inflow into an acid mine drainage treatment plant... | place: Germany: Lusatia, lignite mining district
CATGTGCTGTGCGCCGCCCGCAGCCACCGCAGCCCCGCCAATCCGCTGCGCCAATACGGCCGGCTGGGCGTGGCGTGCGGCATCGAATACGCCGCGCAGGCCATGGCCGTGCACGGCGCGCTGCGCGCATCGGGCGAAACCGGCGACGCCGCGCCGCGACCCGGCATGCTGGTCAGCGCGCGCGCGGTGCGTTGGCACGTGGCGCGGCTCGACGACATCGCCGCGGACCTCCTCGTGCAGGCGGTCTGCGACGGCGCCGACGCCCAGCTGCTGCGCTACACCTTCGCCTTGCGCGCCGCGGAACGCCTGCTGATGGAAGGCCAGGCCGCGGTCGTGCTCGACGTCCAGACGACGGGCGCCCGCCCGCCCCTGCCTGGGCCACTTCATTCTCACGACCACGCCCAGCCATGAGCAAACCCGCACCAGCCCATGCCCGCCGCGCCCTCGTCACCGGCGGCAGCGGAGCCATCGGCGCCGCCATCTGCCGCCGCCTGGCCGCCGACGGCTGCCACGTCATCGTGCATGCCAACCACGGCATCGACCGCGCCGAAGCGCTGGCCGCCGAACTGCGTGCGCAGGGCGCAAGCGCGCAGGCCGCGGCCTTCGACATCACCGATGCCGCCGCCACCGCCGCCGCCATCGCCGCCATCCTCGCCGACGGGCCGGTGCAAGTGCTGGTGAACAACGCCGGGGTGCATGACGACGCCGTGTTTCCCGGCATGAGCGCGTTGCAGTGGCAGCGCGTGATCGACGTCAGCCTCAACGGCTTTTTCCACGTCACCCAGCCGCTCATGCTGCCCATGATCCGCACGCGCTGGGGCCGCATCGTCAACATCACCTCGGTGGCCGCGATTGCCGGCAACCGCGGCCAGGTCAACTACGCCGCCGCCAAGGGCGCGCTGCACGCCGCCACCAAGTCGCTGGCGCTGGAAGTGGCGAGCCGCGGCATCACGGTCAATGCCGTGGCTCCCGGCATCATCGCCACGCCCATGAGCGCCGACAGCTTCGACGCCGAAACCATCGCCCGCATGGTGCCGATGAAGCGCGCCGGGCAGCCCGAGGAAGTGGCCGACCTCGTCGGCTTCCTCGCCTCGGACCAGGCCGCCTACATCAGCGGCCAGGTCGTGTCCATCAACGGCGCGATGATCTGACCGCCGCCCTCCCACCCACACGCCTCCCCCGCGCCCTCATGCAGCCCACGACCCACATCGCCCAGCATGCAACCGAGTCGATGCTGTTCTTCGTCCTGCTGCAACTGACCCTCATCGTGCTGGTCGCGCGCGTCGGCGGTGAAATCGCGGTGCGACTGGGCCAGACCGCCGCCGTGGGCGAGATCGTCGTCGGCATCCTGCTCGGCCCCTCGCTGCTGGGGCTGCTCGCGCCCCGCGCCTTCCATGCCATCTTCCTCGCCATCCCGCCCGCACCGCTGCAAATACTGTCGCAGATCGGGCTCATCCTGCTGATGTTCCAGATCGGCCTGGAGTTCGATTTCGGCCATCTGCGCAGCGGACGAAACCGCCGTGCCGTGCTGTGGGTGGGACTGGCCAGCATGGCCGCGCCTTTCGCCCTCGGGGCCGCCTGGGGCTGGGTTGCCGCGCCGGAACTGTCGCCGCAGGCGGGGCGCGTGGCGTCGGCGCTGTTCGTCGCCACGGCGTTTTCCATCACCGCGCTGCCCATCCTCGGCCGCATCCTGATGGACTTCAACCTCACGCGCACGCCGCTGGGCGTGATCGCCATCAGCGCCGCGGCCATCAACGACGTCGCCGGCTGGCTGCTGCTGGCGCTCGTCACCACCCTCACGCTCAGCCATTTCGACGCCGCGTCCTTCGCCATCAAGGTGGCACTGGTGCTGGGCTTCATGCTGTTGTGGATGTTCGGCCTGCGACCGCTGATGCGCCGCATCGTCCGCCACTTCCAGGCCGCGGGACGCGACCTGCCGCCGCACCTGCTCGGCATCGTGCTGGCGGCGATCTTCGCCTCGGGCATGGCCACCTACCAGATCGGCATCTTCGCCATCTTCGGCGGTTTCATGATGGGTGTCATCCTGCACGACGAAACCCGTTTCGTGCGGGCCTGGAACGCCCAGGTCTCCCCTTTCGTGCTGGTGTTCTTTCTGCCCATCTTCTTCACCTACACCGGCCTGCGCACCGACATCGGCGGGCTCGCCAGCGCCGCGCTGTGGACCTGGTGCGCGGCCTTGGTGCTGCTCGCCACCCTGGGCAAGTTCGGCGCCGCCTATCTGGCCGCGCGCATCTGCGGCATGAGCCGGCCCGAAGCCGGCATCATGGGCGCCCTGATGAACACCCGCGCGCTGATGGAACTCATCGTCATCAACGTCGGCTACGACCTCGGCGCCATCTCCCGGCCGGTGTTCACCATGCTGGTCATCATGGCCATCTTCAGCACCATCCTCACCGCTCCGCTGCTGCGCCTGTGGCTGCCGCGCGCCGGCTACGCCCTGCCTGCGCCCGCCGACATGCCCGCCGCATCGCCGCAAGCCTGACGATCCGCCCTGAATTCAGCTCCAGGCCTTGTAGACCCGCCCCGTCTGCACCCCCTCGATGCTGCGTGCATGAGGCCAGCGCGCAGATGGACGGATCCCCGCCGCCTCAGCCCCCGCGCAAGCGCCGCCACAACAGCAGCGGCAGACGCAGCACGAAGCCGAGGAACAACCTGGTGTGCATCCACGTCAGCAGGGCGTTGTCGCGCCAGTAGTTGAAGTGCGAGACCCCACCTTCCTCGGCACGCAGGTAGCGCACCGGCGCGGGCAGGTTGACGGCCGGAATCCCCGCCCAGCTCAGGCGCACCACGGCCTCGGGGTCGAAGTCGAAACGACGCATCCAGGTCTGGCGGTGCATGATCCGGCGCAGGGCCTCGACCGGATAGACGCGAAAGCCGTAGAGCGAATCGCCAATGCCGGCCCAGAGGGTTTCCAGATTGGCCCAGGCGTTGGACACCTTGCGCCCCTGCACCCGCAGATTGGGCGCGCTGGCGTCGAACACCGGCACGCCCAGCACCATGGCCCGCGGCTGCTGTTGCGAAGCGGCCATGAAGACGGGGATGCGGTCGGCCGGGTGCTGGCCGTCGGAATCCATGGTCAGCACATGCGTGTAGCCCGCGGCGGCAGCGGCGTCCAGGCCATGCAGGACGGCGGCGCCCTTGCCGCGGTTCTCCGGCAGAACCATCACGCGCAGCTGGGCATCGGCCGCAGCCAGCGCTTGCAGGCCCTCGGCGCTGCCGTCGCTGCTGCCGTCCACGACCACCCAGACCGGCGCCCACTGGGCGCGCGCCGCGCGCACGGTGTCGTACACCTGGGCGCCCGGGTTGTAGCTGGGGATGAGAACGAGATGGCTGGACGAAGGTTGCGGCGGGTTGTCGCCGGGGGCGGTTGCGGATTGCTCAGTCATCGTCCTGGGTGTGTGTCAACGGAGCGGGCAGGCAGGCGTCGGCCAGCGCGCAGCGGAAGTAGGCCTCGAGTTCGGCCACGAAGTTTTGCACATCCTGGGGCGCCTCGAACCTGCGCCCCAGGCGCAAGCGGTACGTGATGGGCAACTGCGGGCGGCGGAACAAGGGCCAGCCCTTGGCGAGGAAGGGGGAGTCGGTCTCGATGAACACGGTCTGCACCGGCACCTGGGCCTGCTTGGCGATGAGCCCGACGCTGCCGCGCACCGCACCGATGGGCAGGCGCGTGGAGCGCGTACCCTCGGGAAAAAGCAGCAAGTGGTGGCCTTCGTGCAGGTCGGTCATGGCCAGGTTGATCATGTTGCGCAGCGAGTCGTTGCGGATGTAGCGCGCCAGGCGCGCGCCGGCGCCGAGGGACGGGTTGTCGAGAATGCTGGCCTTCATGATGCAGGCCAGCCCCGGCAGGCGCGAGATCACCAGCACCGCGTCGATGAGCGTCGGATGGTTGGGCGCGATGATCATCGGCGCTTGCCCGCGCAGCGCATCCAGCGCCGAGAGGTCGAAGCGGCAGGCGCCGATCGCCGCCAGCGTGCGCAGGTAGAAGCGAAAGGCATGGTGGATCAGCCCGCGCCCCAGCGCCAGCCCAAGCCTGCGCGGCAGCAGGTAATACAGCGGCACCGCCAGCAGCGACCACAAAAAACCCAGCACGCCCAGCACACCCAGGCCGAAATACACGCGCGCCGCGTCCCAGGCCGTGCGCAGACGGCCGGGCATGGGTGCCGCACGCATCACGTCGTCATTCATGGCTTTGGACCATTTGCGAAGACTGCCCCAGGATCCAGGCTATACCGATGCCCGCCGACACATTGCGGCTGCCCCGCACCAGCGGGCTGTCGGCGAACACCGCACCTGCGAGATTGTCGTAGCGTGTGAACGCCCCTACCCAGAAGCCGGGGAAGCGCTTGCTCAGCGCCAGGGTGAACTGGCTGCCCGCATAGCCCCCCTGGGCGCTGTAGGCCGGTCGCGTGGCGGCGGCCTCGCCGGGAGCCACGCCGTAGAAGGTCTGGTTGTAGCTGCGGTCCGTGAAGATCGGCCCGGCCTGCGCGCCGAGGTTCCAGCCCCGCAGTCCGGCCACATCGGCCATGTCCAGATTCAGCACCGGCGCGAACACCCAGCCGACCTGGCGCGTATGCGACTCCACGGTGAAGGCGCTGCGCAGCGGCGCGCGAAAGTCCAGGCGCATGCGTCGCGCAGCGGAGCCCCACAGATGCACTTCCAGTGCGGGGCCGAATTCGACCATGGGCCTGAGGTCGGGCATGCCGCTGCGCGCGCGGTTGTCGGTGCTGTTGACCGGCGGCGAGGCGCCGAGGCTGAAATAGACCTCGGCGTGCAGACTGTCGAACAAGCGGGCCTGCACGCCGTTGCGCCCGGCCTTGATGATCTCTCCGCGGTAGACGAAATACGGCACCGGCAGCAGGTCGCCGTGCTGCTGGTCCGAGCCGACGTAATCGGGAAAGGTGAGCGCCCCCACCCCCAGCCCCGCTTCCCACAGCGGCTTGGGGTCGGCCTGGGCGCCAGCCGGCAAGGCGCACAGCGCCAGGAAGGCCAGCGCGGCCGGGACGCGGCGGTTCAACATGGAGACTCCGGTTCCGCGGGAAAGGCCACGGCCTCGATTTCCACCAGCAGATCCGCGCGGCAGACGTCGGCCTGCAGATACAGCACTCGCGCGCCGCCGCCCGCGGCGCGCTCCAGCTCGGCGCGCACCAGGGGCAGATCATGCGCGTGGCGCACGTACACCTTGTAATGCAAATGCTCCAGGCGCAAGCCCGCGGCGCCGCGTCGGGCGGCCTGCTGCAACAGCGCCTCGATGTTGCGCAAGGTCTCGCGGGTCTGCATGGCCGCGTCCCCGGCATGCTGGGTCTGGTGGCCGACGATGCTGGCGGTGCCGGAAATGAACAGGACGGACCGGCCATCGATACGCGCCAGGTTGGCGCGCGAAAACGTCGGCGCGCGCGGGCCGTAGTCCCGCGGGTAGTCGTAGGCGCTGATCTGGCGCGGGTTCTCCAGGGCCGCTGCGGGCCGGCGGGCCGCCATGCAGTACACCACCAACGCAGAACCGCCCTGCGCACCCAGGGCGCTGGCCGCCGGCACGCTGGCCCCGGCGATTTGACGATCGAACGCCAGGAACGCGTCCTGCCTGCCGATATTGAACAGGCGGTAATGCTCCAGCCCCACGCTGCGGCCATTGATGTCCGGCACGTGGTTCCACACCCGGAGCAGGTGAGGAAAGCCCAGCGCCTCCACGGCGGCGAACAGCTCGGCGTAGGCGCGCTCGGCGGCGCGCTGCATCGCCGGGGCCATGTTGGCGGCGGCGTCCGGCGCCGCGTCGGCCACCGGGATCGACAGCACGCCGAACAAGACCTCCTCGCTGCAACGGTAGCGCAGCCGCCCGTGCTCCCCCCGGCGCAGCGGCGCGGCGGTGGTCCAGACCTCGCAGACGGCGGCAACGGGAAGGGTCGCGCCGGCGAACAGGGGCGCGACCCGCACGCAGGCCAAGGACAGATCCAGCGCCGCCAGCGAAGCCGGCGGCTCGGCGCCGAAGCAGGCTGCGCCGAGCACGCCGCCCGGCCCAAGCGACGCTTGGCCGGCAAGCTCGGCGGCCGGCATGAACTGCAGTTGCAACATGCAGAACCCCGCCATCAGCCGCTCGACGTCTCGAGCGGCTCCGGACGGATTTGCCGCTTGCGCAGCAAAGCGGCCCGCCACGACCTGCCCAGATGGCGCAAGGAGGCGAGATAGAAAATGCCCTTGAGCAGACGCAGTGAGTTCCAGATCGGCGTGGTGCCGAAAATATCGCCCGCCAGCACCGACAGCAGCGCTTCCTTCACCCGCCAGAGATTGCTCGGTCCCATGAACATGTCGCGCATCGTGGGGTGGTTCACACGGTAGATGAACCAGGAAAATTCGTGCGGGCCGAAGCGGATCTGGCGGTCGAAGCGCGCCAGGGCCTGCGCCGCGCGCGCGGGGTGGCGCAGGCAGACGTCAACCGTCTCGGCAGCGACGAAGGCCCCTTGCATGGCCAGCATCACGCCGGAGGAAAACACCGGGTCGATGAAGGCGTAGGCGTCGCCGATCAGCAGGTAATTCGGCCCATGCGTGCGGTCGCTGCGATACGAGAAATTGCCGGTGGCCTCGACCTCGGTCACGCGGGCCGCGCCCTCCAAGCGTGCCGACAGCGCCGGTGACATGGCGATGGTGTCGGCGAAGAACTGCTCCAGCGACCTGGAACCGCGCGTCTTGAGGAAATAGGGCCAGACCACGGCGCCCACGCTGGTGGCGCCGTCGGCCAGCGGGATGAACCAGAACCAGCCGTGGTCGAACCAGAAAATGGTGATGTTGCCCTGCTCCTTGCCCGCGTGCCGCTGCGCCCCGGTGAAATGGGCATAGAGCGCGGCGCTGTTGTGCTTGGGGTCGCGGTGCTTGGCCTTGAAGCGGCTGGAGAGAAAGGTGTCGCGGCCCGAGGCGTCGATGACGTAGCGCGCGCGCCAGGCCGCCGGGCTGCCGTCGTCGTGCGCGGCGCTGATGACCGCGCCCTGCGCATCGGGCAGGAACCGCACGTCGCGCACCTCGCAGCCCTCCAACACCTGGGCACCCTTGCGCGCGGCGTTGCGGATCAGGATGTGGTCGAAGTCCGAACGCCGCACCTGATAGGCCATCGGCATGGACTTGTCCCAGGCGTCGGCGAAAATGAAGCTCTGCGACTTCTGCGCATGCCAGGGCGAGACGAACTCGGCGCCCCATTTCTCCATGCCGATGGCGCGCACTTCATCGGCCACGCCCAGCTTGTCGAGCAAGGGCAGATTGGCCGGGAGCAGGGATTCGCCGATGTGAAAGCGCGGATGCCGCGACTTCTCCGCCAGCACGACGCGCAGGCCGCGCTCGGCCAGCAGCGCCGCCGCCGTGGCCCCGCCGGGACCGCCGCCGATGATCAGGACGTCGGTCTCTCGCGCCGCGGCCGGTGCCGAAGCCCCATCTCGTGAATCCGTCATGAAACTCCCTGAGGACCGGGCATGCCCAGTCGTTCAACGCTGCGTGCGGGTGGCGACACAAACCCTGCCAAAGCCATGCCCCATGCCGCAGTCTATGGTGCCCTGCAAAGTAGCAACATTTTAGAAGTGGCACGGGCGAGCTCCGGCGCGCGCGTGGCTCCCTCCCCATGCATGGGGAGGGTTGGGGTGGGGAGGGGTGCGGACGGTCAAGAATCGGGCACACAGGCATCGCGCGACAACCGGCCGTGGCTTGCCGTGCCCGCGGCGCTATGCTTGCCCGCAGCGGGCGGTTGCCGATCGCCGCCGTCCCCGAGAATCACCCCCCACCACGCTCAAGCGCCCGTGCCGCAATCACCATCCCGCCCGCCGAGTTATGCCGCGTCCGCCACGCGCGAGCAAACCTACCGCTACATCTACCCGATGCGCGTTCTCGGCATGGGCTTGGGCGGCGTGGCCGCGGGCAGCGTGCTGTTCGAGCAACAGGCGCCGCAAGCCTACTGGTGGATCCTGGTCGCCACGTGTTTCGTCTGGCCGCACCTGGCCTACCTGCTGGCACGCCGCAGCAAGGAACGCTACCGCGCCGAGAAGCGCAACCTGCTGATCGACTCGGCGATCGCAGGACTGTGGGTTTCCCTCATGCACTTCAACCTGCTGCCCAGCCTGGTGCTGGTCACGGTGACCACGTTCGACAAGCTCAGCACCGGCATCAAGCGGCTGTGGCTGCATTCGCTGCCCGTCTTGCTCGGCGCGGCGGGGCTGGCAACGCTGCTGACACGGCCCGAACCGATGCTGCAAAGCTCGCACCTCGTGGTGCTGTGCACGCTGCCCCTGATCATCGTCCATACCCTGGCCTCCAGCATCGGCAGCTACCGCCTGATCCGCACCGTATCGCGCCAAAACCGCCAGCTCGAGGAATTGCGCCGCACGGACTCGCAAACCGGCCTGTACACGCGCGACCATTGGCAGGAGCGCGCCGCCGCCGCCCTGCGCGACTTCCGCGAGCGCGGCGAGCCGGCCTACCTGCTGATGATCGACATCGACCGCTTCAAGTTCATCAACGACACCCTTGGCCACAGCGCGGGTGACGAGGTGATCAGCGCCGTGGGCCATGTCATTCGCGACTGCGTGCGCGCCCACGACAGCGCCGGCCGCTATGGCGGCGATGAATTCGCGGTGGTGTGCGGCGACACCCAAGCCGGCGCAGCGCGCGCCATTGCCGAGCGTATCCGCGCTTGCGTGGAGGACCTGCGCCTGCCCGAGCAACCCGATTTGCGCCTGACCTGCAGCATCGGCCTGGCGGCCGCGCAAGCACGGCACGACAACCTGCGCGCGTGGATGAACGATGCCGACGCCGCGCTCTACCGCGCCAAGAACGACGGACGCAACCAGGTGTCGGGCGCGGCGGCGACGACCCACACCGCGGCCTGAGAACTAACGCGCAGGCAATATCCTCCCAGTGCTTGAGTCGGTCCCAATAGAATCAACCAGTCAGCTGAATTGCTCACTTGTGTGGATGATGCAGCGGTTGGTCTTCAGAACAAAAGAGGTCTGAAACCTGCAGTCCGCTAAGTTCTCAGCCCTGTCGCGACCTCCGATTTCAGCATTTCGACGAATGCCTTGAGTCCGGCAGACAACAGCTTTCGGCATGGGTAATAAAGAAAAAATGCCGGTATTTCGGGACACCAATCGTCCAGCACCGCCACCGGCCCGCTTGCAGGGCAGGGGCCGCGTATTGGGCATAGAACATGCCGTTGACGCCACCCCAGGTCGCGGAGTTGGATGGGATCCCCACCGCGAACGCGTGACCGGTGCGCGTTACCCCGGGCCGGCATGCTGGGGTCGGGACAAGGCGAGGCCTGCCATGAAGGCGCTGATCATCATGGTCCCCTTCGATTCGGGACATCGCGATGCACGCATGGGGCGCGGCCCAGGAGACTTGGTTCGACACGGCGCGGCCGATCGCTTGCAACAGGCTGGATGGGATGTTGAGACCATCGTCGCCGAACCCGAGTCGGGTTTCGCGACCGAGATCGGCACCGCCTTCGAACTGCAACGCCGCATTGCGCAATGGGTCAAAACAGCGATCGACGGCGGTTCGTTTCCCTTGATTCTTTCGGGCAACTGCAATATCGCGGCCATCGGAGCCCTGGCCGGCATCGGTTCGTTGCGGCCATCGCTCGTCTGGTTCGACGGCCATGCCGATTTCTGCACTCCCGAAACGGCGGAACTCGGTTACCTCGACGGCATGGGTCTGGCCATGGCAACCGGGCGGTGCTGGACGGGCCTCACCGCACGTATTCCCGGGTTCTTTCCGGTACCCGATGAACGCGTGCTTTTGGCCGGTGCCCATGAGATCGAAGAGCAGGAAGGCAAGGATCTCAGAGCCTCAGGGATCATGCACATGGATGCCGATGGCATCAGAAGCCCAGATGGAAAGAAACGTCTTGCGCAGGCATGTGACTTGTTAAAGCGCCGCACCGATGCAACCTACCTGCACGTGGACCTCGACGTGCATGACGCCACGATCGCACGTGCCAATCATCTGGCTCCCCGTGGGGGCTTGGCGCCGGATGATGTACGCGAGGCGATTTGCGCCGTCATCGATTCGCTGCCGGTTCGCGTCGCCAGCCTGACGGCTTACGACCCTGACGCTGACCCGAACGGATCGATGCGCAAGGTGGCCCTGGATCTTCTGTCGACCATGATGCAACGGGTCGCGGCCCACCGTGCGTGATCCGCTCGGCTATACAAGTCAGTGACAAGTGTTCATCCGATGATGGATGGACGCCACCCGCTCCAGCCTCAGCGCGTACGCCCACCCAGAATGCCGCCCAGCACGCCGCGGATGATTTCGCGGCCCACGGTGCTGCCGATGCTGCGGGCGGCGGACTTGGCCAGGGCCTCGAGCAGCGAATCCTTGCGCCCGGTGCCGGTTCCGAGGCTGCCCAGGCCGCCGAGCCAGCCGCCCGAGGCCTGGCCGCCCGCGGAGGCGGGCTGCGTGGCCTGGCTGGGCGCGTTCGTGGGCGCCGGCTGCGCGGCGACGCGGCCCTTGAGCCGTTCGTAGGCGGATTCGCGGTCCACCACCTTCTCGTACACCCCGGCCACCAGCGAGCCCTGCATCAGCGCGCGGCGCTCGTCGGGCGTGATGGGGCCGATGCGGGTGCCGGGGGCCAGCATCCACGCCCGCTCGGTGGGCGACGGCCTGCCCTTGTCGTCGAGCAGGGACACCAGGGCCTCGCCCACGGCGAGTTCGGTGATGGCCTGCGCGATGTCCAGCCCGGCGTTGGGGCGCATGGTGTCGGCCGCCGTCTTCACCGCCTTCTGGTCGCGCGGGGTGTAGGCGCGCAACGCGTGCTGGATGCGGTTGCCGAGCTGGCCGAGCACGGCGTCGGGAATGTCCAGCGGATTCTGCGTGACGAAGAACACGCCCACCCCCTTGGAGCGGATCAGGCGCACCACCTGCTCCACCTTGTCCACCAGCGCCTTGGGCGCATCGGCGAACAGCAGGTGGGCCTCGTCGAAAAAGAACACCAGCTTGGGTTGGTCCACGTCGCCCACCTCGGGCAGATGCTCGAACAGCTCGGACAGCAGCCACAGCAGGAAGGTGGCGTACAGCCGGGGCGACTGATACAGCTTGTCGGCGGCGAGGATGTTGACCATGCCGCGCCCGTTGCCGTCGGTCTGCATCAGGTCGGCGATGTTGAGCATGGGCTCGCCGAAGAACTTGTCCGCGCCCTGGCTTTCGAGCTGCAGCAGGCCGCGCTGGATGGCGCCCACGCTGGCCGCGCTGATGTTGCCGTACCCGGTGGTGAACTGGGCCGCGCTGTCGCCCACTTCCTGCAACATGGCGCGCAAGTCCTTGAGGTCGAGCAGCAGCAGGCCGTTGTCGTCGGCAATCTTGAACACGAGGTTGAGCACTCCGGCCTGGGTCTCGTTGAGCTGCAGCAGGCGGGTTAGCAGCAGCGGCCCCATGTCGGAGATGGTGGCGCGCACCGGATGGCCCTGCTCGCCGAACACGTCCCACAGCGTGGCCGGGCAGGCGCCGAAGACCGGCTCGGGCAGGCCCAGGTTCTTCAGGCGCTCGGCCAGCTTGGGGCTCAGGCTGCCGGCCTGGCTCACGCCGGTGAGGTCGCCCTTCACGTCGGCCAGGAACACCGGGGTGCCGATGCGCGAGAACGCTTCGGCCAGCACCTGCAGGCTGATGGTCTTGCCGGTGCCGGTGGCGCCGGTGATGAGCCCGTGGCGGTTGGCCATGCGCGGCAACAGCTGGCATTGCACCGCGCCGTGCTGGGCGATGAGGATGGGCTCGGTCATCGGAAAGGTCTCCTGCAAGGCGGACCGTAAAATGGGCGACCCAGTCTAACAACCCCTTACACGAAAGAGCGCCGCCATGGCGCCGGGAGCGAGAACTTATGGCCGGCCATTCCAAATGGGCCAATATCCAGCACCGCAAGGGCCGCCAGGACGAAAAACGCGGCAAGGTGTGGACCAAGATCATCCGTGAGGTCACCGTGGCCGCCAAGCTCGGCGGCGGCGACCCCGGCGCCAACCCGCGCCTGCGCATGGCGCTGGACAAGGCGCGCGAGGCCAATATGCCGGCCGACAACCTCAAGCGCGCGATCGACCGCGGCACCGGCAACCTGGACGGCGCGCACTACGAGGAAATCCGCTACGAGGGCTACGGCCCCGGCGGCGCCGCCCTGATCATCGACTGCATGACCGACAACCGCGTGCGCACCGTGGCCGAGGTGCGGCATGCGCTGTCGAAGCTCGGCGGCAATCTCGGCACCGAGGGCTCGGTGGCGTTCCAGTTCAAGCATTGCGGCCAGTTCCTGTTCGCCCCCGGCACCAGCGAGGACAAGGTGATGGAAGCCGCGCTGGAAGCCGGCGCCGAGGACGTCGCCACCGGCGACGACGGCTCGATCGAGGTGCTGTGCGCGCCGCACGACTTCGAAGCCGTGCGCAAGGCGCTGGAAGACGCCGGGCTCAAGCCCGAGATGGCCGAACTCGGCATGAAGCCGCAAGTCGAGGTGGAGCTGAACGGCGACGACGCCGAGCGCATGCACAAGCTGGTGGACGCGCTGGAAGACCTCGACGACGTGCAGCGCGTGGACCACAACGCCATCCTGCCCTGAGCCCGCCAACCCTCCCATCCCCATCATGAAACTTCTGGTCATCGGCTCGGGCGGGCGCGAGCACGCCCTGGCCTGGAAGCTTGCGCAATCGCCCGGCGTCAAGCGCGTGTACGTCGCCCCCGGCAACGGCGGCACCGCCACCGAGCAGCATGTCGAGAACCTGCCCATCACCGATCTGGAGCAACTCGCCGACTTCTGCGTCGCCGAGGACATCCACCTCACCGTGGTCGGCCCCGAGGCGCCGCTGGCCGCCGGCGTCGTCGACTACTTCCGCATGCGCCGCCTGCGCATCTTCGGCCCCACCCAAGGCGCCGCCCAGTTGGAAAGCTCCAAGGCCTACGCCAAGGCCTTCATGGAACGCAACCGCATTCCCACCGCCGCGCACCGCACCTTCACCGACGCCGCCGAGGCCCATGCCTATGTCGACGCGCACGGCGCGCCGCTGGTGGTCAAGGCCGACGGCCTGGCCGCCGGCAAGGGCGTGGTCGTGGCGCAAACCCCGGAGGCCGCGCACGCCGCCGTGGCCGACATGCTCGAACACAACACCCTGTGCCTGCAGCACGGCGAGGACGGGGCGCGGGTGGTGATCGAGGACTTCCTCGACGGCGAGGAAGCCAGCTTCATCGTGCTGGTGGACGGCCACAGCGTCGTGCCGCTGGCCTCCAGCCAGGACCACAAGCGCCTCAAGGACGGCGACACCGGCCCCAACACCGGAGGCATGGGCGCGTATTCGCCGGCCCCGGTGGTCACGCCCGAGGTGCATGCGCGGGTGATGCGCGAAATCATCCTGCCCACGGTGCAGAGCATGGCCGCCGAGGGCCATCCCTACACCGGCTTCCTCTACGCCGGGCTGATGATCGATCCGCAAGGCCGCGCCAAGACGCTGGAATTCAACTGCCGCCTGGGCGACCCCGAGACCCAGCCCATCCTCATGCGCCTGAAGACCGACCTGGTGACCGTGCTCGACGCCGCCGTCGACGGCAAGCTCGACCAGCTCGAACTGCAATGGGACCGCCGCACCGCGCTGGCGGTGGTGATGGCCGCCGCCGGCTACCCCGAGGCCCCGCGCACCGGCGACGTCATCAGCGGCCTGCCCAAGCCCGAGGAAGACCTGCGCGTGTTCCACGCCGGAACCCGGCTGGAGGGCGGCAAGCTGCTGACCAGCGGCGGCCGCGTGCTGGCCGTCACCGCGCTGGGCGACTCCGTGCGCATGGCCCAGGCCCGCGCCTACGCCGGCGTGCGGCAGATCCAGTTCGACGGCATGCAGTACCGCCAGGACATCGGCCACCGCGCCATCAAACGCTAAGCCGTGCGGCTCCAAGCCCGCCTGCGCGGGCTTGGACACGGCGCAGGACCTGCCGGCCTACGCGCCGGCTGGCTGCAGCCGTGCGGTTACCCCGCCTGCCCAGGCCCGAACACGGCGCAGGACCAGCCGGCCTACGCGCCGGCTGGCTGCAGCCGTGCGGTTACCCCGCCTGCCCAGGCCCGAACCCAGCGCAGGACCAGCCGGCCTACGAGCCGGCTGGCTACAGCCGTGCGGTTCACCCCGCCTACCCAGGCCGGAACACGGCGCAGGACCTGCCGGCCTACGCGCCGGCTGGCTACAGCCGTGCGGTTACCCCGCCTACCCAGGCCCGAACACGGCGCAGGACCTGCCGGCCTACGCGTCGTTCATGGATGTTTCCGAGCTCCGTGACCGTCCGCTCCCCTCCCCAACCCTCCCCATGCATGGGGAGGGGGCCGCCGCCCCCCGCCTCGCGGGAAAGGCCGCCGGGGCAACCAACCCTCTCATTTGCGCCGCGCCTTTCTCACCCCCCATGCCATGGGGGGGCGGGAGGGCAATCCTCATGCTCGCGCAGCGCCGTTCTCACCTCCCCCACCCTGTGGGGGAGGCCGGGAGGGGGAGCCTCGGTCGCCGCTTCGGCCTGCCGCCCATTCCGGAAATCTCCAGGGGCACCATGCTCGCGCACGGCGAAGGCCCCTCAAGCCTCGGTCCCGAGATCCGGGATGTGGTTGAAGGCAATGCGCATCGGCGCCGCGTCGCGCGCGCGGTGCGCGCTGCCGCAATACACCGTGTGCTTGCCGTAGCGCAGATTGATGGCGTCCACCGCCTGCCACAGGCCGCTGCGGCGGGCGTCGTCGTCGAACAGGTTGCCGCTGGCCTGGGCCAGCGGCAACAGGTCGTACAGCACCACGCCCACTTTCAGCGGCGCCGGGCTGTGCCGGGGCAGCGCGGCCCACAGCGTGCCCAGGGTATGCAGCAGGGTTTGCGTGTCCTGCGTGTGCGGCAGGCGCGCGGCGTTCTCCCAGCGCAGGCGCTGGCCGCGCACGGCGAAGCGCAGCCCCACCGCCATGGCCCCGGCGGCCAGACCCTCGCGGCGCAGGCGCATGGCCGCCTTTTGCGTCAGGCGGTCCAGCACGCCGCAGGCGTCGTCGCGGTTGCGCTGCTCGGGCGGCAGCACATGGCTGTGGCTCAGGCTGCGGCGCGGCCCCGCGACGCGCGGCATGGTGCGGCCGTGCAACATGTCGAAAAAATCCTCCCCTGCCACCCCGCCCCACACCGTGCGCAACTGCTCGCGCCGCGCGCGCCAGAGTTGCTCCACGGTGCCGATGCCATGCGCCTGCAGGCGCGCCAGCATGGCGCGGGCGATGCCGGTCAGGCCGTCGAGCTTCATGCCGAGCAGCGGGCCGGGCAGGTCCGCCTCGTCCAGCACCACCAGGCCGTCCGGCTTTTGCAGATTGGACGCCTGCTTGGCCAGGAACACATTGGGGGCGATGCCCACCGACACCCGCAGGCACTCCCCCAGATCCTCGCGCAGCGCGGCCTTGATGCGCAGCGCCAGCTGCGTGGCCCGCTCGCGGCCGGACCAGCCCATGGGCAGGCCGCAGGCCATCTCGTCGATGGACAGCACCTGCTCCACCGGGGCCACCCGGTCCACTGCAGCGATGGCGCGGTGGTGGAACTCCACGTACAAGGCATGCCGCGCCTCGACGAACACCATGCCGGGGCATAGCTTGCGCGCCTCGGCCACCTGCGTGCCGGTCTTCACGCCGAAGGCCTTGGCCTCGTAGCTGGCAGCGATGCAGCAGGTGGTGTCGGCCATCATCGGCACCACGCCCACCGGCCGCCCGCGCAGCTCGGGCCGCGCCTGCTGCTCCACCGAAGCGAAGTAGGAATTGAAATCGACGAGCAGACAACGCAACATGGCCAGCACCTCAAACCCCGGCGCACCCGCCACGGCCCGCCATGGGCGCAGCAGCAAGCAGCCGGGCGACCATGTTAACTGTTTATTTATATGGGCTATCCATTTAGCTCCACAGATCTAGGAAACCGGGAGGCGGGTGGTTCCGGGTGCTCGTTGTCCCGTATGTTGGCGTAGGTCGTCGGCATTGTGGCGATCGATTGCTGCAACAGCCGGTAAA
>MLJW01000512.1_pt1 | contig 15949 bp, 14 predicted proteins | sample 888231 | NCBI WGS metagenome assembly MLJW01 (sample SAMN05788063, study PRJNA343431) | mine drainage metagenome | isolation source: sample collected from the inflow into an acid mine drainage treatment plant... | place: Germany: Lusatia, lignite mining district
CATCCATCCCCGTCTGGGGGCAACGCGGGCGCAGAAATAGCGTGAACAGGCCCTAGCCGCCTGGGCGGCCGCTTACAGCGTTGCACTGCCGTATTTGTGGGCAGTGGGCAGTAGCGGGCAGAACCTCGTCGCTGCGGTGCTGTACCTCGCCCTGTTTGGCACGCCATTGGTCATCGGGTTCGGCTTTTACGCCTTGGGTTTATCCGCGAGGTTGGGCAGTGTGCGCAATGCCATGTTGATTGCGCTGGTCACTCTCATCCTTGCCGCGAGCCCGCTGGTCCTCGGTCCGAGTTTGCGGCAGAGCGGCGTCGGGAAAATGTTTGATGCCGTCAACCCATTCTCGGCCGCGCTGAACGCCTTTGACAGCATAGTCATCGACTCCGACCCATTCAGCATGCAGATCACCCGACTCGGCGTGGTGATGATCTGGCTCGCGGCCACCGCGGCATTTGCCCGCGTGAGTGCAAAACAGTTGCAAGAATGACCATGAGCGCTTATCCCATGATGACCCGCGTGCGGTCCATCCATGACCGCGAATCCGATGAATCAATCTTTCGTCGCTCCATCATGCTTCGTTGGATCTTCCCATTTTTGTTCGCTGTCGCAGCGCTCATGGGCTCCGCCCATGCCGAAACAGCACCGCAACTCTCCATATCTCTGGAGCAGGCCACAGGCAATCCACCTTCGCCAGAGATGGGCAATTGGATGCACTTTCGCAGCGTGGTGCGCAATACCGGAGCTGTGCCAGCGCAGTCGGTCGTGGCTTGGATTGGCCTGGTGCGGGTTGATGCTGGCCATGAGCAGCCGATGGATTTGGAAGATTGGAGCGCACATAAAGCTGTGGTGATTCCAGCGCTACAACCAGGCCAGACGTTCTCGACGGAGTGGCCGATGCGTTTGATCCAGAGCGGCGATTACCGCGTTGTCATCAGCGCCGCAGAGCGCCACGCGACGCGGCTCGATTCCAGCCCGTTCCTCGATCTGCACGTGCGCATGAAACCGACGGTTGAATCTCGGCGCATTCTGCCAACCGCCTTGGGTGTCCCTTTGCTTTTAGGGCTCATCGCAGGGCTGCGCTTGCGTAAACGATCTTGACTCAGGCAAAAATTCGAAATGCGGCAAGTCTGATTGGGCCAATGTAAGTCCGGCCGGAAGCAACTCCGATTGAATCGGATCAAGAAAAATCCCGTTTTGGTCGATCAGTAACAATCAGGACTTTTTGAGACTTGCAGGGGGTCTCGCAAGTTCTTTGGCGCCACTTTCCTTTCTGGACAACTGCGGGACACGGCGGAACGCCGGTGCGTGAAAGCGCAGATTCTTCACGTTCCCGGAATCAACCGTCCAAGGTCGGTTTCGTCCATCCCGGGCAACATCTGCCCGGGACGGACGCAATGTCGCTGCCGCCGTTGATCCTCGTCAAGCCGGCATTTGCTGCGTGGTACTACAAACAAAATGCGCTTTTGACTTCGCCTTGTAGGCGGCGACATGCGTCAGGTCAAGTTGATCAACATGCGCCATGCCGTAAAAAAGAGAGAGCGGTGTTCGGTTTTCAAAGCCAACAAGAAAGGTGTTTGCAATGGAACAAGATGCATTTATCTCGATGCCCATGGATTGGTTCCAACAGCGTGAAAACATACGCCGGTCGCATTTTTACGAGATTTGGGAAAACAGCGTCCCCCAGGTTTTTCAGGACGTTCCGACTTATTATCGGAAAGGCAATATCGTGGCGAGTCTCGGGGTCTGGGAAATATGGGTCTGGCAGTTCGTCCGCTCCATCATTCTGAACCCCGGCGACCATGTCCTCGATGTTGCGGCCGGCACCAATGACATTGGTCTTCGCCTGCTCAAGAAACAACCCGGCATCCAGGTGACCGCTGTCGATCGCAGTCGTGACATGCAACGACAAGGGCAGGTTCTTGCCAAGCGGAATCAGGTCCGGATCGAAAGCGTGATCCACGACGTGCATGAACTTCCGTTTCCCGACAATTCCTTCGACGTCGTCACGCTCCAGGCCGCATCGCGGCATTTGCAACTCGACAAGGTCTTTCCTGAAATCTACCGCGTGCTCAAACCCAACGGCAGGTTCTATCACTGCGACATGCTCCGCCCGACTCACCGCATCGTCGAATGGTTATATCTTCGCTTTCTCAGAATATCCGTGGCCTTGACCGCTTCGGCTTTTGGATCTTCCGCCGCGGCACGCAATTGCGGCACCTATTTCAGCGACGCGATCCATCATTTTTATACCCCAGACGAGTTATCCGCCGTGCTTGGTTTGTGCGGATTTTCGAAAGTTCATTGTCGAAAAAGCGTCTGGGGCGGAATGGTCGGGTTCCACTCGGCGCGCAAGATCGTTGCCGAATCGCCGAGCGCCAGCGGCCAGCCGCCGGCGCCGGCAGAGGGAAGCTGAGAGTCGGGGGTCGTGTAGGTGAACCGATGGCCTCGACGCCCCGCCAAATCGCGGACAGGGACTATGCCGGCACCGTGCTCAGGCGCGGCTTGCTTCGAGTGCGCCAAGGAGTGCGTCGGCCGTCGTCACCGTCGCCTGGCGCGGAAAGATTTTGTGGATCAGCACGTCGTGAACTTCCGCGTCGGCGTCGAGGCAGCAGTCGGCGAGGACGGTCAAGCGGTAGTCGGCGTCGGCCGCCTGGCGCAGCGTGGACAGCACGACGCCCGAGGTTGCGATGCCCGCCAGGATCAGATGCTGGATGTCGTGGCTGCGCAAGACGATCTCCAGGTCGGAACCCGAGAAAGCCGAAACCCGGCGTTTGACGACGACGACTTCGCCCGGCTGCGGCGCGACGCCTGCATGCACGCGCTGATCGACCAGCCTGTCGCTTTCCTTCACCCGCGAAAAACCCAGATTTCTGGGGCTGATCTCGGGATGGCCTGGCCGGAAGGAGACGACCACGTAGATGACCTGGACGCCGGCAACCCGTGCCGCGTCGGCCAACTTGCCCAGCCGGGTGAAGAATGTTTCGGTCGCGTCGGGGTAGAGCGCCACGATGCCGGGCTGCACATCCATGATGAGCAGCGCGGTGCGGCGGGGATCCAGAGGGTCGATGGGCATGGGGATGGCTGCGGGACTGGGAGGATCCGGGCATTGTCCATCACCGCAGCATGCGTCGAACAAGCCCACGAGGCGATGTGTGCCGCCGGATGCCGGGTCCGACGCGACGCGACCCGCCTATCTGCAGCCGAACGGGGCCGCCTTGGGTCGAATCATGGAAGAGCCGGTCTGGCGTCAGAACGGCAACGCGTAGTCGATGGACAGCGGGGCGTGGTCGGAAAAACGCTCGGCGGTGTAGATGGCTTCGCTACCGCGCTGCGCCAATGCCGCCACGCCAGGCGTGGCGAGGTGGTAGTCGATGCGCCAGCCCACGTTCTTCGCGCGCGCCTGACCGCGGTTGCTCCACCAGGTGTATTGATCCGGGTTGGGATTGAGGGCGCGGAACACGTCGACATAGCCGAGATCGTCGAGCACATGGCTCATCCAGGCGCGTTCCTCGGGCAGGAAGCCGCTGTTCTTGAGGTTGCCCTTCCAGTTCTTCAGGTCGATTTTCTTGTGCGCGATGTTCACGTCCCCGCACAGGATCACCTCGCCCTGCGCCTTGAGCGCCTTCAGATGCTCCTCGAACACGGCGAGGAAGCGGAACTTGGCCTGCTGGCGTTCCTCCGAACTGGAGCCGGAAGGGAAATACGCCGAGACGACCGCCAGTTGCATGCCTCCCGGCAAGCGGTAGCGCGCTTCCACATAGCGGCCCTCGGCATCGAATTCGGAGGCGCCGAAGCCGATGCGCAAGGCGTCGGGCTCGTGCCGGAAATACAGGCCGACGCCGCTGTAACCCGCCTTCTCGGCATGGTGGAACGCGCCCTGCAGCCCGCCGAGGGTGCGCAGTTCGGGCTTCATGTCGGTGTCCAGAGCCTTGAGTTCCTGCACGCACAGCCAATCGGGGCGCGCGTGCTCACGCAGCCAGGCGTCCACGCCTTTGCTGGCCGCGGAGCGGATGCCGTTGAGATTGAGGGTGGTGATGCGCAGCGGTGTGGAGTTCATGGGGCGGATTCTAGGAAGCCGGCTGCCCTAGACTATGCGGATCGGTTCCCGGCAGGCGCGGCGTGCGCGATGGGCGGCGTTCTGCTGCAATAGCGCCTGTTCGAGGCGGCCGCGGTCGAGCAAGCGTCAACCGGGCCGATCCGCATGACGTTTGATGTTGGTTCCATGATGCGAGGCGATTGGTCGATGCAACTCCGCAGTGCCCTGTTCCTGTCTCTGCTGGCGGCGTCGCTGCCGGCGGTGGCGCGGGCCGAAATCTTCGTCTGCCGCACGGCGAGCGGGGCGACGGTGACGACGGATCATCTCAGCAGCGAATGCCTGCGCTACGGCGGCAAGGAGCTCAACCCCGATGGCAGCGTGCGGCGGCTCATCCTGACGCCGGCCCAGCGCGCGGAGCAGGATGCCGCCGCGCAACGGCAGCGCAAGGTTCAGGAGTTGCAGCGCCAGAAGCAGCGCGAGGATCGTGCCCTGTTGCTGCGCTTTCCCGACCGCGCGGCTTTCGAGGCGGCCCAGCAAAGCGATCTGCAGACGCCGCAGTCGCTCATCGACAGCGCACGCAAGCGGCTGGCGCGCCTGGCCGCGGAGCGCAAGGAACTGGAACAGGAGGCGCAGTTCTACCCTAGCGGCAACTATCCGCTGGAGTTGCGCAGCAAGCTCGAGGAAAACAAGTTGCTGACGAAACAGGAGCAGTCCATGATCGTCGGACAGGAGCAGGCGATGGCGCGCACCCGGGCTCAATACGCGCAGCAGTTGCCGCACCTCAAGACGCTTTGGGCACGCCAGGCGGCGGATCAGGCGTCCAACGCGCAGCCCTGACGCCGTTGTTCCTGGCGCAGGCGCCCGTCAGACGGCTGCGAGCGCGGCGCGCAGGGCGTCGCTCACCTGCTGCGGATTGGCCCGCCCGCCGGTGGCCTTCATCACCTGGCCGACCAGGGCATTGAGCGCCTTGGCCTTGCCGGCGCGGTATTCCTCGACGTTCTTCGGGTTCGCCGCCAGCACCGCGGCCACGGCTTCGGCGATCGCGCCGCCGTCGCTGATCTGGCGCAGGCCGCGGGTTTCGATGATGGCGTCGACGTCGCCGCGCGTCTCTCCATCGGCGGACCACAGCGCGCTGAACACTTCGCGCGCGGTCTTGCCGGACAGCGTGCCGTCCTGCACGCGGGTGATGAGCAGCCCCAGTTGCCGCGCGCTCACGGGCGATGCGTCCAGCTCCAGTTCGGCGCGGTTGAGCTGGGCCGCGAGTTCGCCCATGATCCAGTTCGCCGCCAGCTTGGGCGCACCGCAGGCCTGGGCGCAGGCTTCGAAGTAGGCGGCGTGGGCGCGGCTTTGCGTGAGGTAGGCGGCGTCGATCTCGGGCAGGCCATAGTCGCGCACGAAACGCGCAGCCATCTGCGCGGGCAGCTCGGGCAGCGTGGCACGCACCTCTTCGATCCAGGCGGGGGCGATGGTCAGCGGCGGCAGATCGGGGTCGGGGAAGTAGCGGTAGTCGTGCGAATCTTCCTTGGTGCGCATGGTGCGGGTCTCGCCGCGATCGGGGTCGAACAGGCGGGTCTCCTGGCGCACCCGGCCGCCGTCCTCGATGAGTTCGATCTGGCGCTGCGCCTCGAAGGTGATGGCCTTTTCCAGGAAGCGGAAGCTGTTGAGGTTCTTGATCTCGCAGCGCGTGCCCAGCGGTTCGCCGGGACGGCGCACCGAGACGTTGGCGTCGCAACGGAACGATCCTTCCTGGAGGTTGCCGTCGCAAATGCCCAGCCACACCACCAGGGCGTGGAGGGCGCGGGCATAGGCGGCGGCCTCGGCCGCGCTGCGCATCACCGGCTCGCTCACCACCTCCAGCAGCGGCGTGCCGGCGCGGTTGAGGTCGATGCCGGTGGCGTCCTGGCCCTCGAAACTGATGCCATGCACCGACTTGCCGGCATCTTCCTCCAGATGCGCGCGGGTGAGTTCGACCTGACGCACCGCGCCGTTGAACAGGAAGGGCACGTGGCCGCCCTGCACCACGGGAATCTCGAACTGGCTGATCTGGTAGCCCTTGGGCAGGTCCGGGTAGAAATAGTTCTTGCGCGCGAACACCGACACGGGGGCGATGGTCGCTCCGACCGCCAGGCCGAGGCGGATGGCACGTTCGACCGCCGCGCGGTTGGCCACCGGCAAGGCGCCGGGCAAAGCCAGGTCGACCGCGCTGGCCTGCGTGTTGGGCGCAGCGCCGAACGCGGTGGGCGCGTCGGAGAACATCTTGGACGCCGTGGACAGCTGCACGTGCGTTTCCAGGCCGATGACGATTTCCCATGGGCTCGACATGCTCAGGCTCCGAGTTCGGGGGTGCGAAGGTGCCAGTCCGTGGCGCGCTGGAACTGGTGCGCGGCGTGCAGCAGACGGTCCTCGGCGAAGTGCGGGCCGATGAGTTGCAGGCCCACCGGGCGCTTCGCATGCGCGCCCTGGCCGAAGCCGGCGGGAATGCTCATGCCGGGCAGGCCGGCGAGGCTGGCGGACAGGGTGTAGATGTCGGCCAGGTAATTGGCCAGCGGATCGGCCTTCTCGCCCAGGTTCCACGCCACGGTGGGAGATACCGGGCCGGCGACGATGTCGCACTCGCGGAAAGCCTGGAGGAAGTCTTCGGCGATGAGCCTGCGGATCTTCTGCGCCTGCAGGTAATAGGCGTCGTAGTAGCCGTGCGACAGCACATAGGTGCCGATGAGGATGCGCCGCTTGACCTCCGGGCCGAAGCCCTCGGCGCGGCTTTGCGCGTACATCTCGGCCAGGTCGCGGTAGTTCGCCGCGCGGTGGCCGTAGCGCACGCCGTCGAAGCGCGAGAGATTGCTCGACGCCTCCGCCGGCGCCACCAGGTAGTAGGCGGGGATGGACAGCTCGGTGCGCGGCAGGGAGATGTCCACCAGCGTGGCGCCGAGGCTTGCGTAGACGTCCAGCGCCGCGCGCACCGCCAGTGCGACCTCCTGGCTGAGGCCCTCGGCGAAGTACTCGCGCGGCAGGCCGATGCGCAGCCCGGCCAGGGGCTTGTCGGTGGAGGCGCCGGAACGCGGGGCATCCAGGGTCTCCGTGTAGCGTGGAATGGCGTGCTGCACGCTGGTGGAGTCGCGTGTGTCGAAGCCGGCCATGGCCTCGAGCAGCAGGGCGCAGTCCCAGGCCGTCTGCGCCAGCGGGCCGGCCTGGTCCAGGCTGGAGGCGAAGGCGATCATGCCGTAGCGCGAGCACAGCCCGTAGGTGGGCTTGATGCCGGTGACGCCGCACATCGCGGCGGGCTGACGGATGGAGCCGCCGGTGTCGGTGCCGGTGGCCGCGGGCACGAGACGGGCGGCCACGGCGGCGGCCGAGCCGCCCGACGAGCCGCCGGGCACGGCCTGCGTATCCCAGGGGTTGCGCACCGGGCCGAAGGCGGAGTTCTCGTTGGACGAGCCCATCGCGAACTCGTCCATATTGGTCTTGCCCAACGTCACCATGCCGGCGCCGGCCGCGCCGAGGCGCTCGACCACCGTGGCGTCGAACGGGCTCATATAGCCGGCCAGCATCTTCGAGCCGGCGGTGGACGGCATGCCGCGCGTGACGAACACATCCTTGTGGGCGACGGGCAGGCCGAGCAGCGGGCGGGCGTCGCCTGCGGCGCGGGCGGCATCGGCGGCGCGCGCCTGGCGCAAGGCCTCGTCCGCCGCGACGTGCAGGAAGGCGCCGAGGCCGGCATGCGCCTCGATGCGGCGCAGGTGTTCGCGCACCAGGTCCTCGCTCGACAGCTGGCCGGCCCGCAGGGCGGCGGCCTGCGCGCGCAGGTCCAGTGCGGCGGCGTTTGCGCTTGGCGGCATCATTCCAGCACCCTGGGCACGATGAACAGGCCTTCCTGCGCCGCAGGCGCGTTGGCCAGCGCGGCGTCGCGGATGCCGGGCGCCGCCGGAATGTCCTGGCGCAGGCGCAGCGGCAAATCCATCGTTGCCGACAGGGGATGCGCCAGCGGCTCGACGCCGGTGGTGTCCACCGCGCGCATGCGCTCGACGATGGCGAAAAAGTCGTTGATCTGGGCCAGCATCGACGTTTGCTCCTCTGGGCTCAGGCGCAGGCGGGCGAGGCTGGCGATGCGGTCGAGGTCGCTGTGTTGCAGGGACATGGCGGGATGCGTGGCGGACCGTGGCAGGGGGAGTGAAACCCCATGCGCGGGGATGTGCGCCGGGGCGGTGAAAAACGAACATTCTACGAGGCGGCATCGGCTACCATGCCAAGATTGTCCGCGACAAAATCGAGCGTTCGATTCAGGTTTTGTTGCCTTTTTTGCGCACATTCAACCCCAGTAACCGCCATGTTCGGACTTTTTCGACGGTATTTTTCCACCGATCTGGCCATCGATCTCGGTACGGCCAACACGCTCATCTACGTGCGCGGCAAGGGCATCGTGCTCGACGAGCCGTCGGTGGTGGCCATTCGCCACGAGGGCGGGCCCAACGGCAAGAAGACCATCCAGGCCGTGGGCCGCGAGGCCAAAGCCATGCTGGGCCGCGTGCCGGGCAATATCGAGGCCATCCGGCCGATGAAGGACGGCGTCATCGCCGACTTCACCGTGACCGAGCAGATGCTCAAGCAGTTCATCAAGATGGTGCACGAGACCACGCTGTTCAAACCCAGCCCGCGCATCATCATCTGCGTGCCCTGCGGCTCCACCCAGGTCGAGCGCCGCGCCATCCGCGAGTCCGCGCTGGGCGCCGGCGCCAGCGAGGTCTACCTGATCGAGGAGCCGATGGCGGCGGCCATCGGCTCGGGCCTGCCGGTGAGCGAGGCCAGCGGCTCGATGGTGGTGGACATCGGCGGCGGCACCACCGAGGTGGGTGTCATCTCGCTGGGCGGCATGGTCTACAAGGGCAGCGTGCGGGTGGGCGGCGACAAGTTCGACGAGGCCATCCTCAACTACATCCGCCGCAACTACGGCATGCTGATCGGCGAGCCGACGGCCGAGGCCATCAAGAAGGACATCGGCTCGGCCTTCCCCGGTTCCGAGGTCAAGGAGATGGAAGTCAAGGGCCGCAATCTGTCGGAAGGCGTGCCGCGCAGCTTCACCATCTCCAGCAACGAGATTCTCGAGGCGCTGACCGACCCGCTGAACCAGATCGTCTCGGCGGTGAAGAACGCCCTGGAGCAGACGCCGCCCGAACTCGGCGCCGACATCGCCGAACGCGGCATGATGCTCACCGGAGGCGGCGCCTTGCTGCGCGACCTGGACCGCCTGCTCGCCGAGGAAACCGGCCTGCCGGTGCTGGTCGCCGAGGATCCGCTGACCTGCGTGGCGCGCGGCTGCGGCATGGCCCTCGAGCGCATGGACCGTCTGGGCACCATCTTCACCTCGGAGTGAATCGGCCGGGCGGCGGCGTGCGGCGCCACGCCGTGCGCCGGCAGGACGCCAAACATCGTTCGAGTCCGCATCGCAAGATGCCGTATTGCTGACAGGCTCCGACCACGCCATGGCCTTTCAAACCCTGGAGCGCACGCCGCCGCCGTTCTTCCGGCAGGGCCCTTCCGCGTTCACGCGGCTGGCGTTCTATGCCGCGCTGTCGCTGCTGCTCATGGCGATGGACGCGCGCTGGCATCTGGTTTCCCCGCTGCGCCGGGTCATCGCCACGGTGATCGAGCCGGCCGTGCAGATCGCGCGAGCGCCAGGCCTGGCGCTCGGGGCGATGGCCGGTTATTTCGAGTCGCTGCGCGAGGCGCAGCAGGACGCCGACGCCCAGCGCAAGGCCAATGTGCAACTCGCGCTGAAGGCCGAACTCGCCAGCCAGTTGCAAAGCGAGAATGCCAGCCTGCGCGCGCTGCTCAAGCTCAAGCAGAGCGTGCCGATCCATTCCATCGCCGCGGAGATCGTGGCGCAGGCCAGCGACCCGTTCTCGCGCAAGTTGTTCATCGACCGCGGCAGCCTGGCCGGGGTGACGCTGGGCTCGCCGGTGATCGACGAAACCGGCCTGCTCGGCCAGGTCACGCAGGTCGATCCGATCAGCTCCCAGGTCACGCTGGTCACCGACCGCGATTCCGCCGTGCCGGTCGAGGTGGCGCGCGACGGCCAGCGCGGCATCCTGGCCGGCGATGCCGACGCCACGGCCGGCGGCATGGAACTGCGCTGGCAGGCGAGCGACACCGATGTGCGGGTGGGAGACATCCTGGTGACCAGCGGACTGGACGGCATCTACCCTGCCGGCCTTGCCGTGGCCCGCGTGACCGCGGTGCAGCGGCGGCCCGACGCGGCTTTCGCACGGGTGTTGTGCGCGCCGCTGGCACATGTCAACGGGGGGCGCCACGTGCTGGTGCTCAAGCCCCTGGCGCCGCTGGCCATGGCGCCGGCGCCCGCCGCAGCCAAGCGCGGCGCTCCCGCGCATCCATGAGCCTGAACACGTTTTCCATGCGCATGCGACTGCCCACGCGCCGCCCGCCGGGATCGAAGTCCGGCGAGGGTGCCGGGCGGGGAGAGGTGCTGCTGCTTGCGGCGCGGCCCTGGTTCATCTGGGGCAGTCTGCTGGTGGCCTTGCTGGTGGAGTTCCTGCCGTTGGGGCGGCACCCCTGGCTGCCCGATGTTCTCGCCGCCACGCTGGTGTTCTGGGCCGTGCATCAGCCGCGTCGCGTGGGGATCGGGGCGGGCTTCCTGCTCGGCCTGCTGGTGGACGTGCAGCAAGGCGCACTGCTGGGCGAGCATGCGCTGGCGTATACCCTGCTGGCATTCCTGGCCGTGGCGCTGCACAGGCGGCTGCTGTGGTTTTCGCTGCCGCAGCAAGCCTTGCAGGTGCTGCCGCTGTTCTTCGCGGCGCAAATCCTGGAATTCATCGTGCGCATGGCCACTGGAGGCAGTTTCCCCGGATGGAGCTTTTTTCTGGCCCCCGTGCTGCAGGCTCTGCTCTGGCCTGGCCTGAGCTGGCTGCTGCTGGCGCCGCAGCGCCGCGCACCCGACACGGACCAGAATCGGCCGCTGTGAAGCGCCGCATCGAACTTCGCCGCATGGCCAGGCACCAACCATGGTGAACGCGATTTCGAGAACCCTGACGCGTCGCGCGGCGTCCGGCATGCCGGTGCGGAGGACGTGCCGAGATGGCTGAACTGAAGAACGTCGAGCGAGAGCTGCAGCGCTTTCGGCGCCGGCTCATCGTGGCCGTGCTGGTGGTGGTGCTGAGTTTCGCGCTGCTCATCGGGCGCTGGCTGTGGCTGCAGGTTCTGCGCCATCGGCAGTATTCCCTGCAGGCGCAGGACAACCGCATCGCCATCGTGCCGCTGGTGCCCACGCGCGGGCTCATCCTCGACCGCAACGGCATTCTGCTGGCCAACAACTTCGCGGCCTACACCCTGGAAATCACGCCGAGCAAGACGCGCGGCCTGGAAGCGACCATCGCAGCGCTGCGCTCCATCCTGCCGATTTCGGCATTCGAGGAGCGGCGCTTTCGCAACCTGCTGGGCATGAGCCGCAGCTTCGAGGCCACGCCCATCCGCAACAAGCTCACCGATGCCGAGGTGGCGCGTTTCGTCGCGCAGCGCTTTCGCTTTCCCGGCGTGGACGTTCGCGCCAGGCTGTTCCGCAGCTACCCGCTCGGGGCGCTGGCCAGCCATGCCATCGGCTACATCGGCCGCATCGGGCCGAACGAGCAGGCCAGGATTGCCGACAGCGACGAGGCCTCCAACTATCAGGGCACCGACCACATCGGCAAGACGGGCGTGGAGCTGCAATACGAGGAGCAGCTCCACGGCGTGGCCGGCTTCGAGGAGGTGGAAGTCAACGCCGTGGGCAGGCCCGTGCGCAGGTTGCGCAGCGTTCCCGCGGTGCCCGGCGGCACCCTGGTGCTGTCGCTCGACATCCGCCTGCAGAAGCTGGCCGAGGATCTGTACGGCAACCGCACCGGCGCCTGCGTGGTGATGGACCCTCGATCCGGCGAGGTGCTCGCCTTCGTGTCCATGCCCACCTACGACCCCAACCTGTTCGTCGAGGGCATCGATCCCGAGAACTGGAACGCGCTCAACACGGATCCGCGCAAACCCCTGCTCAACCGCGTGCTGCGCGGCACCTTTCCGCCCGGCTCCACCTACAAGCCCTACCTGGCGCTGGGCGCCCTGTCCCTGGGCATCCGCACGCCGAACTACACGCTGAACGATCCCGGCTACTTCATGCTCGGCAAGCACAAATTCCGCGACGACGTGCCCGGCGGCCACGGCCGGGTCGACATGCACAAGGCCATCGCGGTGTCGTGCGACACCTATTTCTACATGGTGGCCAACGACTGGGGCGTGGACGGCATGCACGACTACACGCGCAAGTTCGGCTTCGGCCAGCCTACCGGCATCGACCTGCCCGACGAAGCCAGGGGCCTTCTGCCGTCCAAGGCGTGGAAGCGCCGCGCCTACAAAAATCCCGAGCAGCAGCGCTGGTATCCGGGCGAGACCATCAGCCTGGGAATCGGCCAGGGCTACAACAGCTTCACACCGATCCAGATGGCCAACGCCCTGGCCGCCATGGCCAACCGGGGCACGCGCTACAAGCCGCGCATGGTCAGGATGGTGGAGAACATGCAGTCGCGCCGTTTCGAGCCCACCGCTGTGAGCGTGGCCGAAAGGGTCGACCCGCCGCCGGCGATGTGGCAGGTGGTTCACGACGGCATGGTGGGCGTGAACACCGAGACCGACGGCACCGCCTACGCCGTGTTCAAGGACGCTCCTTACACCAGCGCCGGAAAGACCGGCACGGCCCAGGTGTTCACCGTGGGGCAGAACCAGAAATACAACGCGTCCGATCTGGCGCGGCATCTGCTGGACCATGCGCTGTACACCGTCTTCGCCCCGGCGGACAATCCCACCGTGTGCGTGGCGCTGATCGTCGAGCACGCCGGGTGGGGGGCCGAGGCGGCCGCGCCCATCGCGCGCAAGCTGGTGGACTATCACCTGCTGGGGACGTATCCGAGCGAGGCCGAAATCGAGAAGATCTCCGGCGTCAAGCCGCAACCCGTTCAATTCCAATACGCCGGCGGCAAGAACGGCGTGCCCGACGTGCCGGGAGCGAAGATGCCGGCGCCGGGCGCGGCGGCCTCTTCTGCCGTTGGCGCGCGGCGCGCGGCGCAGGCCAGGGGCGCAGGTGGGGCACGTGCGCAGGCGCCGGGCGCCAAGCCGGCGTCCGCGCCCGCCATCCGGCCCTGGCCGGCGCCCGCATCCGCGCCGGCCGCTGGCGCGCAGCCCATCGCCGCCGAGACCTTGCGGCATGGCCGTTACGCCCGGCCGGGTTGCGAGCCCGGACCCTTGTTCACCCGCTTTGGCGCGCGCGCCGACAATCCGGACCCGGACGAAGGGGTGCGCCTGTGAGTACCGTCATCAACCGCCCGCCGCTGTGGCGCCGCCTCAAGCCCTATGTCACCGGCTTCGACGGCCCGCTGCTCACGGGCCTGCTGACCCTGGTGGCGATCGGCTGCGTGGTGCTGTTCTCGGCCCTGCAGGGGCAAAACATCAGCTTCACCGACCAACTCCGCAACCTTGGCGTGGCGTTCATCGTGCTGATCATCGTCGCGCAGATTCCGCCGCAGCGGCTGATGCAGGTGGCCGTGCCGCTTTATGTCTTCGGCGTGACGCTTCTGCTGGCAACGGCGATGTTCGGCCTGGTGCGCAAGGGCGCGCGGCGCTGGCTCAACGTCGGGGTGGTGATCCAGCCCTCGGAGATCATGAAGATCGCCATGCCGCTGATGCTGGCCTGGTACTTCCAGAAGCGCGAGGGTTTCATCCGCCTGAAGGACTACGCCATCGCCGCGCTGCTGCTCGCCATTCCCGTCGGGCTCATCATGAAACAGCCCGACCTGGGCACGGCCATGCTGGTGCTGTCCACCGGGTTCTTCGTCATTTTCTTCGCCGGGCTTTCCTGGCGGGTGCTGGGCCTGCTCGCGCTTGGCGCGGCGGCTGCCGCGCCGGTGCTGTGGCACTTCATGCACGACTACCAGCGCCAGCGCATCCTGATGCTGCTCGACCCGCAGACCGATCCCCTGGGCACCGGCTTCAACATCATCCAGTCCATGATCGCGATCGGCTCGGGCGGCGTGTGGGGCCAGGGTTATCTGCACGGCACCCAGGCGCACCTGAACTTCGTGCCCGAATCGCATACCGACTTCGTGTTCGCCGTGCTGGCCGAGGAATGGGGCCTGGCCGGCAACATCGTGCTGGTGCTCGCCTACCTGTTCTTCATCGTGCGGGGGCTGATGATTGCGGCCGGCGCGCCGACGATGTTCTCCCGCCTCCTGGCCGGGTCGATCACCATGATTTTCTTCACCTACGCCTTCGTCAACATGGGCATGGTTTCAGGCATCTTGCCCGTGGTGGGCGTGCCGCTCCCTTTCATCAGCTACGGCGGCACGGCGCTGGTGACGCTGATGCTGGGCACCGGGATCCTGCTGTCCATCGCTAAATCCAAGCGCCTGATCCAGAGTTGAACCCCCTACGTTGCGGGCCGCACCGAAGGCGCCAAGCAGCGTGCCGCACAGAGCCACTGCGGCGGCCGGGTTCACAGTACCTGATGCGTCTGCGCTCTGCTCAAGCGGTGGTTTTTGTCCTGTGCGGCATCGTCATGGCCGCCACGCCGGCGACAACGCAGATCAATCCGATCCAGGCCGTGGGAGCCAGGGATTCCCCAAGAAACATCATGCTCAGGGCGACGCCAATCGGAACGCGCAAATACGCTTGAGCCGTCGTGCCTACGGAACCGAGCGTTTGCACCAGGCGAAAGTAAATCACGAAGGCCGCTGCGGTCGAGAACACCGAGAGGGCGAGGAGCGCCCCTAGCGAGGACATGGAAGGATGCAGTGTCCAAGGGTGATCAAAGGCCAGGCTGGCAGGAATCAGCAGCGCGGCACCCAGCAGCATCGAGCCGGCAGCCGGAACTGCAGGCGGCAGGCCATGGAACGAGCGCCCATAAATTGCGGCACCGGCATAGCAAACGGAAGCGGCAACAATCGCAAGCTGAGGGATGGCTTGGTTCCCGAGGCCGCTCAGCACGCTTGTGCCGACGATCAGGCAAATGCCCGCGAGTCCAATGGCGACGCCGAACAGTTTTCGTGGCGGGACATGCTCATGCTTGGTGATGAGCCAAGTCGCGACGAACGCAAACACGGGCGACGCTGAATTCAGAATGGTCGCCAGTCCCGCCTCGACGGATCGTTCGGCCCATGCGATGAGCGTAAACGGGACGACGCTGTTCAACATCGCCTGGACAAAAAACCGCCGCCAGAGTGCTGGTTCACGCGGGATGGAGATGCCGCGCATCGTCATCCACGCGGCGAGCAGAGAACCGGCAATGAGCGTCCGGGCCGCGATCAGTGTCAGCGGAGGTATCGTGACAACGCTAAGCCGGATGAATGTGTAAGACGCTCCCCAAAGTGTGGCGAGCGTCAACAGCAGAACGACGTCCAAGGTCGAGCGCTTTGCCTGGGCTTCGGTGGTTCGTGTATCGCGGGTCATGGGGGCGTGGCGACGTAGAGATGCTGCCATTCTTCTGCGATGCCGCAAAGCGTGCTTCGGTCTACGCCGAAGCGAAAGGCTCTCGCGGCGGCCACAATCGCGGCATCGCAACCATGGACACAGGGGTCGCCATAACCTAGGCTGCTCGCGACGCTCCGGGACGCGGCCACACATCTCGTCGCCATTTGTCGCAGGAATCAAACGCGGTTCGTTCACGGTTTCTCAGGCGGGGCAAAGTACGGCCAGTGCCGCGCCTGCCAGGACGATCGCAGCGCCGATGGACATTGCCATGCGGAATCCCGCGTCGGGTCCGCCGCCGGAAGCGAACACGCTGCCCAGCACGCCGACCCCCAGCGTGGCGCCGATCATGCGCGCGGTGTTGACCATGGCCGAAGCGGTGCCGGCGCGCGCCGGTTCCACGGTGGCGACGGCCGCGGCCAGCAC
>MLJW01000513.1_pt1 | contig 15942 bp, 12 predicted proteins | sample 888231 | NCBI WGS metagenome assembly MLJW01 (sample SAMN05788063, study PRJNA343431) | mine drainage metagenome | isolation source: sample collected from the inflow into an acid mine drainage treatment plant... | place: Germany: Lusatia, lignite mining district
GCGGTTGCCAGTACGACAGTGCAGCCGCTGAACATAGTGCCTCCAGTGGCAAACGGGGTGCTGGCAACAGGGAAGTAGTTTGTTGCGAAGTAGGCAATGATAGCGGCAAGGCGTTTATTCGCCTTGCCGTTTTTTTGCGTCTGTAACCTGATGCTGTAACATCTGAAACGGGTAAACGCCACGGGGTCGGTAATTGAATTTTAACGAAGAGACATTCGCGTCAGATTTGCAGCTGGCCTGGCAAGGCAATCTTGCCTTTCAGCAACTATTCGAACATGCCGCATGGCTTGAAGCGCAGAACCGGCGACCGCTTGCAATCATTCTTTACCAGACCTGGCTCAGACGCACCCAGTCACCTTATGCACATGCCGTCTGGTTCAATCTTGGGGCCTCGCTGACAAACGAGGGCGAGGTCACCGATGCGGCGGATGCCTATCGTCAGGCGATCGCATTGTCTCCACTGTTTGCGCAGCCGAGAGTCAATCTGGGACTGTTGTACGAGCGGCAAGGCTCCATCGATTTGGCTCTCGCGGAGTGGCGGTGGGTAGAGCAGAACATCCCAAGTGATGACCCGAACAACAAGCCGCTGGTTCTGGTGGCAGTCAATCACATGGGCCGCGTGCTGGAAATCACCAAGCAGTTCAGCGAAGCCCTGGATTGCCTCACCCGTAGCCTGAAAATCGAGCCAGATCAGCCTGATGTCGTGCACCATCTGGTCTATCTGCGCCAGAAGCAGTGTGCGTGGCCGGTGTATTCCGAATTGCCTGGCGTGAGCATCGATTTCATGCAGCGGTCGACTTCGGCGCTGGCGATGCTGAGTATTTCCGATGACCCGGCACTGCAGCTTGCCGCGGCACGAAATTACGTCGCAAACAAACTTCAGATTGATGTTCCTCGCCTGGCGAATCCCGCGGGGTATGGACATGCGAAAATTCGCATTGCCTACTGCTCTTCGGATTTCTCTCTGCATCCGGTATCGCTGCTGACCGCCCAGCTTTTCGAACTGCATGATCGAAATCTGTTCGAAGTCTACGGTTTCTGCTGGAGCCCTGAAGATGGATCAGCCATGCGGCAGCGTGTGATCGGGGCGATGGATCATTTCATCAGGATTCACCAGCTCAGTGACGAGGCTGCAGCACAGCTGATCAGAGAGCATGAAATCGATATTCTGGTCGATTTGCAGGGACAGACGGCGGGTGCAAGAGCCAATATCCTGGCATACAGGCCCGCGCCCATTCAAATTACCTATCTTGGCCTGCCTGCCACGACCGGGTTCCCGTTCATCGATTATGTCATTGCAGACAAATTCCTGATTCCTGAACAATACGTGCAGTATTATTCCGAGACTCCGATCTATATGCCTGACATCTATCAGGTCAGCGACCGCAATCGGGGCGTCGGTCCCAAGCCAAGCCGTGAAAGCTGCGGTTTGCCAGCCGATGCGTTTGTCTTTTGTTCATTTAACAATGTGTTCAAATACACGCCGGAAATGTTCGATGTCTGGATGCGCATTCTGCACCGGACACCGGGCAGCGTTCTCTGGCTTCTTGGCGATAATCAGTGGGCAGAGGAAAATCTGCTGCGCGAAGCGGAAAGCCGCGGCATTGAAGCGAGCCGTTTTGTTTTTGCGCCGAGAGTGTCGCCTGAAAATTACCTGGCGCGATTCATGATCGCCGATTTGTTCCTCGATACATTTCCATTCAATGCCGGCACGACGGCCAATGACGCGCTCTGGATGGGGCTGCCCGTCTTGACCCTTACTGGACGGGCATTTGCCTCGCGCATGGCAGGGGCGTTGCTGACGACAGCCGGGCTGAGCGAGCTGATCACGTATCATTTTCCAGACTATGAGGAGAAGGCGGTTTTTCTGGCAAATCATCCGGCTGAATGTCAGCGCATCAGGGATCATCTGAAAGAAGTGCATGAACATGGCACCCTGTTCGACAGCGCATTGTTCGTTGAAAATCTGGAGAAGCAGTTCAAGCTCCTGGTCGATGCTCTGCCATCTATGCCTTCGGGTAACTCATCAAAAAGCACGAGATTTCAAGGCAGGCAATCATGAGCAGTTATGTTGACGTGAATGGTGGTCGCAGTGAAGGCGCTTCGATCACGGTGGGTGTGTTGAATTTCTACGAGTCCATTACGACTGACGGGTTCCTGTTCAAAAACCTCAATGCATCCAATGGACATAACCTGCTCAAACCCTGGTGCGATTTGTATCGTTATGGGCAGCTTCATGGGATCAATTTCGTTACGCTGGATCAGGTAGGCAGTCTTGACGAACTCGATGCGGTCATTTTTCAAGATCGACCGCGCATGGGGAATCCCTTGGCGGAAGCTGTGATGGAATTGGATATTCTCAAATATCTGATGATTTTCGAGAGTCCGATCGTCAAACCCGATAATCACGATCTGGAATACCACAAGAAGTTTGACCGAATATTCACCTGGGGTGATGACAAAGCCGATGGTCATCGCTACATCAAATTGAATTATGTCATAGACACTGAGCCCTACAGCGATTTCAGCAAGTTGAAATCCGCCTTTCATCAACGAAAATTATGTGTAATGGTGGCCGGCGGGGGGAAAGGCGGGGATCATCCCAATGAACTATATTCACATCGGATTCGTGCCATAAGGTGGTTCGAGGCCTCGGCGCCTGATGATTTCGATCTGTTCGGGCTGCATTGGGATCCGGCGCAGTTTCCAAGCTATAAGGGATCCGTGCAGGATAAGCTTGCGGCACTTTCGGCATATCGTTTTGCAATATGCTATGAAAATGCAATGGGTTACCCTGGCTACATTACGGAAAAAATTCTCGACTGCTTTCGTGCAGGTGTCGTTCCAGTTTATGGTGGCGCACCGAATATCGAACGATGGATTCCGATGGATTGCTTTATCGACTTCAGGAATTTTCAGACCTACCAGCAGTTGTATGACTATTTATCCACCATGGACGAGGCAACCCATGCTGGATATATGGATCGAATCCTGGCGTTCCTTTCGTCCGCACAGGCCTATCCATTCTCCATTTCCTGCCTCATCAGCACCGTGACAAAGCTGGTTGTTTCCGATGTCCGGGCACGATCCGGTTCCGGACATGACGTGGGGCATGGGGGGCTGGGCGATAAAGATGGCAGAGGGCAAAGTGGAGGCGGTCGACTGACAGCGGTGCAGAACATTCAGAATTTTGAAATTCAGGAGATGCCACCTGAAACTTTTTCCCCGGAGATCCAATTCAATACCACGGCTTCTGCACGCAAGAATTGTCGTGATTCGACAGGACGCGGCAATCTGGTGATCTATTCGGGTTACGGAGATGAGCTGCCCATTTTCTTGCGTGCGCGGGCACTATGGGAGTTTTATATTGCCCATTATCCAAAAGTCAGGATGGACTTTATCCGTGACTCATCCAAACTGGCTCGCGGGGAAGTCGCCGCCAATGGTTATGATCTGTTGATAGGTTGCGGGGATCGCTATGAGAACAGCAAGCACGACTCAAGCGGGTACGGGGGGACGGGGGTGTGGTCGCCGGATCAGAATGGATGGCAGATATATAGGCAGGTGAGCTACTACAGGCATCTGCTCGAGACCCATGAGAGGCCTTTTTTTGTTTACGCCAGCACGATCACTTCCGTGGTCGATATTCGTGCATTGGAATCGATTCTGGACCAGATGCCGCGGACGAATTGCTATGCCGGAATGCCGGGCAGAATCACTTCGCCAGGCGAGTATGAAGGATTGACGTTTGCTTGCGGGACGAACTGTTTGCTTTCCAGTGATGTCGTTGAATTGCTGGTCAGTCGATACGATCCTGCGCATCGTTATTCGATGCTACCCAACGATGTATGGCAGGCGCTTCTGCTCAAGGATGTCGAGCGGATCCCGTTGCCGTTTTTCAGTTTTGTCAAGCCAAGGAATGTAGGTGACGAATTGGCGGATGTCAGGTCAATAACTGCCAAAATGCGCCAGAGGGGACATTATCATTTCAGGATAAAAACGACCGGCGCCGAAAATGGCAATGGGTTGCGGGAGGATGTTGATCCCTGGGTGATGTTGAAAGTCATGGAGGAGATGCTTTCCGCAGATCCGACCGTCGGCGCCAATCGGAGGTTGATTGACAGCCTTGCCGGCTTTTGTGGTTCCGGGAATGGATTGACCTACAGTGCCTTCATGGGCGACGAGTTCTTCACGGGCGCGCGCAGGTTCGAGCTTAACGATTTTGAAGTCTAGATCAAGCCTGCCCCGGAATGTTGTGTAACGAACGGGTAGAGATAATAATGCCTGTCGGCTTTCACGGAAAATGCCGGCAGGATAAAAATTGTGCCCGATATTTGAATTATTTGATGAGGAATGAACTGTGGCCGCGATTCCAGAAGAAACGAGAAATTTCCTGACCTCCAATGGCATGACCCGGTTTCATTTGGGATGCGGCACGATTTTTCTCAGAAATTGGCTCAACATCGGATTATGGGATCATCTCGAGATGGGACGGCTCTATTCCAACCCCAATCAGATCGAGGGGACGATCCTGCTGAACTACGATCTGGTCAATGGGATCCCGGCTGAAAATGATAGTCTTGATGCCGTTTATCATTCGCATATGCTGGAACATTTGACGTTCACCGAGGGCCTGGCTTTCCTGCAAAACTGCTATGAGGCATTAAAACCTGGAGGAATACATCGTATTCTCGTGCCGGACCTGGAGGCGTTCTCCAAAGCCTATGTCAGCAATGATTCATTGCTGCTGGACAAATACAGGGAGGCCGTGCTGAATGATCAGCCCGAAATTTACCAGACCAAAGCCGCAGTGTTCATGGGTATGCTGCATAATCACGGTCACAAATGCGGCTACGATTGGGAGACTCTTGAGTGGGCGCTGAAGCGCGCAGGCTTCGTGCGGATCACACGCAAACTGTTTCAGGAGAGCGACCTGCCCGATATCAAGGAAATAGAGGAGTATTCCCCACTCAGGGCATTGGAAAGCCTCTGCGTCGAATGTTACAAGTGAGTAGTCGCATGAGTGGTTGCATCTTCCGGGATCGTGATTTCCTTCCACTCGAAGCGAAGGATTCCTGGTGAGTTCTTGCCGCCCGCCCGGAGTTTTTCCATTGCTAGGGCGTTGTTGCGATCAGCATTGCGGTTGATGTTGGTGGTGCCAAATCCCAGGTCTTCAAAAAATATAAAATCGTTAAGCAGCACCCTTGATCCACCGGAGTTTTCCCATACCCTGGGCATGTACAGGTCTTCATAGCCGTAATGCCCGGCGAAGTCTTCGTCGTACATTCCACGGGTTCTGAATTGCTGCATGTTGACCAGAAAGGTGTTGGGGTGGTTGGATAAATTCACGTTGTTGATGATGTCCACCAACTCTTTGATTCTGAGGTAGTACATCGCTGTCTTGTCCAGTCGATCCAGGTTCAGCAGCAGGGTTTCCAGCGTGTCCAGGTTGAGTTGCTGGTCAATATCAAAAAACAGCCCCCATTCCCCGGATGCGTGGAAGGCGCCAAGATTTCGTGCTCCTGCCTGGTTCCACGCAATGTCGGTGGTGATTCTGAAGTGCCTGAGGTTAATGTTGCCGGCAGCAATTTCCGGCACGTCTTCAGAGCAGTCGTCCACCAGGATGAATTCCACACTTGAGAGCAGCGCGGGATTGATTTTGTTCCAGTGTTGAATCTGTCTTTCGACTTTTTCCGGGTGATTGTAAAAATGACTGATTATGGATAGTTTGGGCATTTTATGTACATCGCTGGTTTCGAATGTAATATTCTGACGGTAGCTGTTTTCAGATGGTTTTTCATGGCGAAGGCGGTCACAGCCCCCATTTGTTTCTGATTGCATCGGTCAATATTGTAACAGGGTCCGATTCTCTCAAATCCGGAACAAAGGGCTTGGCATCCGGGCCTATCACCTTGCATCCGCATAGCGCGGCTTCAGTGGACAGAGCAGTAAAAGGATCATAGCAGACGAGCGTTTCCACCGTGTTGAGAAAGTCGGCAAGCCCCTGCCGACTTTCGGGCCAGGTTCTTGTAATCAAAGGGATGTCAGGATACTGGTTGTCATCGACGAATTTGCCTATATATTTGGCAAGAGGGATGGTGCGTTGCTGATTCTTATTGGTAAACAGTTCGGTGTCGAGACTGGATATGAAGAATTCGGGTGCGGATGGGTAATAAGTGGGGATGTAGGTGAAGATCAGTTCTTCTTCATATGATGTGTCCCCTTGTCCCAGTGCGCCAGGGAACAGGAGTACCCACCGAACGGCTTTCTCGTTGAGGCAGTCCGAGCTTTTTGCCACATCAGGAAGGATCGCTACGGCTTCGTGGGTATATGCGACATCATCATAGAGGTACTGAGGGGCCCGTGCCTGGGTCGAAACCGTGGCGTGGTGTCCTGCCAGATTGAGCAGGTGACAGAGTTTATGCAGAACGACAATGCCTGCCGAGTTTTCGCGATAGTCAGGTGCATAGATCAATATGGACAGAGGTTTTCCATCGTAAGCCGGCCATTTTTGCTGTTTCTTGCGAAGATTGACCCATTGCTGCAACACTTCGGGCTGGTCTGGCTGCAGGATTAAACTTCGCTCCAGCATTTCTTCAGCTTCCGGAAGTTCGTTCCTGGTCAGTAAAAGACGGCCAAGATTATTCAGGCTGCTTAGGTATGAATCGCGGTCGGCTGCCTTCTGGAAATTCAAAACAGACCGCCACTGCTCCAGTGCGCCGGGGGTATCCCCCATGCGCTCAAGCGTCAACCCCAGATTAAGGCGTGCCTGGGCAAAATCGGGTTTCAGGCTGACCGATTGCCTGAATGCCTGTTCTGCCCCATGGACATCCCCAGTATTGATCATAATTGCACCGAGGTTGAAAAATGCCGCATAGCTCAATGCCGATTCTGTATGTGCGGTCCATAGCTGGTAGAGTTTGATGGCACTAGCTGTTTCATTTTTTCCTAACAGACGCTCGGCGAGCGTCATTAATTCTGTCAGAGACAAAACCCCTTGTTGCGCTTGTTCGATCGCCATCTCGGCTGAATTTATCAGATCGTTTGTCACTACCACTCTCCGCTCAAGAAGGGTTTTGGTTCGTTCATCGAACGCCCGGTGTGTCCCTCTGTGCTAATTTTCAACTTTGGCTTAAACTTCGGACAGGACAATACTAGGCCAGTCGAATTGGCTTTGGCAACATGAATGACTTGTTGCCAACTACAGGATCAATGTCGGTTAGGGGGCGTTATATATGAAAGCTGTTATTTTGGCCGGCGGACTGGGAACGCGCATATCTGAAGAGTCTCACCTCAGGCCAAAACCCATGATCGAGATTGGTGGCAAGCCCATCTTATGGCACATCATGAAAATCTACTCAGCCCATGGCATCAATGATTTCATCATTTGTTGCGGATATAAAGGTTATGTCATCAAGGAATATTTTGCTAACTACTTCCTGCACATGTCAAATGTGACTTTCGACATGAGGCACAATAAAATGGAGGTGCATCAACGTTACGCTGAACCTTGGAAAGTGACGTTGGTGGATACCGGCGAGGACACTATGACTGGTGGGCGACTGAAGAGGGTTGCGGAGTATGTCAAGGATGATGATGCGTTCTGTTTAACTTATGGTGATGGCGTGAGTGATGTGAATATTACCGAGTTGATTGCCTTTCACAAGGAACAAAACGTCAAGGCCACCGTGACCGCAGCTATTCCACCTGGCCGCTTTGGGGCATTGGATATTGGCGGCTGCAAGGTCACTAGTTTCCGAGAAAAACCCAATGGTGATGGTGTAGTGATAAATGGTGGTTTTTTCGTTCTGTCACCCCAAGTCATCGACTATATCGTTGACGACAAGACAATATGGGAGCGTGAACCGTTGGAGCGACTGGCGGGGGAGGGAGATCTCGCGGCATTCCATCACAATGGGTTCTGGCAGCCGATGGATACGCTGCGAGACAAGACCTATCTGGAGGAATTGTGGCAAAGCGGTCGTGCGCCATGGAAAGTGTGGTCATGAATCATGAATTCTGGGGCGGCAAACGGGTTCTTCTGACCGGCCATACCGGCTTCAAGGGGGGGTGGCTTTCGCTCTGGTTGCAATCCATGGGCGCGGAGGTGGTGGGTTATGCGCTTGCCCCGCCGACACGGCCCAGCCTGTTCGAAATTGCCGATGTGGGCAAAGGCATCACCAGCATCAATGGCGATGTCCGCGATCTGGGGCATTTGAGGACTGTCCTGGCCGAACACCGGCCGGAAATCGTCTTCCACATGGCGGCGCAGGCGATGGTCCGCTACTCCTATGCCGAGCCGGTCGAAACCTACTCCACCAATGTGATGGGTACGGTGAACCTGCTTGAAGCAGTACGCGGTACGGGCGGCGTAAAAGCCGTGGTGAACGTGACCAGCGACAAGTGTTACGAGAACCGCGAATGGGTGTGGGGCTATCGCGAGAACGAGGCGATGGGCGGCTTTGATCCCTACAGCAACAGCAAGGGTTGTGCTGAACTGGTGACCGCTGCCTACCGCAGCTCTTATTTCCATCCTGACAAATACCATGAACATGGCGTCGCTCTGGCCACCGGCCGAGCGGGCAACGTGATCGGCGGCGGCGATTGGGCGGAAGATCGGTTGATCCCGGACATCATGCGCGCCATCACGCAGGGCCAGGCGGTCAACATTCGCAACCCGCATGCCATTCGTCCATGGCAGCATGTATTGGAGCCATTGTCCGGCTATCTGCTGCTGGCGAAAAAACTCTATGAAGAAGGCGCGAGCTGCGCGGAAGGCTGGAACTTCGGGCCCAACGATGAAGATGCAAAGCCGGTGCAATGGATTGTGGACAGTCTGACCCGCGCCTGGGGCGAAGGCGCCAGCTGGGCGCTTGACGCGGGCGAACATCCGCATGAGGCACATTACCTGAAGCTCGATTGCTCCAAGGCAAAAGCGCGCCTTGATTGGCGTCCGCGATGGCGCCTGGAGCATACATTGGGTAAGATCATCGATTGGCAGCGCGCGTATCAGGAAGGCAAGGATATGAGGGTTTTCTCGCTGAGCCAGATACAGCAATATGTGAGCGGATGACAATCCAGTCGCTGCAGTCTTGCAAACGAAAAGCTGGAAAATTGAGCGGTCAGATGGTCGATCTGCGACAGACATAACAAATTAAATTGGATATACCGAGTCCGCCATGAGTAAAGACACGATAAAGCAGCAAATCCTGGATCTGGTCGAACAATACAGTGCGTTGCAATATGCGGAAAAAACATTCACCGCGGGCACCAGCGTCATCCCGCCTTCAGGCAAGGTGCTTGGCGCACCTGAATTGAAAAACATGGTCGAGGCGTCCCTTGACGGCTGGCTCACCACCGGCCGATTCAATGAGGCCTTCGAGAAGCGCTTTGCCGACTTTGTTGGCGTGCCTCACGCGCTGACCACGAATTCCGGTTCATCCGCCAATCTTCTGGCGCTCACGGCATTGACTTCGTACAAGCTGGGTGAGCGTGCGCTCAAGCCCGGCGACGAAGTCATCACCGTTGCGGCGGCGTTTCCTACCACCGTTAATCCCATATTGCACAATGGGTTGGTGCCTGTGTTCGTGGATGTGGATATTCCCACTTATAACATCGATCCACTCAAGGTCGAGGCGGCCGTCACCGATCGCACCCGTGCCATAATGATTGCCCATACACTGGGCAACCCGTTCAATCTTGACGAGGTCATGCGTGTCGCCAGCAAATACAAGCTATGGGTCGTCGAAGACTGCTGCGATGCGCTCGGTTCCACCTACACCGCCTCGCAGGGTGAGGATGGGGCTGGGAAGCCCCGGCACGTCGGCACTTTCGGCCATATCGCGACCTGCAGCTTTTATCCCGCGCACCATATCACCATGGGAGAAGGCGGGATGGTCTTTACCCGTGACCGCGAATTGCACACCATTATTGAATCCTTCCGTGACTGGGGCCGCGATTGTTATTGCGCGCCGGGTTGCGACAATACCTGTGGCAAACGGTTCGGCTGGCAACTGGGCTCGCTGCCACAAGGTTACGACCACAAGTACACGTACTCTCATCTTGGCTACAACCTCAAGATTTCGGATATGCAAGCGGCCTGCGCACTGGCGCAGATGGATCGCCTGCCTGGGTTCATCGAAGCGCGCAAACGCAATTTCGAGTTTCTCAAGCAGCGCTTGAAGTCCTGTGAAGAGTTCCTGATCCTGCCGGAAGCCACGCCGGGCAGCGACCCTTCCTGGTTCGGTTTCCCCATTACCATTCGTGACGAGGCCGGCGTTTCCCGCGTTGATCTGCTGAAATATCTTGACCAGTACAAAATCGGCACACGACTGCTCTTCGCCGGGAACCTGACGCGGCAGCCTTATTTCGAAGGCCGGCAATACCGTATCAGCGGCGATCTCGGTCGTACCGACAGCGTGATGAATAATACGTTATGGCTCGGGGTCTACCCTGGCCTCGATGAGGTGATGCTGGAATATGTCTGCAGCCGAATAGAGACATTTCTGGGTGTTTCGTTCGAATGAGTGGGGCGGGGGGCAGTCGCCGTCTGCTGCTGTTCGGGGCATCCGGATCGATAGGAGGCGCCGTTTCTGAACTGTTTCGTCGCCAGGGATGGCAGATCATCGCAGTCACGCGCGGGAACCCGATCCCGGAAACGGGACTGCACTGGGACCCGCTTGATGAAGCAGACCTGGCAGGCCGGAAAGGTTTGGCAGCGTTTGCTCCTTTCGATGCGGTATGTTGGGCGCAGGGGCAGAACTGCAATGACAGCGTTTACGATTTCAACATCGCAGCCCACAATGACATGTATCGTGCGAATGTGCTGTACGTCCTGGCGTCTATGCATCATCTGGTTCGGGCTGGTCATTTGGCGAAACCAGCACGCCTGTGCCTGATCAGTTCGATATGGCAGAACATTGCTCGTCAGAACAAGCTCTCCTACAGCGTGACGAAGTCCGCATTGCATGGCCTGGTGTTGTCGGCAGCCAACGACCTCGGACGAGATGGACATCTCGTCAATGCTGTCCTGCCAGGGGCGTTAGATACGCCCATGACCCGCAGTAACCTCGCGCCAGAGCAACTGGAGAAGATGACGGACTCCACGCAGTTTGGCCGCTTGCCCACTTTGCAAGACGTGGCCTCCATCGTTCATTACTTGTGTTCAGAAGCGAACACGGGCTTGACCGGGCAATTCATCAAAGCTGATCTGGGATTTTCCGATGTCCGAATCATTTGAGATACATTCCAGCCTGCAGAATTATGGAATACGCATTGGCACAGAGCTGATTGAATCAATCTTCGCGGGGGACGACGATTTTGTGATTCTGTCGGACGCTGGGTTGGTGCGCCATTGGCCGCAGCTCGTGCATCCCCGCAACATCAGCATCGTTGCAGAGGAGGAAGCCAAGACCCTGGACACCGTGGCTCAAGTGATCGAGAAGATGCGTAACTTGGGCGCCAATCGGCAAAGCCGCATGATCGCCATTGGCGGCGGCATCGTGCAGGACATTGCCACTTTTTGCGCCTCATCGTATATGCGGGGGATCAAGTGGGTTTATTTTCCGACGACGCTGCTTGGCATGGTCGATTCCTGTGTCGGCGGCAAGTCGTCCATCAATGTCGGGCAGTATAAGAATATTGTGGGCAACTATTACCCGCCCAGGGAAATCATCATCGACACGAATTTCTGTCGATCATTACCGTTGACGCAAAAAGTCGCCGGGCAATGCGAAGCGGCAAAAATTTGTTTTGCACACCGTGGCGATGCTTTTGATCGCTACCTTGCACTCGCAAGCGCTCCCGACTTGTTCGATGAAGCTGTCCTCGGCAAAGTGATTTCATTGAGCTTGCGCACCAAAAAGGAATTCATCGAGGAGGATGAATTTGACCAGGGCGTGCGCTTGTTGCTCAATTTTGGACACACTTTTGGTCATGCGATCGAAGGCGCCAGCCATTTTGCGATCAGTCATGGCGTGGCCGTGGGCCTGGGTATACTCGCCGCGCTGCATTTCTCCGTAGAGACCGGAACGGCGAAGGAACGGTCTCCCCGTGCTGCAGCGCTGGCCGATCACATGAAATGGTTGCTGCGTCAGGTGCCCAATCTTGCTGAAGATGTGGCGGCGCTCTCCCCGGCGGATGCGCTTTTCAGGTTCAAGTCGGACAAAAAACACCGAAAAGATCAATATGCGATGATTCTGGTCGACGATGAGGGGTATTTGGTTCACCGTTTAATCCCGATCGGAGCGGACAGTGAGCTGCGGATTATCCGGGCTTTTGAAGCGATGAAAAAGGAATACGATGAAGTATAGCGACCAGGTTGCAGATTGGTTGGTGAAGCTGGGTTATAGCCACTGTTTTTACGTGGCGGGTGGCAATACCATGCACCTGCTGGAAAGCCTGAGCCAGCGGCTGGATTGCCGCCCGGTGGTGCATGAAGTGGCTGCTGGAATAGCAGCCGAGTATTTCAATGAAATATCGGATGGAGGCAAAGCCCTGGTGCTGGTGACGGCCGGCCCGGGCATGACCAATCTGATCACGGCCCTGGCTGGCGCCTATCTTGAAAGTCGCGAATTGCTGGTGATCGGGGGGCAGGTTAAGACCGCGGATCTGGCTCGAGGCAAGCTTCGTCAGCGCGGCATTCAGGAGATCGATGGCGTCGCTCTGGCTCGCCCGGTGACCGTGAGGTCGGAACTGGTCGATGCGCCGTTGCCATTTGCAGACTTTGCGGCACTGGTTCGTGCCACCAGCCGGCCTCGTAAAGGCCCCGTTTTTATCGAGATGCCCCTGGATGTGCAGGCGCGGGATGTGACATTTTCTCCGGTTCGTGATGAAGCTGCCGCCGACAGCTACAGCCTGCCATGCATCAGTGATGCTGACTTCAGGCGCCTGGTCGAGCGGATTTGCACGGCAAAACGTCCGTTGTTACTGCTCGGTGGCGGGGTGTCCCGTGAAACGGTAGCCGGCGTAAGTGAACGTTTGATCGCCTCAGGTTTGCCTATAGCCACAACCTGGAACGCAGCAGACCGGATAGACTCCGCAGCCAAATGCTATGTGGGCAGACCCAATACCTGGGGCCAGCGAAGTGCCAATCTTGTTCTGCAGCAATGCGACCTGTTGGTGGCGCTAGGCACCCGGCTCGGGATGCAGCAGACGGGCTTTAACTGGCAGTCCTTTGTTCCCGGCGGACAAATCGTACAGGTGGATCTGGATGCCAGCGAATTGGGCAAGGGGCATCCGAAAGTTGACATGCCGCTGCAGGCGGATGCCAATGACGTCCTGGTCCGGCTGGTCAATGCCGATCTTGGCGATCATGGCGAATGGCTGGGCTATGCGCAAGGCGTGCGTGCCGCAATTCCACTGGTCGAAGCCGTCAACAAAACTGGCGAGCAATATATCTCGCCGTTCACGTTTGCTGACACCCTGTCCACGCTTTGCAACAACGAGGATATCGTTATTCCGTGCAGCAGCGGCAGCGCTTTTACTGTCATGATGCAAACATTCCGACAGAAATCCGGACAACTGATAGTCACCAACAAGGGACTCGCATCCATGGGCTATGGCCTCAGCGGGGCCATTGGTGCTGCCTTCGCCTATCCGGCCAGGCGAGTCATCCTGGTTGAAGGGGATGGCGGTTTTGCCCAGAACCTACAGGAAATCGGTACGGCCGCCATCAATCAGCTTAACCTCAAGATGTTTGTTTTCGACGACGCTGGTTATGCTTCCATCAGGATGACGCAACGCAGTTATTTCGGGGGCCGCTATGTCGGCTGTGACCGCAAGACAGGGCTGGGTCTTCCTGATTGGGAGAAACTGTTCGCGGCATGGGATGTTCCAGCGATCAGAATTGGTAAAAATTATGCTTCATCCGAAGACTTCAAGCGCCTGTTCGACAGTGCAGGCCCGGCAGCCTTCATAGTCTCGGTGGATCCGGAACAAACCTATTTTCCGAAGATCACCAGCCGGATTAACGAAACTGGCGCCATGGAGTCGAACCCACTGCACCTGATGACGCCTGACCTCGAGCCGGAGTTGTTTGGCCGGGTAACGCAATTCTTGAATATCTGAACATTACGGGGGGGTAGATAAATGAACGGTCTCGAACGGAAAATGCTCGACATCCTGAAAAAGGGCAGGCAGGAGTTTGGTTACGTGGCAGTCAAGGCGGAATTCGAAGCTGAAGGTGCACGGGTGGATGAGATTCTGCGACTGGTTGACCTGGCGCGTCGTGCCGACTTGAAGTTTGGTCTTAAAATCGGCGGGTGCGAAGCTGTTCGCGACCTGATAGAAAGTAAGCAGATCGGGGTTGAATACATTATTGCGCCGATGATAGAAACGACTTACGCTCTGTCGAAATTCATTGACGCGAAGAACAAGGTTTACAGTGCGGATGAACAGGAAGATACCGACTTCCTGTTCAATATTGAAACCATTACGGCGTTTGGTGGCCTGGATAAAATGTCGGCAATGGCCAAGTCTCCAGGTGGCGTTCAGGGGATTGTTTTCGGTCGGGTGGATTTCTCACTTTCCCATGGGTTTTCTCGGGATGATATCAACTCGGACCAGGTTCTGGAGTATTGCCTGAAAACAGCTGAAGTCTGCAAGAAGGACGGGCTGGATCTTGTCGTAGGCGGAGGGGTTTCGATGGATTCGTTGCCTGCCTTGCGAAGGATGCGGGAAGTCAATCTGACCCGATTCGAAACACGCAAGATCATTTTTTCAGGTGATGCGCTGAAGCAGCCGCACATGGAGAACGGACTGCTTGAAGCCGTGCATTTCGAGTTGCTGTGGTTGCTTAACAAGCGGGATTACTATGGTTCAATCCAGCAAGAAGATGCAAGGCGGATTGATATGCTGGAAAGTCGTTGGCAAGTCCTGTCCCAATGATTCGATCAACTCCGAATGAGCGCCATTTTAAAATAAAGTCCAGTAACTAATTGAAATGGAATGAGAATAAACTCGTTTTTATCTGTTGGTGGTATTGGTAAGTGAGTCGGTCACCGCGGATATTTTTCACGGGTGGAACGGGGTTTTTTGGCCGGGCCTTGCTTCGTTCCTGGCTTGCACAATTCCGCGCCGGCGCGACCATCCCAGCAGTGACGGTCCTGACTCGTTCCCCCACTACTTTTCTTGATCAGTATCCTGAATTCGGCCAGCAGCCCTGGTTGCAGCTGCACACCGGTAACGTTTCCGAGCCTTGCACTCTGCCGCATGACAGGGCTTTTACCCATATTCTGCACGCGGCCACGGACTCGACATTTGGCCCACAGCTCACCCCGCTACAGCGTTATGATCAAATTGTGATGGGTACTCGCAATGTGCTCGACTTTGCAGTGACCTGTGGCGCTTCTCGCTTCCTTTTAACAAGTTCCGGCGGCGTCTACGGACGGCAGCCCGCCCACCTCGATCGCATTCCTGAGGACTGGCACGGCATGCCCGACCCGCTTGACCCGGAGAATGCCTATAGCGTGGCCAAACGCGGTGCCGAGCACTTGTGCGCGCTATATGGCCAGGAACATGGCCTGCGCACGGTCATTGCCCGTTGCTTCACCTTTGTCGGCCCGGATCTGCCACTTGACGTGCATTTCGCAATCGGGAACTTCATTCGGGATGCGCTGTGGCGTGACGAGATCGTGGTTGGCGGGGACGGGACGCCGCTGCGGTCCTATCTTGATCAGCAAGATCTCGCTGACTGGCTGTTGGTGTTGCTTGAGCGGGGGCAGGCCGGACAGGCTTACAACGTGGGTTCCGACCGGGCCATTGGCATCGCGGAACTTGCACATCTGGTTCGGGATATCGTCTCACCCGGAAAGCCGGTACGCATCCTTGGGCGCTCCGGCATTCGCAGCGATCCCAACCTCTACATTCCCGATACGGGGCGGGCCAAGGGGGAATTGGGGCTTGACGTCAAAGTTTCCCTGGAATCCGCCATCAGGGCAACTG
>MLJW01000514.1_pt1 | contig 15932 bp, 15 predicted proteins | sample 888231 | NCBI WGS metagenome assembly MLJW01 (sample SAMN05788063, study PRJNA343431) | mine drainage metagenome | isolation source: sample collected from the inflow into an acid mine drainage treatment plant... | place: Germany: Lusatia, lignite mining district
CGGGCTCCTTGCGACGCCCCCGGCGGTCCCTCGACGAACGACGGCCCCGACCACCTCAGGCCACGGGGTGACCACGCTGCTCTGGCTCTCGCCGCCAGATTTCTACGGAATCCGACCGCCGTTCACAGTCGTGACCACACATAGCGCAATCCCTCGGTGAGACTCCCCTTGGTTCGGTGTGCGCGAGCGTTCGCATGCAGACCGGAGACGCGCATCAGGAACAGCGAGGCCAGCACCGCGAGGAAGCTCGCGCCGTTAAGCAGGAACGCCCAGCCAGTGCCAACCGAAGCGATGAGCAGGCCGGCGAGCGCTGGGCCGATCATTCGCGCCGCGTTGAACGATGTCGAGTTGAGCGCAACCGCGTTTGGCAGCTCCGCGTCGCCAACCAGCTCTGCTACAAAGGTCTGGCGAACCGGAGCATCGAATGCCGAGGCACAACCGGACAGGAGGGCGAACGCGTAGACCTGCCAGAGCCGAACGCTGCCCGTGACGGTCAGTAACCCCAGCACCAAGGCAAGAACTCCCATGGTTGCCTGCGTGGCCATCAGGAGCTTGCGCTGGTTGTAGTGATCGGCCGCGAAACCAGTCCAGGGTAGTAGCAGAAGCTGTGGCCCGAACTGGAGCGCCATCACCGTGGCCACGGCCGAAGCATCGTGATGTGTGAGCTGGGTGAGGACCAACCAGTCCTGGGCCGTGCGTTGTATCCACGTCCCGATATTCGAGACCAGTGCTCCAGCCGCCCAGATCCGGTAGTTGAAGTTCCTCAGCGAACGGAAGACACCTGTTGTTGCTTCACTCACGGATGCTTCTGCGTGTTGCCGCCGTGGAAGCGCCCGAATAGCCGCGCGGAAAAAAGCCCGATGGCCAGGATGCCGAGCGCGAGGGAGACGGCATCACTTGAGCTCCTCAGGTCGAAGTCACCGACGCGGCAGATGAGCAGGTAGCCGACGACCAGATTGAGAAACCCCCAGAGCACATTCACGGTCGATGACGACAATCCTTGCCCCGGAGGTTTCGCGAACGGACTCTGAAACGGCTCTCCCATTACGCCGGCGACGAAGTGCGGCAAAGCGTTCGAGAGCAAGGCGCCACCGAAGAAGTAGGAAACGAGATGAAGCCATGCCATTTTCAGGCGCTCCTTGCGGCGAGCAGATCGATGACGTCTTGCGCCGTGCCCGTTTCACCCAGCCTCGGAAAAACGGTCTTGATGCTGTAGTCATGCGCCTCGGAACGCGCGTCTGTCATGGCGTCGAGGGTCAGGGTGACGTTGAAACCATGCTCATACGCCTGGCGCGCAGTCGCCTCGACCCCAGTCGCGGTGGCGACCCCGGCGATGACGACTTGGGTGACGCCCAGCGCCTTCAACTGGTCTTCGAGATCGGTGTTGGCGAACGCGCCCCAGGTTCGCTTCGTCACGACGATATCGTTGGGTTGCTGGTCAAGTTCGGGGATGAAATCAGTCCATCCAGCCGGGATTGATCTGCTGTGAGGCGGACGCTCGGTACGGCCCGGCGCTACGTCGGCGACGTTGACGAGGACGATCGGCAGGCCACGTTCGCGAAATGCGTCGAGCAGCGCGCGCGCGCGGCTCACGATTCCATCAATGGGATGGATGAAGGAGGAGGCTACGATGCCTCTTTGGAGGTCGACGACGATGAGGGCCGTGTTCCGATCGAGCGTGGTGATAGCCATGTAATTTCCTCCGCCGGGCCGGGAATGGATCAGAAGTCGGCGAGTCGCTGCAGCAGTTTGACCGCCACCATGAGTTCGCCTTGTTCATGGGGAGACAGCTGCGCCTGGAGGGCACGGACCAGCCAGTCTTCCTTGGCGGCCCGACTCGCCTTGAGATGTTTCCGGAAGTGGGGTGTTAGGTGTATCAGCGTTTGCCGGCCATCTGCGGGGTCCGGCTCACCACTGATGGCCCCGATCGCCTCCAGACCGGCCACAGTGACGCGCATGGACTGCGGACGCACGCTCTCTGCCCTGGCGAGAGCGGAGACGGTTGCGGGTCCGTCGCGATCGAGACGAAGGAGAACCGACTTCTGGGCCGAGGTGAAGTCCCCCGGATGCGCCTGCTCCCGCAACCGTCGAATCAGTTTGCCCAGAGAAATGCGCAACTCGCCAGCCAGAGCGGCCAACTCGGGAGTCTTGGGCGTGTCTGCTTGCTTTGTCATGAGCCGATAGTAGTCGATATACAGTGCGCCTGTACAGCTTATCTGTATATATCGGGCCTGAACTCAGCGAGCCGCCGAGATCACAGTGGCTGTCCATGACTGTGAGGCAGCTCCGCCGTGAAAGCCGCCATAGACGCTGCGGTGCGCCGACCGTCAGCAGCGGGTCGACACCGGCATCTGGTCAGCGCTAGAAGAAGCCGCCGCTGAGAAGCCTGACGACCTCAGCGACCACTGTGCACACCATGGCTGTCATTGCCTCACGCGGGGGGCAGTGCCCGTTTTGGCCGAGCTACCGCCTTTCGCCTCGCAAACTTGAAACTGCGTGGAAGTCTTGTGTGCCGAATCGGATCGTGTGCTCAGCGCGCTCACCGACCGCGCAAGGCCTCGAGCTCGAAAGGCTGGCGCAACCTTCGCACAAAACACGATGGGCCCGGTCAAGGACGTGTTCGCGGCCGACCGGCGGCACCGCCATGAACTCACCGCCGTGCTCGGCACGGTCGAACAATTCAAGCTTCTGTTCGAGCGACCGCCGTTGCTCCCCACCCGGCCTCGGTACAACGCCTTCATCGACCAATTGGACTCGATCCCCAGCCTGCGCTGCTCCGCCTGCCACTGGTGCCTCCTGCACACGTCAAGGTAAATGGCACATGAGCAGGAATTCACTGGGGCAATGTCGCGCTGCTTTGCGCTTGAATGCCAATAGTCATCGTAGCTTTTGTCCAGATGCTCGGAGTCGATGCTCGCTCGACGGCGAGCGCCTGGGTGACGTCCAATGCAATCAAATATCCTTGGAGAATATCCGCCACCGCAGCAGAAAAATGCAACACTGATTGAAGGTGGTCCAGGGAGAGACCGTGATCGTCTACGAAGCAGACAAGAAGAAGTTTCTGAGCGACAACTTCGACCGCGACATCGAGGACATCATCCTCACACAGTTCAAGAGCAAGACTGGCCACAGTGTCGGGCCCGCCGAAATCGCGTCGTGGAAGGACTCGCTGCTGCGCTTCGCGACGGTCTTGCAGGATGACGGCATTCCCGATGACATGGGTGTTGCAGTCGAGTTGCACATCCCACAAAGCGCTAAGCGCATCGACGTGACACTTTCCGGCCTGGACGCCGACGGCGCCAGGATCGCGGTCATCGTCGAGCTCAAGCAATGGGCGACGGCGCAAGCGACCGGAAAGGATGCCATCGTCCTCACCCATATCGGCGGCGGACTGCGCGAGGTGGTCCACCCCAGCTACCAGGCTTGGTCCTACGCCTCTCTGCTAAACAGCTTCAATGAGGCCGTGTACGAGGGCGAGATTGCGCTCCGCCCCTGCGCCTACCTGCACAACTACCGCCGCGACGGGGTCATCGATGCCGCCCAATACGCCGCCTATACGGAAAAAGCCCCCCTATTTCTCAAGGGCGAGACCGAGCGCGCGGCGCTGCGCGGCTTCATCAAGGCGCACGTGCTGCGCGGCGATCGCGGCCGAGTTCTGCACGAGCTGGTGAATGGTCGCATCCGCCCCTCCAAGGCCCTGGCCGACAGTCTGTCCGGCATGCTGCGTGGGAACGCCGAGTTCGTGCTCGTCGACGAGCAGAAGGAAGTCTACGAGGCAGCCTTGAGCGCGGCCCGAACGGCGACGGACAAGCATCCGCAGGTGCTGATCGTCGAGGGCGGCCCGGGTACAGGAAAGTCGGTCCTCGCAATCAACCTGCTCGTTGCCCTGACTGGCGATCGCCTCAACGCGCGCTATGTGTCCAAGAACGCCGCGCCGCGCAAGGTCTATGAATCCAAGTTAGTCGGATCAATGACGAAGTCGCGCTTCTCCGAACTATTCAAAGGGCCATGGGGCTTTGTCGATGCCAAGGAAAATTCGATCGACGTACTAATCGTCGACGAGGCTCACCGACTCAACGAGAAGAGCGGCTTGTACGGCAATCTCGGCGAGCATCAGGTGAAGGAGTTGATCCGTGCCGCCCGGTGCACCATCTTCTTCGTCGACGAGGACCAGCGCGTCACCCTGCAGGACGTCGGTACCAAGGATGTGATCCGCCATTTCGCCAGTCACAAACACGGCGCGACCGTCACCGAGCACGAACTCGCCTCCCAGTTCCGCTGCAGCGGATCGGACGGCTACATCGCTTGGCTCGACAACGTGCTCGGAATCCGTGAGACCGCCAACGTCACGCTAAACCCGCGCGAGTTCGACTTCCGCGTGTTCGACACACCCGAAGAACTGCACGCCGCGATCGAGGCGCGCAACGGCGGCAACAAGGCCCGTGTGGTCGCCGGCTACTGCTGGCCGTGGGCCAGCAAGAGAGACCCTTCAGCCTGGGACATCGTGATCGGCGACAACTATCGCAGGCGCTGGAACCTGGATCAGGACAACAGCCTTTGGATTGTCACGCACGGGTCGATCGACCAGGTCGGTTGCATCCACACCTGCCAGGGCCTCGAGCTCGACTACGTCGGCGTGATCGTCGGACCGGACCTGGTCTCCATTGCCGGAGAAGTTGTCACCTCGCCGGCGGCGCGCGACCGCAACGACAAGACCATCAAGGGTTGGAAGGCGCGAGCGAAGGCCAACCCGCTCGCCGCGCGTGCCGAGGCCGACCTGATCATCAAGAACACCTACCGGACCCTGATGACCCGAGGCATGAAGGGCTGCTACGTCTACTGCACCGACGCGCAGACCCGCCAATATTTGCGCCGCCACCTCGGCGAGGCCTGATGGGACGCTTCCACCGTCGCCTACCACGCGGCCCAAGCCCACGAGGTCGCCGCGTGCTACGAGCACGTAGCGAGCCCAATTGAGGACCATTTCGCCAGCGCGTTCCCGGCCGGGTGCTGGACGTGGGCTGCGGTTCCGGCCGCGATCTCGCACGCTTGCGCGCGCTGGGCTACGACGCATGCGGCGTTGAACCGGTCGACGCCCTGCGCGTCGAGGCACTGCGCCGCTATCCCGAACTGGAGGGGCGGATCGCCGCCGCCTGACTGCCGGATATCAGTGCACCGTTCTGCGGTTCCTTCGACGCGGTCTTGTGCAGCGCAGTTCTGACCTAAGCTGTTGATTTTGCCGAGCCCACGTGGGACACGAATTTCTTCCGCCGACAGGTGTTGTCGATGAAGGCAATTGATGTCGCTTCCGGATCCAATTGCCCTCACTCCGCCTGCTTGCCTGTTTCAGTCGGCCGGATGCAGCGGCTGCGCGACCAGGCGTACGCCCAGGGCCGCGCATACGCGGCTGATGGTCTCGAAGCGTGGTTCGCTGCCCGGGCGCAGCGCCTTGTAAAGCGCCTCGCGCGCGATACCCGCATCCTTCGCGACCTGAGACATTCCCCTGGCTCGCGCAATATCGCCGAGGGCCGCTGCCAGCAAGGCCGGGTCGTTCTCCTCGAGCACCGTCGTCAGGTACGCCGCGATGTCCTCCTCGCTGCCCAGGAGTTCGGAGGCGTCGAATTCGGGGAGCGCTGAAATCTTGATCTTCTCGGTCATGGTCAATCCTCCAAGGACTTCGCCAGCGCCATGGCGTGCCGGATGTCGGCTTGCTGCGAGGACTTCTCGCCGCCCCCGAGCATGATGAGCAAGGTCTGGTTGCGTTGGACGTAGTACATGCGCCACCCGGGGCCGAAGTGCTCGCGCATTTCGAATACACCCTCGCCCAGGGACTCAACATCGCCCAGGTTGCCGAGTTGGGCCTTGCGCAGTCGCTTGCTGAGCCGCTGCCGGGTCAGGGCATCCTTCAACCCCTTGATCCAGCATGAGAACTCGCTGGTCAGCCGCAGCGTGTAGGCCGTGCGACAAATGTAATCGAACGATTACATGCGGTCAAGCCGGAGCAAATCGAGTTCATCGGCCTCATCATCGAGGAACTCACGCAAAACGGCGTCATGGAGCCAGAGCGTTTGTCCGATTCGCCGTACACCGATGTCGACGCCAGAGGCCGCTGGCCATCTTTCCGCAGTCCGACATGAGTCACATCGTGGCGGTCCTGAACGAGACACGGGAACACGCCGTGGCTTGATGGCGCCTAACTGGCGGTCTTTGGCAGGCGCGACCAGTACCCACGGCGGCGACGCTCCGGAATGCACTAGCACCATTCGTACGTTTTATGGTACGTTCCCGGCGCGTGAAGCATGCGCAGAGAAGCCGCAAAGAAGACCACGCTGGTTTTCTATCGAGGTGTCAGCGGCGAGGAACCCGTTCGCGACTGGCTCAAGGAGGTCGACAGGGCTGACCGGCTGGCCGTCGGGCAGGACCTGATGGAAGACGCCGGACGACGAGTGGGCCATGGCACGCAAGCGCCAGAAGGAGTTGACGCCATGAGCAAGCAGCATCACGGATCGAGCCTCGACAATTTCCTGAAGGACGAAGGTGTCTTCGAGGAAACCCAGACGCTTGCGGTCAAGGAAGTGGTGGTCTGGCAGCTGATCGAAGCCATGCAGCAGCGTTCGCTGACCAAGACGCAACTGGCGACCTTGCTCAAGACCAGCCGTTCGCAAGTCGATCGACTGCTCGACCCGACGCGCGATGTCACCCTCTCGACACTCCAGCGAGCCGCCGCCCTGGTTGGCCGCAAGGTGCAGATCGAGTTGGTGTGAAGCCTGGGAAAATGGCCGAATACACCCGCGACAAACCGGAACTCGAGCAATCGCAGTGAACATCCGATGAAAGCGCTACGGGGCGTCGCCACCTTACGCAACCTGCGGAACCAACCCCTGTGGCGTCTTCTGGGCGCGACCAAGGCGCCTGTCGTCATCGCGTTGCTGCAGTCGATCTTTGCCGGCGGAGAGAAGGCCGTGCCAAGCTCTGTGGTGCATGAGCGACTTGCTCGCGACATCGAATCATTGCGCGACGCGGGCGAAGACCTTCCTCAAACAGCACGAGCCTATGTGGCAGAGTGGCTCAGCGAGGGCTGGCTGACGCGGCGCTTCCCCGCAGGCGCCGCGGAGGAGGAGTATGAGCTTTCCGCTGAGACGCTGACCGCGCTGCGCTTCCTCGCAGGCCTCCTGAAGCCACGCACGACAGCCACGGAAAGCCGTCTGTCAGTGGTCATTCAACAGCTGTCGCGCCTTGCAGACGAGACGAATGCCAGTCCGTCGGCGCGTCTGGCGGCACTTCATGCCGAGCGAGAGCGGATCGACCGGGCCATTGCCGAGGTGGAAAGCGGTGCAGTCAAGACCCTCCCGAGCGACCGTGCCATGGAACGCGCAAGGGAGATCATTGCGCTGGCGCAGGAACTCGCGTCGGACTTCCGCAGCGTGCGCGACGATTTTGAACGGCTCAACCGCGGGCTGCGTCAAAGCCTCATGGAGAACGAAGGAAGTCGTGGCGAGGTCCTCGAGCAGCTTTTCGCCGGGGTGGACCTCATCGGAGAGAGCGACGCCGGGCGTACCTTCCACGCGTTCTGGCGCCTGCTCACGGACAGTGAGCAGGCGGCAACGTTGCGGGAGTCGCTCGATGAAGTGACCAGCCGCCCTTTTGCCAGACAGCTCGAGTCGCAAGAGCGCAAATTTCTGCTCGGGCTGACGGGGGCGCTGCTCGACGAAGGGCGAGGCGTTCACGATGTGTTGCAGCATTTCGCGCGCAGCCTCAAGAGCTTCGTGCAGAGCCGGGAATTCCTCGAACACCGGCGCTTGCACGGTCTGCTCAAGGAGGCAACGCAGGCGGCACTTGATGCCAAACGCATCGTCCGCAGCAACGCACCCGTCGGCTTCGAACTCATGCAGTCGAGCAGCCGTATCCGCTCTGTGGCGCAGTGGGCCTTGTACGACCCGGCGCAGCGGGTGAGCGATTCGTCGATGCAGGTCGCCGAGCCTTCCGAGCTCGATCTGGAGGCCGTCAGCGATCTGGTGCGGCAGTCTGAAATCGACTTTCGGACGCTGCGACAGCATGTCCGCTGCGTGCTTGATCGTCAATCACAGGCCACCATTGCCCAGGTCCTCGACCAATTTCCTGCTGAGCAGGGACTCGGGAGCGTGGTTGGCTACGTTGCGCTTGGCGCCAAGCATGGTGAGGTGGCCAAAGGGTCTGAGGTCGTGGCCTGGCAAGGCGACGATGCGGTGCAACGGCGAGCACGCGTACCCACCATTTTCTTTTTGAGGGAGCGCTATCTTGAACTCGTCGATTGATAGGGCCGAGCCGGGCGGTCCCGAAGCCGGGGACGAGCACGCCGTCACCGCGGAGAACGAGGCGAAGGCCATCTTTCTCGGCGATACCGGCACGCTTCCCATCGACACGCGCCGGGTTCTCGTCCAGCTTCTGCTGGGGCCCTCGGTGGACGCCAGGCGACAGTCGAAATTGTGGCCCGTGCTGTTGCGCGACGAATCCGTCATTCGGTCGCGCATGCACGACCTGTTCCTTGACCTGGTCATCGACCACGAGCAGCAGGTCGCCTTCACGCGCCAGGTGACGTCGGACGATATCGACGTTCCCATTCTTCTGCGCAAGGCGTCCCTGACCTTCCTCGAGACGACCTTGCTGCTGTTCCTGCGACAGCGCTTGACACAGGCGGACGCCCAGGGTGAGCGGGCCGTTGTCTCCTTGAGCGAGATGCGCGAACACATGAGCGTGTTCGAGCGCGACGCCAATCCTGATCATGCACGGTTCGAGCGCCAGGTCAGCAACGCGGTGGAAAAAGCCAAGAAGCTGAGCCTGGTGCAGCGGATTCGTGGCTCCGATGAGCGTTACGAGGTCTCGCCGACCCTGAAGCTGCTGTTTTCCGCCGAGGAAATACAAGGTCTGACGCGCAGCTACGCCCGGTTGATGCGCGCGCCCAGCGCGGTCGACGTCGGTGACGATCCCCCTCCGCTGGATGATGACTTGGACGACGGCGACGCCGAAGGGGAGGAGCTCCTGTGAACCTCTTCACCCAGGTTTCGCTGCTGGATGGCGCGAGCGACCAGTTCAAGCTGACGCGAATCCAGACCTACAACTGGGGCACGTTCTCCGGTGTCTTCGACTTTCCTATCCCAGTCGAGGGCTATCTTTTCGTCGGGCCATCCGGGTCGGGGAAGTCGACCATTCTGGACGCGCATGCGGCACTGATCACCCCGCCCAAATGGGTCGACTTCAACGTTGCGGCACGCGAAGCGGAGCGTCATGGCCGTGACCGTAGCGTCATGACCTACCTGCGGGGTGCCTGGGCCCAGCAGACCAGCGACGACGGGGAATACGCGTCGCAATACCTGCGCACCGGAACAACTTGGTCCGCCATCGCCGAAACCTACCGTGACGAGCAGGGCCACATCGTGGTGCTTGCGCAGGTCCTGTGGGTCAAGGGCAATTCGAACACCACGGGAGATGCCAGGCGTCTGTACCTGACGCTCGAGCGCGAGCTCGACGTCCAGGAACTCGAGTTCTTCGCCAAGAGCGAGTTTGACACGCGCAGGTTCAAGCGTGAACTCACCGAGGCCCGGGTCCACACCGAATTCAGCGCCTACCAGGAGCGCTTTCGCCGCCTGCTCGGCATCGACAACGAGCGCGCGCTGCGGCTGTTGCACAAGACACAGTCGGCCAAGAACCTCGGTGACCTGAACGTCTTCCTGCGTGACTTCATGCTCGACGAGCCCGAGACCTTCGCCATCGCGGAGAGCCTGGTCAACGAATTCGGCGAACTCAACGAGGCGCACCAGGAGGTGGTGGCCGCGCGCAGGCAGATCGAGGTGCTTGGGCCCGCGCGGCAAGCGCATCTGGAGCGCGAGCGGGAATCCACTGCGCGCAATCAGCTGCTCGCGGTGCAGACGGCGATGGACCCATACCGTGAGCATCGCCGCCGGACCCTGATCGAGGACCGGATCGCGGCGCGTGAAGTCGACAGGAAGGCGTCGGATCAGGAAAGTCTGCGCCTGGCCACGATCGCTGCCAACGCGTTCGAGAAGCTGGAGGACCTGCGGCGCCAGAAAATGAACATGGGCGCGGAGGTCCTGGACCGGCTCACGCAGGACATCCACGATGCGGAGGCGCTCAAGCCGGGCCGTATCGCCAGGCGCGACCAGGCACAGGCGGCTTGCGCCGTGATGGACTGGGCATTGCCTGACGACGTCGCGGGATTCGTCCGGCTGGTCGAGTCGGCCAGGCAGCATGTGTTGAAGGCACGCGAGCGCAAAACAGATATCGAGCGGCGCAAGGACGACATCAAGGAACAACGACGTCAAGCGACCGACGCGTTCAGGGCGACGGTTGCGGAGGTCGAGGCCCTGGAGCGACAGCGCTCCAATCTGCCGGCCAGGCTGGTGGCCTTGCGTGAGCAGATGGCCCGGGATCTGTCGATCCCTGAGGAGCAGTTGCCCTTTGCCGGCGAGCTGATCGAGGTGCGGCCCGAGGCCGCCGACTGGGCTGGTGCGATCGAGCGTGTCCTGGGCGGCTTTGCGCGCTCCATCCTGGTTGATGACAGGCATTACTCGGCGGTCTCGGCCTACATCAACGATCAGACCATCCGTGAGCGCCTGGTCTATTTCCGCACCATTGCGCAGTCGGTCGCGCGCGCGCCAGGACCCGACTCGCTGGTGCGCAAGGTGAATGTCGCGCCTGGAGCCTTTGGCGAGTGGGTCCGCGAGGAATTGAAACACTCCTTCGATCTCGACTGCGCGTCCACGCTGCAGGCGTTCCGCAGCGCGTCGCGCGCCGTGACCCGGGAGGGCCAGGTCAAGCACAACACGATGCGGCATGAGAAGAACGACCGCTTCTCGGTCAATGACCGCAGCCAGTGGGTGCTGGGCTTCGACAACAAGGCCAAGCTCGAGCTCTACAAGGGCAAGGCCCAGGCGCTCGGTGACCGTGTCAGCCAACTCGAAGTGGAGCTGCGCAAGATCGATGAGGAAGAGAATGCCCAGCAGGAACGACTGCTTCACTGTCAGACGCTCTCGAATCTGAGCTGGAATGACGTCGACGTCGGGTCGCTGTTGACGCGCATCGCTGACTTGACCGATCGGCTCGCCAAGGAGCGTGCGGCGCGGCCCGACCTCGCGGTGCTGGATGAGCGCCTGAAGGCCCAGGAGGCCGGGTACCTCGCCGCGAGCGCCAACAAGAGCGACGAGGATGCGCGAGGGCGGCAGATCGACGCGGAGATCGCCGGCCTGCGCGACAAGCTGGCCGTGGTCGCTCGGCTTTGGCCCGGATCCGACCAGGCTCCTGTTTACGCGGACGCCATCGCGGCGCGATACGCGGCCACTGGCAAGGAGCTGAGCCTGGAGAACCTGGACCAAGTGACGAACATGGTCGAGCGCGGTCTCAATCAGGAATTGCGCAACCTGGACGTGAAGTTGGTCGAACTGCGCAACACGATCGAGCGATGTTTCTCGGAGTTCAATCGACAGTGGCCCGCCGTTGCGGGTGGCCTGGATGCGACGCTGGCCAGCGCCGAGGACTATCTGGCGAAGCTCAAGCGCCTGGAGGACGACAACCTCCCCGCTTACGAGGACCGCTTCTTCCGGCTGCTGCGCGAGCAAAGCGACCAGAACCTGACGCTGCTGTCTACGAAACTTGACGAGGAGCGCTCGGCGATACGAGCGCGGATGGAACTGGTGAACGAGAGCCTGAGAACGGCTCCGTTCAACCCTGGCACGCACCTAATTATCGAGACCACTGACAAATCCCTCGACGTCGTTCGACAGTTCCGCGCCAGCATGCGGGAGTCGCTCAGCCATTCGTTCTCGGATGATCGCGACCAAGCCGAGGAGCGGTTCAAGGCCTTGGCGGCGCTGGTCAAACGGCTTGCCAGCCAGGAGACGGCCGACAGGAACTGGCGCAGCCTGGTGCTCGATGTCCGGCAGCACGTCGAGTTCGTCGCGCGCGAACTCGACGAAGACGATCTCGAGGTGGAGGTGTATCGCAGTGGCGCCGGCAAGTCGGGCGGGCAGCGCCAGAAGCTGGCGGCGACCTGCCTGGCCGCGGCATTGCGTTACCAACTCGGCGGCCAGGATCGGACGCTTCCGCGCTACTCGACCGTCGTACTCGACGAAGCGTTCGACAAGGCCGATGCCGAGTTCACCGCGATGGCGATGAACATTTTCAAGACCTTCGGGTTCCAGATGATCGTGGCCACGCCCCTCAAGTCGGTGATGACGCTGGAGCCGTTCATCGGCGGAGCATGTTTTGTCCACATCAAGGATCGCAAGAAGTCTGCCGTGATCCCCATCGACTATGACGGTGCCACTGGCCGGCTGAAGCTGGCTGCAGACGTTCGCGATGTCGAAGAAACTCCAATCTCCTGACGCGATCCGCGCGCTGCTCGTTCGCCGCTTCGGCAACCAGCATCAGGGCTGGTTGAGGGGTGAAGGATCCTGGCCGCTGCGCCTCCCGCTCGGTGCACCGTCGGAGCGGGATATCGCCGCCGATCCGGCGGCGGTCAGGGACTGGGCATCTTCCTGGCAGGCCTGGCCGGGGCCTGGCGAAGTCGCGTTCGAAGAGAGGCAATTTGCCCGCCTGGGCAGACAACGCCTGCCCGTCGGATTGTCGTTCGTGGTGGCTGAGGACGTCGCTGCTGCCGTGGGCCAGGCCGGACGCTGGGGTATGGCGACAAGGCGCTACCAGCAAATGCTCGAACGCTGGCCGGTGTTGGGTGACGGCACGGCACTGGCATCGAAATTCGATGTGCTCGCCGACTACTCCGCAGAGGACTTCGAGCGGCTGCTGGCCCTGTTGAGCTGGCTGGACGCCAATCCGGCATCCGGGCTCTATATCCGGCAGCTCCCGGTCGCGGGGCTTGATACGAAGTGGCTCGAGAAGCGGGTCGGGCTGGTTTCGGGGCTTCTTCGCACGCTGCGTGGCATGGACGAAGAACTGCGCGACTTCCACGAGCTCAGTGGCCTGCGCAAGCCTGCGCATCGCGTTCGCGTGAGGCTCCTTTGCCACTCGCTTCGGCACGAGGTTGGCGGCTTGTGTGACATCGAGGCGCCGCTGGAAGAGCTGTCTATGCTTCCGATCAGGCCCAAGGCGGCCATCGTCGTCGAGAACCGCGAGACGGGACTTGCGCTTCCGGACTTCCCGGGCACCGTGGCCATCATGGGCCTGGGTCACGCGGTGAGCGCCCTCAGCGTGCTGCCGTGGCTCGCTGAGACTCAAGTCGTGTACTGGGGCGACATCGACACCCACGGCTTTGCCATCCTCGACCGAGCGCGCAGGGCCCTGCCGCGACTCCAATCGGTGCTCATGGATCGAGAAACGCTGCTGGCGCATCGCGCTCTCTGGGTGGAGGAGCCCGCGCAGCATCCGAACGCGCTCCTCGAGGCGCTGACTGCTGAGGAGCGAGCCGTCTACCGCAACCTGCGAGCCAACACCTGGGGGCAAAACGTCCGACTCGAGCAAGAGCGGATTGTCTGGCGCGATGCGATCGGCGCTTTGGCAATGGCGCTCAATTTCGAGGCCGATGTCAACCGGGGGACTTGATGGCGGGTAGGAGACACCCCGTTAACTTGATTAAACTTGATTGTTGCAAGGCGAGGGACTAGACTCGACAAGCTATGCAACGAGTGATCCAAAGCGCCAAGCTCAAGCAGTCCCTGCAGGCCCTTGGTTGGACGCAGAAGGACCTCGCCGCCGAGCTCGGCGTGACGCCACAGGCCGTGACCAACTGGATCAAGGGCGTCGACTTCCCTCGGCCCGACAAGCTACTCAAGCTCGCGACGACCTTGAGGCTGGGTTTCGACGATCTGGTCCTCAGCCCAGAGCAGGGCAAGCCGATCGTCGCTTTCCGGAAGAAGGCTGGCGCCAAGACGACCGACGTGCACATCCTCAAGGCGGCGGGAATGGGCTCCTTGCTGACGGCCCTCGTTCCCTTCCTTCCCGACCTCCGTTCGCTTCGGGCGCAGATTTCGGCACCCACGACGCACTACGACGCGCTGCAGGCCGCCGCAAGCGAGGTTCGAGCGCGCATCGGGCTGGGGGAGCGAGCCGTCTTGTCTTATCAGCACTTGATCGGCGAGTTCGAGATCAACGGTGCAGTCATCGTGCCGGTGCTGTGGGGTGAGAAGCAGAACCACAAGAACGCCCTGCACATCCTGCTTCCCCAGCACCAGGTCACCTTCATCTTTCTGAACCTGGACACGAGGCTCGAAGACTTCAAGTTCTGGATGGCGCACGAGCTCGCCCACGTCTACACCCCCGAGCTGGCAGGAAAGGAAGAGGGCGAGGATTTCGCCGACGCGCTGGCGGGAGCGTTGCTCTTCCCGAAATCCCTGGCAGAGGCGGCCTATCCCCTGGCCGTCAGGCAGCGGACGACGGCCGGGGAAATCCAGGAATTGCAGCGACAAGCCTCTTCACATGGCATTTCATTGTTCAGCGTGTTCTGCGAGATCAACCGCTATGCCCGAGCCCACGGTCTGCCCGTGTTGAGGAGCAAGGACGCCGATATTCATGCGGTTCGCAACAGCACGCGAGGCCAATTGGTCAGCGAGAGCCTGTTCGAGCCCGCGCCGCCGGCGCCTGGCGCCTACATCGCGGCCACGCACAGCGTGTTCCGCAGCACCTTTTTCGCCGCGCTGCAGCGGATGATCAAGAGCAAGGGCACCGGACCGGGTTACGTGCAGCAGATCATGGATATCCCGATGCAGGACGCCGTGGCGCTCCACGGAGAGCTCAGTCGGTGACCCTGGTTCTGCTTGACACCAACGCCTACCTCCGACTGGCGAAGCGTGTCAGGCCGGTGGTGGGGATCAAGTTCGGCCAGAAGGGGTATGTGCTGACGGTACACCGGTCCGTCGAGGACGAGGTGCATCGCAGTCCTCGACTGAGAGCGAACTATCCTTGGTTCGATGGCGAGGAATTCGCGAGCGAGCGGCTCGCCAAACAGATTCGGTTGACCGCCACAGAAAAGACGGCGGTCGACGCGGCCCGGAGCATGTTGCATGGCTGGGTGCTGGCGGACCCCGATTCATACACGTCAGGAGGGCGTTCGCCGCCCGGCCCCACCGATTGTTGGCTGCTCGCACTGGGGCAGGTCAAGCCGGCCATCGTCGTCACGGACGACTTGGGGATGCACGCGTTAGCGAACGAATTCAGAATCGACGTGTGGCATGGCTACCAGCTATTGGACAAGCTTCGATCGGCCAAGGTCGTGGACGCGGCTTTGATCCGGGAAATCTATGAAGCCCTGGAAGCCAACGGCGACCTACCGAAAACATGGGCCGACGCGAAGTACACCGTGTTCCTGAAGATCTTCGGATCACGGCCAGGATGAGGCTCCCACGCGGCGAGCGCCGTCTCATCGGCTCGTGCCGAGCCCCTTGATCTGCCTGCCCCCGTTTTTGCAGGTCAGATGAGAACCGACAACGGCGCGCGCGATACGCGCCAGACGGGGCCGTTTTGGGAGCTTGATCGCGTGATGTTTGCGCCGCTTGCGAGGGCGTGTCGCACTGAAGTTGAAGGCGGTTGACCATGCTGGACTTCCAGCGCTACATCGGCATCGACTACTCGGGCGCCGAGACCGCCGAGTCCAGCCTGAAGGGCTTGCGGGTCTACCAAGCCACGGCGGGAACGCCCGCGGTCGAAATCCAGCCGCCGCCGAGCCCGCGCAAGTACTGGACGCGCAGGGGAATCTCCCACTGGCCGTTCGACGGCTGGAATATTGCCCCAGGTCGTTCCGTCATCGCCGAGGTTTACCCGTCGCTGTGGCGGCAGGCCTATCCAACCGAGGGTCGCACGGGTGCGTATTTCAGCGATCGTGGACGCCTGTTTCAGTCTGATCGTGGACGGCGTTTCAGCGCGATCGTGGACGCGCCGGGGGTGCGCGCAAGCGATGGGGTCAATGTATCTCAGTCGTCCACGATCAG